>TARA_R110002003_G_scaffold448_14_pt1 | contig 18651 bp, 13 predicted proteins | sample TARA_R110002003 | Tara Oceans TARA_R110002003 (sample SAMEA4396441) | marine metagenome | biome: Westerlies Biome; feature: [SRF] surface water layer (ENVO:00010504); material: water (ENVO:00002006), including particulate matter (ENVO:01000060) such as... | depth 5 m
TAATAATTCTTGCTGATGAAAGTGAAGCATCCACAACAATGAGGAGATAGAAGCATTCTGACCGATCCCAACCAGTCTCAATCTCTCTTCCCCACAATCCTTCTCAACTCTACATCATTCTCACTTCTTACTACGACGCCCTTCTCCTCTTCCCCAACCTCTTTTCTACCCTGCTTCTTGCCCTTCACATCTGCCAACAACGCTTCTTTGAAAGTCCCTCTATCATCATCCAGTCGCTCCAATTGCCCATGCCTCCGCATACTCTCTTTATGCCAGCTGATCTGCCCGCCGTCTGCTTCGCGGTGTTTCTGTGCGTTGAGTTTGGCGGCGCGGATAGAGGTGCGGGCGTAGACGAAGAGGAGGCCGGCCATGGTTAGGGCGGCGAGAGGAGCCATGACAGTCTGTTAGACATGTAAGTAGATGCACGGTATGCTTTAAGGGTGACTGTAGCTTACCCTGCCATTGATGATCCCCCGATTGCGTGACAGGCGAGCTTTTGCGTTGCTGGATGTGGGCTTGGAGATCTCGGACATGCCATCGGCGCCCTTGGGCATTGACAGTCTTCCGCCCATATCGACGGAGCTCAGAATGATATGTTGATGATAGTGGAGCAGTCTACTAAATCGTACGATATCTGAGGAACTTCAGGTTGGTGCGAGCTCCTGGCAGAGCTGTGGAGCTATCGCCGTTTCATTGGTCGACATACTGCTACAGTCAGCTCCGCTCGCGATATCTGCGATATGGACAGTATACAAATGTCGATGTGGAGTTGTTCCCAAGAGCTATGGTGTTGCGCATCAGACGATCTAGATCGATGAGGTAATGCCCTGCCGTAGCTTACCAATGCGGGATGGCGCAAGGGACAAGCCGAGGCCTGCATGCCACTTTCTTCGTCATTGCAGATTTCAGCAAAGTCGAATGCCAATGAGAATCGGTTTCTGACGCGCACACTTGACATCCCACGGGTTCCGCTTGGTTGGAAGCTGCATACACCTCCTAGTTAGTAGCGCACCATTCGCTCTCTTCGCAACGACTTCCTGCGCTGTTGTCTGCAGTCAGCAGCCTCAAGCTATTCCGGACGGACGAGTTGGATTACTAACGTCTAGTCCACTCCACTGATAATTGCATCTGAGGTGCTCTTGCGTCATTACATAAGAAGACGCTGTACCCCTCCTGTAGCCTTTATGCGCAGAACATTTGTTTGTAGGCTACGAGCTCTGTCCCCGGGTCTTTATCACACTGCCCCTCCATCTGCGGGCCACAGCGTCCTCGCGCGATCACGCTTCTCTCCCACTTCGAGAACCACCGTGGCGTCCTCCCGTCTGTCGAACCTCACGTCCCACTTCTCCACCTCAGTCTCAGTCATGTCTGCCACGAAAGAGTGCGACTACCTCGTGCTGGGTATCGGTAGCGGCGGTATTGCATCCGGGCGACGAGCAGCTAAACACGGCGCAAAGGTCATCGCAGTCGAGTCGAGTCGATACGGTGGTACCTGCGTGAATGTTGGATGTGTCCCAAAGAAGGTCACCTGGAATGCGGCGGCTATTGCGGAAACAATCAAGGACGCAAAGGCATATGGCTTCCAAGTCGGCGAGCAACCCGCGTTTGACTGGCCATACTTCAAGAAGAAGCGAGACGCATATGTCAAGCGCTTAAATGGCATCTACGAGAATAACCTCAACAAGGACAACATTGAGCATTTGCGCGGCAGGGCGAAGTTTGTCGCAAAGGACGAGGTTGAGGTTGCGCTCCACGACGGCAGCACACAGCGCGTCAAGGCAAAGCACATCCTCATTGCTACCGGCGGACGGCCGAAGCTACCCGAAATTCCTGGAAAAGAGCTCTGTATCAGCAGTGACGGCTTCTTCGATCTCGAGAAGCAGCCTAAGAGCATTGCTACAAGCGGCGCGGGTTACATCGGAGTCGAGATGACTGGCATGCTTCACGCTCTTGGCTCAAAGACGCACTTCTTCATCCGCGGAGACAAGCTGCTCCGAACTTTCGACCCAATGATCCAAGACACCGTCACCAAGGAGTACGAGCGCCAAGGCATCAACCTCTACAAGGGCACCCAAATCACCAAAGTCGAAGACATCGGCAATGGCTTGAAGCGTGTGACTTACCAAGAAACCGAGACAAAGAAGGAATCCACAGTCGAAGTTGAAGAAGTCCTCTTCGCCACCGGTCGCGACCCCGAGATCGAAGACCTACACATCAAAGACTTCGACATCAAGCTCAACGACAAGAAACACATCGTCACCGACGAATACCAAAATACCTCTTTGCCCAACATCTACGCCATCGGCGACGTCTGCGATCGCGGCTTCGAACTCACCCCCGTTGCCATCGCAGCAGGCCGCCGTCTTTCGGACCGTCTCTTCGGCAACCAGCCCAACGCGCATCTCTCCTACGAAAACATTCCCAGTGTCGTCTTTGCACACCCTGAAATTGGCTCCATCGGCCTTACCGAGCCCGAAGCGCGCAAGAAGTACGGCGACGAGGTCAAGATCTACAAGACAGAGTTCAGCGGCATGTACTTTGCCATGATGGACCCGGAGGAGAAGCAGCCCACGGCGTACAAGATTGTGTGCGTGGGCAAGGAAGAGAAGGTCGTTGGGCTGCACATTCTCGGCCAGGCGAGTAGTGAGATCTTGCAGGGCTTCGGCGTGGCGATTAAGATGGGTGCGACTAAGAAGGATTTTGATAACTGTGTGGTACGTTCCCGCTCTTTTTCTTGTTCCTTTGCTACCGAGCTGGGAGATGCATCTGCATGGCGGTCTCCCAGACCCACTACATCTCCGTCCTTGCAGGCATTCAAATGTACTGTGGCAATGGATGCCGCTATCCGACACGCGTGGCAGTGTTCACATCTGCGCCTGCATTTGCGGGGAATGAGTAGACAAATTCGATTCGCAAAACACACTTGGCTAACTTCTCCACTCCATCTAGGCTATCCACCCCGTTTCCGCAGAGGAATTGGTACGTCCCGAAGACCCTTTTTTCGACCCCTCTTGGATGAGACGCTAATATCACACAGGTTACCATGACCTAGACACACATCATATACGTCTCGGCGCGACGATCCATATAGATTAGACATCCGGGAGACTTAGGGTAGATCGCAATGCACCGCCTTACCCTACCCTTTCACATGCCTGCATTCCAAGTTAGCTCATGCTGCAAACAGGTCCGGAGCTTACTGCCGGCATGAACATGAAAACGTCGTCGGCGTACAAGCTTGACATTACGCCCGTCCACCAGGGTTCTCCGCAAATGTCGACTGTGACTTTCGGTGCCGTCGCGCGTCTTCGCTCCACACTGCGAGACACCGCAAATCTTACCTCCACATGCGCCGTCTCCACACGCTCCTGCCTCGCCCCTGTCACACGAAAGTAATGCCCTGATCCTTCCCTCTCATAAAGTGTAGCGAGCACCAAATGTCTGACAACGGCCCACAAGCCACTTCCGCTGTCCTATTTCTTGGGGCGTCTTTTGTGTGGAGAGGCGTCATCTTGGGTGCGTACCCATTTCCCGAGCGTGTTAGGTAAGCTTTTTCCACGAATGAAGCGTTTCTACAGGGGCCAAGATCCACCAATAGACTTGTCTGAGGTGTGTGCGGAAACTGTGAGGTGGGTGGTCGGAGAGTTTCTGCGGTGGCTCGATACGTCGTACGAGGTCCAATAGTGTGGACCCGCATGGTTGCGTATGTGTGGCTTGTGTTGCCGATGTCGTTTGCGAACATGTTCGGGGCTTGCAGTTCGGCCTCGGAGCGTCGTTGACGTTGGCGATGCTGTCTGGATCGAACTGAGGTGGGTCGCGTAGATTTAGTGACATGTTGCCAGTCTAAGTCTGAAATTGACATGAGACAGTTTCGTAGCTTCACTGTCGACGTGGTATCCACTGACTGCTACAACGTTCACGCTTTTCGAAATTCAAAAGCCAGTATGCAAGTCAGTGCGTCACACGTACGTGCTTCCCAGGTCTCTGTCAGCCGTTGATGCATGGCCCCACCGATGTGATTCCAAGCTGAAGTCGGCAGCCATTTCCAGCAGCAAGATTCAGGCGCGAACATGCCCGTTCGGCTTCCCCGCGTTTACGTTCCTGCGCTGTTCCTGAAGACCGTTGGCTGCATACTGCATGCATCCAGAGTGCCGCCTTCTCCACACTCCACACTCCACACTTGCTGCACATGGGCACAACATGGGAAGCTCGCGAGACCAATTGAACTCTGGTAGTCGGACCTCATGTTTGGGTTGAGGATTATGAAAGCATCTTCCACCAACCATGTCTCGATCCTTGAAGTCGATTCCACCAATCGCGCGGCTTGGATGCTCAACGGTGTGGCGCATACTGTACCCGAGGGCGTATGGTCATCTCGTCATTTCTGTATGTTCTTCTCTTGCGCGTGAGCGTAAAGGTAATGCCTCGTTGCATGACACTAGTTGGCTCGTCTTTCAGAAGCTATTTCCAATCTCCACTATACATATTGGCCAGGGTGATGGATGTATACCGGTTCCATCCGCCGCTGTTGATCGTGTCGTCGGATCGGTCCGAATTCCATAATGCCCTTGGTATAGCTTCGTACCTGATCAACGAGTGAGTTAATGTCGTGCTTCGGATTCCTCGGCTGAGCCTAACGCCAATAGCTGAACTATTATACATGGCATCCCCGGTTCTGGAAGAGCAAACCGCCGTGTCGGACTCATTCATGTGTGCATGATCGAGCACAAAAATCGTGAAGGCTCATTTGAGGTAGAAAAAGTAGTCGCCTACGAATTGTGCCTGGAAAACGTTGAAAAACGTCGCTGACGTCCCTAGCCAAAGGCAGGACGGGGCGTCGAGTTCCGTTTCTGCTTGGTGGAACATCGATCTTGGTATGGATGAGCCCTGCATTGATTGATGCTTCTTTCCCCGCGCTCTCGCTTCGTGCCTTGATTGCGGGGTGGCGCTGTAGCTGCTGCATCGTGGATGCAGGCAATTTGGCATTCGAGAGCAAGCGAGCCGCATGCCGCAAATTGTGCAGTCGAGGTTTTCCGCCGTCTGACCAATCAGGTATTCATGGTAGACGCACGCTCATGTTCTTCAAATGCGTCGTGCGCAGGTGACACAAAAACCACCATTTTTTGGTAAAGCGAAACGTGCTTGAGCTAGTGTTCATGTTAAGGTAATGCCGTAGCTTCCGTCTCTGATACTGTGAGACGACTTTTCAAGGATTTGCCAGCTGCTTGAAGCGCGGAACCCTTGTCCGTCAGGTCGTTGTCTCGCCTTGAGGTTGATGCCAGGGTCATCGTCAACAGGTTAGCACCTTACGTGCGATCATATACCTTTCTAGAATGTCGGTGCTGTGTGTCGCGCAACATGAGCCGCACTCTGCTCGTCACATGCAAGTGCGGAGGCATCGCTCCGCATCTAACGCGTACCCGGCCCTGTTGATCTCCGACTTTGCAACCGTGATGAAGTGGCTTGGGCTGGCGGCGTCAACGGCACCAACGCTCGAAATGCCTGTCATGGCTTGCAGTTGGATTTGTGCTGGTTTGGAAGTCCACGAGAATTTCCATATAATCGGAGACAATGCGTGCACGTTATACATACCTCTTGTAAAACTTAGTGACCAAGACGAACAAACATCTCCTAGACAACACCCATCTGTTCTCGAAGCTCTGCTTATGCGTCGGATGCTGGGTTTGTCTGGGGTATCTGGTTCAGGGTCGAGCGCACGGCCGCGGATCCCGGTTTAAAGACATGCGAGATGAAGACGAGGGTGCAAGCTTGGATGCGAACACGAGCCCGGGTTGTTTGTGTGATCCATGGTCTTGCCTGCAGCTCAGATATAGCGCCACCTGAAATGGCAAGCCTTCTGCAACTCCGAAATATGCGGCTCAGCTTCTGCAACTGGAAGTAATCCCGCGTACTGCCGTCTTGCAATGTAGCTTGTGTCAATCAACGCGAAAGTACCATGGCAATACGGTGAGCTGGTGTGCTGCGGTGCTGAAGCGAGGCAGCAGATGATGATAATATTATTATACAAGTACGTAATTTCTTAGCGTTGGCGGCCGTGATACTCATCCACGCCATGCTTCGCTGAAAGAGTTTCCCGGGATTTCCGATTGTGCGCCGCGCTGTTCCTGATTTTAAGACTCCGACATGGTCCCTAACAAATGACTATCGAAGTCGGTACAGAATTTAGTGATGTTGATCGTGCATATCCTGGACTTATCCAAAGTGCAATGCTGATATCAATGTTGTGAACTTCGACAACGTGATCTGGATGATATGGAGGTTCAACTCCGAGTTTTGTAGCCTCAAAGAGTAATCAAAAGAGCTTAGCCACTTTGGCCACCGAGAAAAAAATCCAATTCGCTAGGCCCGCCGCGGCTGACTTCGTTCTCTGCAAGTTGCTCAAGCAGAGTGAGGAAAGGATCCTTGCTGTCCGGATCTGTGTGCACCGATGCGCCTGACGTGCTCCCAGCACCGGGAGTAGGTTGCTGATCGTATGGAGTAGGCATGCTTAGCATGGGATCAAAATGTATCGCCGAGTGGTCTTGGCTGTTCAAAGTCGCCGCGCGAGGGACCGGCGAAGGCGCTAAGCTTGCAAATTGCGGAAGCGGCGAGAAAGAGAAGTTGGGGCTGAATGGCATCGCGAGGCCTGCACCACTGGCATTTGGCAGATTCAGGGAGCCGTGATTTGGAGGTGGTGTGAACGGTGGTATTGCAGAATTGGCAGGAAGGTTGGCTTTGTTGTCGCCAGGACTTGGGTTCGAATTCGTGTCCGAGGTACCAGCATCAGACGGCCTGGATTCGCGTATTACAGGTGGGTGAGTTGCCGAAGTTGGCGTGGGTAAGGGCGGCGGATGTGACTGCACGGATGATTTGGTTGCGACTGTTGATCTTCGTTTCTTGTTAGGATGCCCGTTCCCATACTGCGGGTGTTGTGAGGGCAGAGAATGCTGCTGGTAGGTTTGTGCGTTTCCAACAATCCCACTGCTCATATACATGTTGTTGCGCTGCTCGATATTGTATGTCGCAAGACTACAACTGTCAGCACCTTAAGCTACATGGAATATAAAAGTCGATCCTACCTGTCATGGATCGATTCCAGAGGAATGTCAAGAAATGTGACATGGGATCCGTCGAAAACATGACCAGGGTATCTATCGAAGAAGTCCTCGAGTTGGAAGACTGGTGCGTAACGCATCGGGTTGCTCGCAAGTGACTTGACGAGCTCGGTGTGGCATCCGTAGATGGTCTGCAGTGTATCACGTTGGTGTTGTACTCCTGCCCAGATACAGCGCAGCTCAGAAAGTTGCTGCATCTCCCGTGACAGAAACTCCGCACTAACGGAGAAGACCTCGCCTTCTCTTCCAGGATAATGTGCTCCGTGTACATGGATGGTACCTGCCGTACTCAAGCAATACCCAACAAAGGCCGGCCAATCAATAATGGAGGACGCGCTGCCTATCTCGACCAACTCGGCAATCGCGTTTGCGTGGAGGAAACAGAGATTCGTCGCTTCGATTTGCCAGGGCTGATGCTGTGAGGTGCTGGACAACTCAGCAAGGTCCACTGGTAGAAATGGTCGGTATATCAGGCAATGTATCAAATGGTAGACCAGCTTGCTGAGCACCAAGATTGCACTGTCCGGCTGGCCGAAGAGTGCTTCGATAGATGTAAATGTGTCCTGCGTTTCCGAGGCCCAGATGTCAAGTTCCTGACGTATCTTCGATAGGTTTGATAGTGAGTGCCAGGGAAAGTGTGAATCGCCCTTGACGCCGCCGGCTGCCAGATATCGGTTGGTAATTCCCAGGATCCTCGATATGCCGATCAGCATACCCATGCTTCCCTGTCCGCCTTTTCCAGTTCCACCCATGTACTGCAAATTGCATCCGTTTGGGAAATAGTCTCCCTCTAGCAGAATTGCGCCCGGGTGTAGCTGCCAGCTGGGCAAGCGAAGCACAATGGATTCATCCGCGACAAGGGAAGGGCGCTTGGAGCCGGTCGCTGCGAACCGGTCCATGAGGTAGCAGGACCAAAAGAGTCGCCGGCGGCCTTCTCGTTCGGCAGCTGTGACCTTCATGCCGGTTGGTAATTCGCGATGCAGATCGAGTGCAAACGCCATGCTGATAGCAGAAGCTTAAACATGGTCAGCAATCGCGCATTGTGACACGACTAAAGAAATGCGTACTTAGTAGCATGAACGTTCTCTTTCCTTTGCCTAGTTGGAAGCTCGCTTGGGAAAGTAGCATGAGAGTCTGCAGCCCTTCAATAGATGGTTCGTCAATGTCGAGCTCTAACCGGGCGCGGCGCGCGTATTCCTGGCCGATTTGTATAGCCGAAGCATACCCTCCGAAATGCGGCGCATATCTGGAAGTAATGGAATTAGGTGCTATCGCTAAGACGCGGGTGAAGCGACGTACCTGGAGGCCACAGCATAGATGGCGTAGGCTAAGTGCCCAGGTAGCTGATTAGCCTGGAGTCGCTGCCGGGTGGTTGCTTCGTCCAGGATGTAGTAGGGCTTGCCATGTAGTCTGGCAAAGTAAGTATCTAGAAGGAGTTCGGGTGAAAGGCCTGGTGCTTGTATGCTGTCTGTTGTTAACAATGTGAGGGGTCCAGGTGCGGGGCGAATGTCATCGCACCTAGGCTCAATGGGAGACATCAACTGGTTCGCATGGTTTGTGGCACCGGCATGATTTGGTGCAAGATCGATTGGGAGTCGTGCCTGTGATGGTGACGCATTGGAGCCGTTGGAGTCGTTGTTGGCGTCTTGTGTTGTGGAGGGGTCGAAGTCGGAGAGGTCATCGCTCTTTCCCTCCGTGTGCAGTCGCTTCTCGAGCCCGTCAACACGCTTCAGCAGAGCCTCAAGCACGTCGGTCTTGGGTCCCCGTTTCTTCGGCACGGCGTCTGCAGCAGAACGTCAGCTCATGGTTGCAGGCGCCTGGTGGCGCTCAACAGTCGAGCATACCATAGACACACGGGCAGTTGAACACCTGACATGCCTCGCAGGTCGGGCGTGTGCGATTGCATTTGATCTTGCAACACCACGTTAGCGGCAGTCGTAGGCAGATGGCGGAGACATACCTTTCGCTTGCGGCAGCTCTTGCAATTCATGGCCTCCCGTGGCTCGTTTGAGACACGACGGGCCGGCAGACGGTCGATGCCGATCTGAGGTCTCGACATGGCGGCTGCCAGTGACTGCGAAACCTCGGTAGACATTGGAGCGTTGTCGATGGGAAGACAAGACGCATCCTCTGGCGAGAAGCAGGCGTTGCGAGCGCGAACAGGTCGTTAGGAAGAAGAAAGCATTGACAATGCAGGCGTGAGATGTAGGTTCAAATTAAGGCCTCTGGCAGTGGGACCGGCAGGGAAGGACACACACGGACGACAAGGCTCGATGAGCATCTGCGGGAGCTCGCGCCCACTCCGATACGATTCAGTTGGTGCGTCGGCAGGGCAATGCTGGAGAGCAGAGCAGACCTGGGGGACTGGGGGCCCGCGTGACGGCGATCTCGGGCTATCACAATGCGGCAGCGCGCTGGACCGTTAGGCCGAGTAGCATCACTACATGCGAGCAAGTCACTGGGGCCGGCGCGAGTAGCGGAGAGGGTAGCAAAGCATTGGCAATCATGAGGGCGCTGGGGTGGCCATCTAGCGCCAAATCAGAGAAATCAGTCATCCCCAGCACCCACAACGGTGCGCGACCGTGCCTCGGTTCTTCACCCCAGCTCAGAGGCTTGCTGCAATTTGGGACGTTAGATTGCAGTCCGTCGCACGCAGCACGCCGTCTGCGGCATAGCGCGCCCTGTAGCGCCGGAACACGTCTTTTCTCATTCTAGAAAACCTGGGGTCGCCAAACAGACCAATCGACACCGCCATGCACCGTCCTTGCACATGGACGCAGCGCCCACGAGGTCCCGTCATCTCGAACGACCCGCGACCCCCGGCAGTGTCTCGTCCTCACCGAAACGATTGGCGCCGACGGCCATGGTTCCGAGAGGACAGGAACCGATGACTATGCCGCCCAATTCCTTATTCACAATCACACGGCATATGCTGAAGTCCTTAGCGGGGCACGTCACGAGCAATCTTCACTAGAACAGGGTTCGTTGCTTGCTTGCATTATTATGATGCTAGAAAAGTCCCCTCCCAGATGCTAAACGCACAAAGTCATAGCACACGTTCTGCCCAACAAGGCGCCTGATAGTCTCCACTGTTGTCCACGCGGAGACGTCAGCGATGCCGTACGCAGTCCATCCTGCTGAAGTCGCGATGCTCAGTGGGTCAGCTCTTCGGGGCCCACTGGCCAAGTCGACGAACACCTTGCCTGCAGGCTTTGCTGCGGCATGCCCATGTCCATTGGTTTTGCCATTCCTTCCGTCAACCCTGTAGTGCTTCAACAGGGGCACCACCAAAAGCGATTTCTCAGCAGGCAGTGCCGAGATAATCACAAACGGCTGCTCTAGCCGCTTGACGTCCTCGACGGACCGTACCGGCTGCACATCGGTGGACAAAGGTCCATGTGATCTGAAGCCAATCGTATATATAGGCCCAATGCCCAAGTTCTTCAGTGCAAATATTGACGCCGATGCATCAGCTTCACTGCTTGCAAGCAGCAACGCTGCCTGGCCGCTGTAAGCTGATGGCACGAAGTCACGGGTCAATGTCGCCCGAATGCCCTTCCATCTGGTATTATCTCCGATAAACGAGGCATTGCTTGAACCGGGGCGCACCAACACGGTATCTACTTGCCCGATTGCTCGCGCCGCGTTGGACAGCGAGGGCAAGTAGGACGCCGAGGCTGCTAGTGGTGGGTTGATGTACGCTCCTCCAAAATTAGGACGGCGCAGTATGTGCTCTACCGAGGCTTTCGGGGCCCTTTCTGCGAACTTGAATGAGTGCGGTAGGCTGAGCTCGTTGAAGCACTTTTCGAAGAACATAGCCTGCGATGTCGATCGAAAGCTGCCAATACCGTAAATGTCCTGCTTGGGTACTTGCCCCATGGTGTGTAGTGCTGCATTAATCTCGGCGGCACTTAGCTGACCCGGCGCTGCAATCAATGGCAGCAGCGGATGGGTGATGGGGGTGAAGATTTTGTTCATAGTCCTCGACAGCTGGCCCATGGGCCCCATGTTCAGCCCAGAGAAGGGTGGATGTGGGTACTTCGCTTGGATGGTCGACCGGAAATATTCAAGCTCGTAATTCTCCTGCATGGAACTGACAAGTGCATACATCTTTACAATGTCACCATACATGGCTCCTTGTTCGAAGAGGGTTTGTGTTTCCGGCGCCGTCCACTTGAACGTTCCTGAGAAGTCGTGGAACGCCGAGATGATTTTGCTGCAGCCTTTGTTTTCAGCCAACTTCCGCCTAATCTCCTCCGGCAGCCACAGTTCCACATCGATGTATTCGCAGCCCCATTGTATGGCACGCGCCAGGTACTTATAAAACAGACCTGGATCGTCCATCGGGAACCGTCCATTCTCCTTTGTACATCTCGTTGTGTATATTATGGGAAGCTCCGTGCGCTGGCGCAGTACCATTAACTGCTCTCCGACATATTTGAGGCTCGGGATCTTGCTGACACCGCCGTTTGGTAGCGGTTCTTCCAGTAGGTCGACCCTGATTTCAATCGCATCTGCGCCTACGGACAGAATGTCGAGGTTCGGTAGCGCTGCGTGCACATCGGGGAATGTGGTGGAAATAAGGGTCGTCCGCGCCTTCTTCGTCAAGTCTCGATGAGGGCCGATCTGTCCAAGTATGAAGGAAAGAAAGCGCGACACGTCTCGCCGGAAGAAGGTTGATTTTGTGTACAGGTACTCGTAGTCGCAAGCGTCGGTAAGGGCCTCGTCAAGCTCGTGCGCCCCGTCTACTCGGTGGGTGTTGATCAGCAGCCTCGACCGGTCCCAACTGCCCAGCTGTGCCCCGGCATGCGCATTGCTCAGACCGAAGATGGTCGACGGTGGTCCTGCCTTTGCATCCTGTACCGATGTGGTCGACTCCCACTTCTGCCCCAGCACATCGGCGAAAATGCCGACAATGTCCTCCTCGCCCTCGTTGTGTAGGATCAAGAGCGCCGGCCTGTCGCCACTGGGTATCTCTTGGACATCAATGACTGCGCCCTCCTTCAGGTGGGAGGTGATGACGCTGCCAGCCCGTACCATGGTCGCCATGAGCAGCAGGCGGACTGAAGTAGAGTTGCGCGCTATGCGAGTCGGTGGAGGCGGTTACTAGCCGTAGGTGTTGAAGCCGTTGATGCGGAGCTGGATTTCGGCGAGGATGCGTCGGGCGGTATTCAACTGGCAGTCTCCTACGGCTGTCGCTTCCATCCCCGTGTAGTCAAGCAGGATCCGGCTAGTGGGGGTGTAGATGGAGAAACTCAAACGCCTCCAGACAGGTAGATGCCGTGGGCTTGCCGTGGAATAGGGTATAAAACAAGGTGAAGATCTGATCGACGTGCGTCAAGGAGTTGATAGCGAGATAGCACCATTTCCTGGCCAGATGGAAGCACCAAGCTTCCGTACAACCCGCGCGTCTGTGTGCTCAAAAGCCGCCGTATGGCTGGACAGTGAATATGCCGTTAGAAAGAGCACTAGGCGTCGCATCTTCGGGGCAGTTGAGTGCAGGCGGGCCAGGGCGGGAACCGTGGTACGCCCGCCGACTGCTGGGGTTCCAATTTATCCGTCGGCATCTCATACGGTCGCTAACGCACGGTAATTTCGCACCAATCACGCCGGTCACCATCACTCAATTGTCAGTAGCGCCAAGCGAAATGCTACATTGCCATCGCGCCCGCTGGAGAGATTGCTGACAGGTCGCTGGGACCGAGGCTAGGGGGGAGCGCCTCTTGTGCGGGGATTGGTGGAGAAAGGCGCCTTCGAGCCTCTTCAGTGACATGCGCGCGAGTACCGAGACTTCAGGCGACCTTCGATGGAACAGCCTTCAGTTCGAGACTCGCAGATACCAAGGAGGAAGAAGCACATACGGGCTCGCTTGCAGCGATAGCAGAAAATGCTCAGAGTCTGCGTGTGTCCTTCGGAGGCAAGCTTCAGAGGCGATGGAGAGGCATCGGGACGATTGCGACGGAGGGAAATGTCCTTTCATCACGCTGTACAGCATGCAGTCCTACCCGCGGAGGGTACCCTCCATTCCACATGTAGAAGGAACGACCAAGCTGGACACTCGAAGAAGGCGCGTCCCACCGAGCTCTTCCCACCTCTTACCCCTTCGATCGCGGAGAGCAGGAGCGTCGGCGGAAAGCGAGCAGCTCTGGCCCTTTCTGGATGCATGCAATCAGAGACCCTGGATGTGTACATCGTATGATTGCCGTGCCTCCATGGAGTTCATCCGCTTCCCACACAACCCAATCTTGCAGCTGAAACGTTCTCACCGACGGTATAAAGGCTCGGCACTGAGATAGGAGCCAAGCTCACCGACATGCGACTTTATCCGGTAGAGAACCACGCGGGTTAGATGAGTTGGATTAAGCGTAATCGAGTGTCTCGTCTATAGCGAACGACAGCTGAACGATACGTCGGTCGAAGTGCTGCCGACGAGACGTGCAGTGCCCCACTATTGGTTTCTCGTCCCATTTGTAAGGGTCAATTCATGAGGGTCATAAAGTAAGAGTTATTCGTGACCCACAATACGCGGTGAGCTCCTGCATCAGCTCCTCATAGCGGTCCAACAAACGGCCAGAGACTCGGCACTGTGTATTGACGAGCCTTTCGCCCGCACCAAGGACAAGAGAAGGAGCTTAGAAAGAGCAATTATCCATTGGAACCTAGTACGGCATCCTCGCAAGCCTTGACAATATGAAACAGAAAGCTTGACTGCGAGCACACCATCAATCAGCAAGAACCTGATGGTATTCCCGGAAGATTTATGTCTAATGCCTGGACTTGGCGAAAGCGCCATCGAGATAGTGCATATTGTGATGCGGGGAACTCGGAGTCCTTCTTATCTTGATTGTGGTTGGTACCGTTTCTTTCTCGAGCCTCGACAAGATGAACTCCGGAAAAACACATCACCGTATGCGCAGCGCATCGATCCTCTTCCGAATAACTGCCACCCTCTCCCGTAACCGAGCATCCTCATTATCCTGGCATGCTTCTCGCTCTTCGTAGGACCCGTGTCCGTGGTAGTCGCAGGCGTTGAGGATCCGGCTCGGCGGACTGGACAAAATCTTGCTGTATCGAAGCATTGTACGGATCAGGAACTCTTGTGGAAGCTGATCACGCAGCGGCAGCTCGCCCTCGTTCCGGGAATCGTGCTGTTCAAGATAATTCTCGCAGTGTAGGTCGACTAGGAGTGTGAGGATTGAGCTTCGTTGCGGTAATATCTCAAATGCCAGAATGATCGTGTTATAGAAAGGTGGAGCATCCTCATACTCATTGCTGAGGAAGTAGGAAATCACTTTGTGTTCGACAGCCTGGGAGAAGCTTGTGGCGAGGAGGCGGTCTGCGAGTGCACACACTTTCACCATAGTCTGTTCCGTAACCTTTGCGAGGTCTGTCTTGAGACTCAAGTCGTCCCATGCAGAATCTTCCTTCGGCAGTGTACCAGTATAAAGCCAGTCGACAAAGATCTCAACTACTGGTATCAGTAACCGGGATGGTTTTCCGGTGTCGCACTGAAAGGTATAATCACTTACAGACAGCGCAGTCCAGATCATCCAGTCGCACCACACATGCTTGTGCCTCTTTCCACGGCCCACTAAGCGCTTGCTTGAAGTAATACGAATGCTCGATCAACAATGCCTTGTGTACAAGGTAATTGACGTTTTCATAGCCTACTTGGACCACTACAATGCTCCCACCTCGTGCAGCAGTGCTGGTGACTACGATCAACGCAAAAACCTTTGCGGCATTATCAGTTTACATACCTTGGGCGACTGGGTGTTGACGACATGTGTGCGCTTGTTCTGGTTGTCACTAACGTGCTTGCGTGGCCGGTGGTATTATACAGAGCGAGAACGACCCGGGGGAGTACTTGACGAGGTCAGCACAGCTCCGACGGCGACTACCGGGAACAAAGTGAAGGTGAATATGTGAATGAGACTATTAGCTGACTGTTGTAGTAGTCATGAGCATTCTCTCACCACTTTTCGAGTCTAGTGTAGTATCTAGCTTCAAATCGCTTCTCTCACCTACTTTAAGCCTCGCAGACTGGGACGTACAAAGTCCGATCTGCCTACGCACCACGTTCTCGTCACCTGCCAACAGTCTAACAACATGGCCGATGGCGACTCTCGCTCCGAGGGTGACGTGGAAGCTCCGTAAGTCTCTACAGCATCAGTGCCATAAATTGTCTCTAACATTGCAATCCAGAATACTCGCCGGCGTCGTGCGCATCAGAGTCATCGAGGCGAATGCCAGCAGAGACTTTCACATTTCCCAGCATCTGCTCAAGCAACAAGTGCCACATTTCGCCGCGCTAGTCAATGAGAGACATGATCCAGACCGCATTGTCGAGGTGACAGACGTCGAAATCGAGACCTTCCGCATCTTTGTGACATGGCTGGTATTGAAAGAGTCTCCCAAGCACAAGCACTTCAGTCCGCTGTACCGAAACCCCCTCACTGGCCATCACTGGACATCTGGTCTGCCTCTCATCAAGGTCTATATCTTCGCATGCGACTACGAAATTCCAGAGCTCCAAGACGACGCATTGGATCGTTTTGCCAGTCTCATTCTTACTTCTGGCGGCAGGAATTGCACGGCGCATATATATGCGGCTGACATCGAAGTCATCCCCACTCTCGACGAGATGAACTATGTCTACTCGAACACGGCAGCAGACTCTCCCCTCTGTCCCATCATTGTCGACGCTTTCTGCGAGTCGGACATGGACCTCGACTACTCGTTGATGGAATGCTCCAAGGAGTTCTTGGTTGATGTCATCATGCGCAAGCAGAAGACTGAGGATACATGGAAAGATGTGATGAGGTATATGGGTATGGGAGAGGAAGGGAGGGCTCGCAAGAGGACGCGTGTCTCTGACGGCAGGTATGACGAATGTGACAGGGTGTTCTGGGGCCTTGAAGGAGAGTGTAGATCGCTTTGGGAGGATTGAGCTGAGAATAAGCTCGGAATGCCAATGGAATCCATGCTGTACTTAGACTGTGTCGCATACAAGGAATCCAAAGGCCGACACCTCAACCGATACTGGTAGAAATATAGCTCTCGGGACATCTCTTCTTCACCGCAATGTCAAGCTATGAGATTCCAATCAGGCGAGGTTCAGTCCGACTTCATCACGGAAAATTTCCAGTTTGGCTTCATGTGTGCTCCATCAATGATACACATACATACCCCTCCACTTGCCTTTCACTGTGGTAACAGCTCCAAGATGGTTGAAGCTGGGGGTAGAGATCCCAATGACGTTTTAGTTACTTCCGATATTGAAAAGTAACCTGAGACGGAAGGGGGAGGAAGTGGTACGCTTCGAGATTGGACATAAAAACGAAAGTTTTGGGTCCAGTCTACTCAGAGCATGGGGGGCGAGGCTCAGGTTACTTAATGGGGATCATATGCAAGGTGTCTTTCGATCGTCGCTTCTTGATTGTTGGAGTCTGGGTCGCTATCGCTCCTTCCGATACCGACATGATGCGAAATGTTCGACTGCACTCTCAGCCCTCCAGTCCTGACCTCGCTGTCCAAGCTTTTAGACCACAATACTTTTTCCGCTCAAGCTGCTCGTGATCAACTTCTCTCACCATGTTCGAACTCACGCTGCCGCTCCTCAATGGGCCAATTTGTTCGCTCTCCTTAGTCGCAGCACACTCACCTCTGCAAGCTGTCAAGCCATTCGTCGATAAGACTCACATACAGCTCCTGCCACAAGCCGGTAATCTCGCTCGACTCTCTAACCAACAACAGCTCCTTTCTTGTCAAGCACAGCCCGCAGCCTGTTCACGACGTCCAACATGGCAGGCATTAAGGCTACAGCCAAAGCCTCGAAGTCTGATCATTCCCGACCGTCCATTTCGTGAGTTATCAAATATGATTGTGACGGAATCTCTGCTAATTAGACAAGTGGCCCAAACGCAGCTTTTGCAACTGTCATCGTCGGCGAAAACGAGCAACGCTTCGTGGTGCACGAGCACCTCCTCACTCACTACTCAGAATTCTTTCGCGCAGCTCTTACGGGCAGCTTCAGAGAGGCTGAAGACAAGACTGTCAAACTCGAAGAAGACCAGCCCCTCACATTCGAGTTCTTCGTGCACTGGCTGTACTACCAGCGTTTCCCAGATAAATCAAAAGGCGACGCCGACGAGATCACGAGCGCTTGGGTAAAAGGTGACGACGAAAAAAATTACGGCTCGACCAAATCCCGCAATCTCATCAACCTCCACGTCTTTAGTGACAGATACAACATTCCACAGCTCTTCCGAAAATCCATGGACGAGTTCTATTGGCATATGTCCCGAGCCAGCACGGATTTGCCCTGTACAGACGCCATTAACACCGCATTTAATGCATTGGATCAAGAGTCTCCTATGTGTCGATACTTGATCCATGTACACTGCTGTGTCAAAAGGGAGGACTGGGAAGTCCTCGATCGTGAGGACTATCCCGAAGACTTCCTGTGGAATGCATTGCTTCGATATGCAGATATCGCTACCAAAGGGCCGCACGGGAAGGCACCGGGAGCTAAAGCTCTGCGACTATCACACCCATGCAACGGACGAGGAGCAGTACGCCTGCAAAAAGGAGCAGAGACAGCGAAAGAGGATGCGCTTTTGAGCAGCACCACAAACAGAACGATCAGGCAAACAGGAGGATGAAGGCAGACGGAAAATGTGCAAGGTTCCACGTACCAGAGGCATGCCTAGGGGAAGGCTGTAAAAGATTCAGGACTTGGACTTGGCGAAGCTCTTCATACCTGATTTCCATTCAAAACCTAGACACCACTCCCCCATCTCCCTACTTCGTACATGCTGAACGTATTCGTACATGCTGAGCATATTCATACACGCTGAACATATTCGTACATGCTGAACGATTTCCTTACTCCAACCCACACATCCAATGCCACCTTCTCGCCCGCCCATATACGCACCACCAAACGCCCAACCTCTACTCCCCTTCCCCAAAACTAACCACACCCCACAACCCCCGTCTCTGCCCCCCGTACCCGACCACAAGCCGCTCGTCGAGTGACCAAATCACCAAGCGCAAGACGATGGCGACATCTCCCAAGGGCAAATAAGTGTCGTGTCAGCGAGGCCAAGTGCAGGATGTTCCAGTCACGAGCACGATCTTTTCGCTCTAGAATTTTCATGCTCTTAGATGGCTGGCTGGCATTCGGTCTCGTTTAACCACGTGTACCGAGTGTACGGTCCCACCGTCCAAGGCAGCAAGGCGCCCAAGGCCCAATTTCACAAGCCGGGATTACAACGCAGTTACGAAGCCGGCGTCGGAGGGCATCAGAGTAATCACAGCAGGAGCGACGCGGCTAGCAAAGTTAGGCCCGAGAAGCATGACAAGACGGGACGTCAAAAGAAGGATGTGAAGTATGAACATATTGACATATCGCCACTGCAAGCAGCCATAGAGACTCTGAAAAGGTATAGATTACAAGTTTCGATAGGATGTGCGCGAAAAGCGTCCAACATGACATCCAGAAATGCAACTCTTTCCAGATTTCAAACCCCCT
>TARA_R110002003_G_scaffold1110_4_pt1 | contig 18650 bp, 17 predicted proteins | sample TARA_R110002003 | Tara Oceans TARA_R110002003 (sample SAMEA4396441) | marine metagenome | biome: Westerlies Biome; feature: [SRF] surface water layer (ENVO:00010504); material: water (ENVO:00002006), including particulate matter (ENVO:01000060) such as... | depth 5 m
CAAGGACCTACTTATTTAGGCCCTACAACTCAAAAGATACGAGCTTCTTCGTATAAGGCGATTGTGAGCTCTGGTGTCATCCTTTGGACACACGTACCCTTGATAAGCACCCTTGGCGAGAGCACCTTTGGTGAAAGCACTTGCGCATCCCGCAACCTAGGCGTACAGAGTGCGCCTGAGTTGATGGCCAGGCTTCAGTCTGTAACCGTACATGGGATTCAAGAGCGGAAGAGTCCCACCGAAAGGTGTGATTGAGGTTCGCATTGTCTCAGGCTCTAGATCGCTGCCCACAATGCCCGTAGATCAGACCGCTAGATGAGCCAGGATGTGTCGAACGTTTGACGATGCTGCAGTGTTCCTGTGCTTGTCAGCACTGTGAAAGACCGACTTCACTTGAAAGGGTCACTGTGAGATGGAGGACCAAAACCATTCTTCGCTCACTATGCGACCCTTTCTCGCCGGGATATTGAGCACCCCGCGCTCTTCCTCATCTCTCGTTCGCACCAACACGATACAACCCTACGCAACCTTTCAACACCTGCCTCTCGCCGAACGCAGAATTCACGATCAACGAAAGCGTACCTAGCGACTAGCCTCAGATGGACCGACGTCTTAACGACCGTCGCGATAGCAATTCTGGCTATTTCGGCGAAGATATGATAGACGGGGATGAGTTCGGTGAGTCGCGTGGCCTCGGCGGACCAACCTCCAACCCATACAGTGTGCAGCCCACGGATCCTGGCGCTCAAGGTGGCGGCGGCGCTGCCCCAATTTCTCATCCTCATCCGTCTCGTCAAGGCGACGCTCGCCGTGGTATGATGCTAAATCCCCACTCCAGTGCGTCCGGCGTATATGCGGCAGCTTCTGGCCAGCAGGCCCGGTTCGCGACATACCAGCAACATCCCTTCGGCGAATTTCAAGAGGTAAATGCTAGCTATGGCGAGCAGCGACCCACCATACGTCACCGTGGTAGACCAATACCCGCGCATCATGCCATGCCATCCCGGGAGCCGGATCAGGTTGTCACATCCCACGATGGTAATAGGGACGCTGCTCGCCTGACTCGTCGCATCAACACTAGCCTTGCAGATGAGGTTGGAGAACTCCATCGGCGAGACCCTCGCCGCACGAGCTTGGGCGATGTGACTGTTAGTCAGCCTTCGCCTAGAGGTATGGATGCTCTCGAAGCCTACGGTGAGTCCTACGGTGGAAAGCGACGACGACCCTCCCAAGGTGACTTGCGCGAGCTGCGTGGTCGGTCAGGACGGCATTCGGATGGCCAGCTTGACTAGCTTCGTCCGTCATTGTTTAGTGACTGGTAATCGATTGATATCATGCCCGGGGCGCGAGGTGCTGAGCACAAGGAGTAGCAGGATGCGAGGTGTACACCTTGCGATGTCTTACGTGCCACGAGCGCTCTTCAATTGGCGGCTAGCCCATGGTATGTAGTAACGTGAGAGAGCGAAAAGAACAACCAGCTTGCCAGTATATATCCTGACGAATGTGAATCGCCTCACTAGGACCCGCGTCTTCGTTTTCCTTACCTTGTCCGCTTCGCTCAGCTCGACGACCTCGAGAGGCGGCTGTAAGGCGGTCCCGTCAGACGGCTGTCAATAAATCATGTAAGTATCCTCTCAGTTAGCCAATCAGTGTCCTCGTGATTCAGCTTACCAACATCAATCACCGCCCCAACGTCAAACGCTCCACCATGCGGCAATTCGTGCGCAAGGCTTGGTATGTCGTGATCGGCTGCCCACCAATGCGCTACTCGGTGTGGAGGGGCTCCTCCCAAAGGCAGGTACCGCGGGAATTGGTGACGCCGCGAACACCAAAGCCGAAGAAACCTCACACGAGGGTGGTGTGATACGGGCGAATGAGGTCCCAACGACTGTGTTGAACACGTATTTCCCCACAATAATTGCTTCGTGAATTTCAGACGTATACTTGGGTCGTTCCTGCACTTTTGAAACATTACTGTTGCCTGTCTGCGATTGTCCTCCCCTTTCTCTAGTACTTTGTCAGCGTACATAGGCAGCAAGCTTTCCAATCAGCATATAAGCAACGCCTACTTCCTAAGCAATAGTGGTCGGCACCTACATCTTTCCAAGGCTTCCAGAATTGCCAATCCTTGACCGTGCAACGGCACAGCCCTAAGCACGGATCGCGTGAACTGCGCCTGCATCATCGCGCATCTGCACCGGAGCTCAGCCGCGGCCGTAGTGAGCAATACTCCTTGCTCTTAAACGAACAAGGCGCCGCGCAGGCAGCCGCTTTCGGATTCCAAACATCGCTCTTCTGCGCACACCTGCAATTTGGCTTGCATCACGTTGAGGATAGACGAGAGTAAAGTTCGAGGAGACGCGCCGAACCCCACTGCACCACATCGCGCTTCAGCCCCACATTGTCAACACCGGGCTACAACATCCGTAACACTTGCTCCGTCACCACAAGTTCGCTTCAGTGAGGCCTCCTACGAGTCAGCCATCATCAAAATGGCTCTCTCAACGCACGCAATCAACCAGTTTCGCCGTTACTCAACACAACTGCCACGCGACCCCCATTACCGACTCAAGTCGACACTCGCAACCGGCTATGTCGTATCGGCACTGGCACTTCCATTCATTCCACCACTGCTCGAGACACGCAGGGCGAGAGCTGATGGTTCAAACCTGACGAGGTAAGATACCTAAACGTGCACTAGGCTGGTTTCTGGTGCTGTGATTGGCCGATGACGATCCTCTCCTTTCGGACGATGCTAATGCTAGAACAGGGAGAACGCATATTGTTCTTCACAATATCTTGGATGCGCGAGATGAGACTTTTGGTGAATGTGCAACTTCTATGGTCTTTCGCATGATGCGAGCTGGCTTGGTCATTTAACAGGGCTCTGCATTCTTTGGTTTTTCGGAGTTTGGTATGCATCGCAGGCGTTGGTACGGAGGAGCGTCTCATGAAGGGAGCGGAGCTCCTCTTGCATTTCCCGCATGAAGTGCCGCATTATGGCTTCGTTTGTGATTCATTCTCTGGAATGTATTCATTCTGATCTACTGTATCACATATACCAACGTTTATCATTTGCGGTGCGAATGCAATCGTGAACGGCGGACTGCAACGTCATTGGCCAGTGCGTGAGCTTCCCCGCGTTGACCCCCACGACCCGTGCTCATCACGTTCTCCAAGAAAGTGTTCCGCATTCACGCCAACGCGTCGCCATCAACACGAACAGCCACACACTGTAAGCTCAACTAACTTCATCGATTAAAACCTCGGCTATTATATCCCATTTGCAACAGGATAAGGTAAGGTTCTCGCGTGATCTCTCTTGCAGCATACTAAAGTTCAAAGTGTGGCACATATAGGCGACACAGCTCTTGGCCCCATCACCGACAGTTGCTACCGAAACTGCACCATGGCCTCTGCAACGCTAAGCAGCGCGTGCAACCAGCTACCGACCGAGCTTGTCCTCCTCGTAATCGACCATCTCGCTAACGATAATGCCGCGCTATGTACGCTCGCTCGAACAAACCGCGCGCTGCAACACCTCGCCGAGGAGCACATCTACAAGACAATCGAGCTGTTCACCGTGCGGGATCTCCACGACATCATCGAAGCCTTTGCACACCGCTATCAGCGTTTTCGGGCTGTGCAGACCCTTAAGCTGCAATACCACTACCATGCACAAGACCTACACGAGAACGTTGATATGCGGATAACTTTTAATGAATGTGTGGCGCATATGGTCAACCTACGCGAGTGGCACATTGAGAGTCCGTACGATAACTGCCATTGGAATGACGGCGAGGGGCCACAACAGTGGGTAGAGAGCGACATGGAGCGCTTCAGAACAGCCCTGGAGCGTGCTTGCTCCCAGGGACCAATCGAGGCAACCCGCATCCTGACAGAACGGAAGCTCGGAAACGAAGTCGATCGGGCTGTAGGTCTGGCGCTGTTGGAGAGTCTGACGATACACTCGCATGGCGTGGACACAGATTTCTGGGATCTGGACGCCTTCCATTGCTTATTTCGACACCCAAACCTGCGCCACCTGCACATCTCTTGCGTTTCGCTCACCAACGATCTCCCTGCCCTGCACTCGCACATCAAGAAGTCACCCTTGACCACCCTTGTCTTCGACGAGTGCGAATTGAGTCCCAGAAGCTTGCACGCTATTCTGCGCACGCCAGCCAAATTGAAGCATCTTACGCTCGGCGAGAACGTGTGGAATACGAGGCGATCAAAACGTCTCAAGCCGAGGCTTACACAGAATGCTAGCGAGACTCTGGAGGCTCTGAAGGAGGTAGCGCACTCGATGGAAAGTCTCGTACATCACGACCCAAGTTGGAAGCTCGATTTCGAATCACACCGATCACGTCGCATGGTCCCATCAGGCGAGGGCCTGCGCAACTTCCATGCCCTCAAACTTTTGCAGTGCGAAACTACATCCTTCTTGCATCAGATGAGCGTCATGAACCGCGAAATGGCGCCGCCCAACCTGGAGACGCTTCGTTTGGCGCGACATGATTCTGTTCCAGACAATTTCTTCGATCACATGCCGGAAATTGAGACATACCTCGCGCTACCATCCCTCAAGACACTCGAGTTAATGCAAGCTTCCCACTGTTGGCTCGAGCTCTCGGTGGCTGACTACATATGCGACGCGGAGCGACTGCGGAACCGCCACGCCTACGCATACAAGCTATACAAAGCCGGCATCAATCTCAGGGTTTTGATTCAGATGCATAGGGACGATCGCATCATTCCGCCCTACCTCCACGGCGAGGCTGTTCCAATCACGGAATGCCTATACGATGCGCAAACGACAGGCTTCCGTCGACACATACGTGAGCCGATAGATTTCACCGCGTTCTCGGATGCAGAAGTGGTCTCGTTGCTCTCCGCATCACAACTCTACAAGACTCCAGTCGGAGAACCGCCCGAGACGGACCAGCTCGGCGATGAAGACGTGGTATTTATTGAAGCCCAGAACCGGCGCATACTCTCGGATCTCAAACATCACTTTATTCGCCACCGACGTCTGCGAAGAGCCTCGTCGATCCTGGAATTCGTTGAAGACGACGATGACGAGGAGGATGCTTTTGAGACGGGGGTAGAGGAGGAGTATGATGAGGATGACCTTGATATTGAAATGGATGAGGATGATCTCGGTGTTATTTTCCATGAGCAAGACGGACAGCTGTACATTGAAGTATATGGTACGGACTCGGAGGATGACGATGAGGTTGTAGGAGGCGTTGCGGGTGTCGTGGGTGGTATGGCCGCGGACGATGAGCTGGATTGAGGCTTGCTTGTAGGAACGAACTTCGCAATGGGAAATTGAGGAGTTTCATGAGTTGCTGCTGTTATATCGGTAGGTACATCTGACTATGTAGCCCCAGCTATTATGTGTACTGGACGGCACTAAGCCATTCTCGGGCTTAACTCCATGGGACGGTTTGTACGAGCGTTGTCTACGAAGGGCTGTCACCTAGATCCCGTGGCTCAATTGCGAGCAATGTCACTGCCCACATGGAGATGATCAGGTACAATTGTCTCATCTCGCGTGTTTCGTATAGGCAATTGGCACCGTGTAGTCAGAGCACCGCAGCTATTCGTAAGCATGAGTTGGTTTTTTGTTTTCCCGTCGGTTTGGCCCTCACTGTTCACCTTCACCTGCTGACCCCGCAACGGTTGCCATGTGCTACTCAACATGATCACATGTCACAAACAATTTCGTCGCCTATCCTCAGCGTCTTCGATTGTACTCACCGCAGTCCGCTAGGCAGCACCACCGACCGTCCCAGACCTTCGAATCTCGACGCTTCCTCTCAACACATCCGCCCAACCCAATCTCGCGGACCATACCAGCGACAACAACATGCGCCCTCCACCCAGTCCCATGGACGTCCATCCCGACGGCTCGCGCCCCAACCGCAAGCGCAGCGCATCCGACATCTCGCCCAACCCATCCACACCCATAGACAACACCACCGCCACTACCAGTCCCAACATCCTAACCCGCCACCACCACCGCCGCCGCAACATCGCCCTCCCCATCTGGGGCCCCGACCTCCCCCTCACGCCCTGCACCCCCCACCCCTCCAGCACTTGCTTCAACATCTACAAAGCCCTCCTCCGGCACCCGAACCTCTTCTTCCAATTCGCCATCCGGCTTCCGCTGCGCAGCATAATCAGCCTGTACGCCATCGACAAGGAATTCCACTACCGGCTCAACAAGTTCAGCGTCAGCGTGCTGCACGACTACGCGCGGTACCACGCGCCGCTCGCCAGCCACATCTTCAGCTGGGTGCTGTACCCGGCGCTGTGCATCTCCGACCCCATGCTGCGGCCCATGGACGGGCGCGCGTGGCTGGCGCGCGACGTGCCCGGGTTCCGGTGGGTCGGCATGGTGCTGTGGCGGCAGGGCGTGGTGCGGGGGATATTGTCTGAACTAGCGATTTCGGGGCAGCGGGTGCCGGCGGGCATGGAGGGCGCGGTGTGTAAGCTGTGGGTGCTGATGGAGATGACGACGGGGGCGATGAGGGGGGCGTTTCTGCGCGACGGGGCGATTTGGACGAATGCGGACGTTGTGCTGGTGCAGATGCTGGCGGTGAAGCTGGATATGCGGTTTTCGGACCCGACGGTCGGGAATGGGGCGAGCGGGTTGGCGCATTTGCTGCTGACGCAGCGCAGCTTGAGTGCGCTGTGGTATGTGCTGACGGGGAGGGTGAGGCTGGATTATGACAAGACGACGGATTTGGTCATAAGGACGTATCTGACGGGGGAATTGGATCTCGATGCGAATCCGTGGCTGGACGATGAGGTGGAGAATGGGGTGCCGGAGGAGTGGTGGGGGATCCAGATGAGGGAGGGGTGGCATCCTGAGGGTGGCAAGATGGAGAGTGCTGTGGATATGGTGATTGCGGAGGGAGTGAGGAGGGGATTGCATGTTCAGCAGTACTTGCTGGATTTTGTTCTGTACGGGTATCTGGATGACGATGGAAGAAATGCGAAGGTGGCGAGGAGATGGAGAGGGGACAGGAAAGTGGTTGAGGTGGAGGGATGGCCAGGGAAGGAAGTGAGGGCGAAGGCGATCAAGAGCCTTGATGTGCGGTTCGGCGTCGGTGCTGGCGCAAGAGGTGATGCGATGGACATCAGTGCTTAGATGACGAGTCGGTGAGACCATGGGAAGGCTAAGGATAGGCCTCGGGACATCTCAGGAAGTCTCAATTCCGCGCTCATCCCAAGAGAACAATACCCGGTGAATACATGGACCGAGCACAAGTGACATCATGAGTGGCTGCCAGGCATTCAGCATATGATGAGGAGATTTGTCTGCTTCCTGTGCTGTAATTAACCGGAGTAGACACTCTTTGGACGCGTTCGTACCTGCCAGAATTGCCCGCTTCTCAAGCTCGGTCATCATCAGAATAACCACCATAACACAAATTCTTTAAACTGGACGAAACAATGCAGCCAAACAAGACGAGACATGCGGCACATTAGACAAGTATCATTACCCGGTATGTTCCTATCAGCAGTACAGCAGTACATGAGTCCCCGGCTCTAGTCAACCGAGAAGTTGAACCAATAGAGCATGCCCCAGACTGTGTTCCGCCTTCCACCATTGCACGGCCACGTTTTGAGGATCCAGGTATTGACCCGTGTGTACAATCAGAGTCCTCGGTACTCGGTATTAGCGGTCCCTTGAAATTCAAGAGAACGAGCGGTTCATTGAAGTCATGCTGCAGGCGATTTAAGAGATAGCAAGGGGTGTACACGAGACGATACTGAAAGTGGAAGTGCACGACTGAATGCTGAAGAGTGAGACTGGCTAGTATATTTGTGAATCCGGACTAGAGGCCTAGATGTAAGCTAGTGTATGATCAGCTCCGATTGTCGCTGTGTCGTGTTAGCATATGCTGCACCAAATCGAGTGATGTGAAGCTTACCATTGACACCAAGCGCTGCCTCACCACCAGCAACCGACGATCCTGTTACAATGAGCTCTCCAGCAGATTGCTCGTCAGTGGTCCTGTGCTGTGGCGTATCCTTGAGCTTGATTTCAAGGCTGCTGAGCGGCACTCCAAAGTGGCTGTGCTTGGTAGACGGAGTAGGTCCGCGCCTGTAGTCATATACATTCGTCTGGGCCACTGCACCTGCGACCTTGGCTGCCGTCAAAGCATACACGACGCGCGCCTTGGTGAAGATGCGCAAGTCTGACAGGTCATATGCGGTCAAAGGTGGCGTGTTAAGCCCTGCTCGCTCGGAAACAAACAGCAGTCGCAGCTTTCCGGGAGTGGTGCCGATGCTTGCTCGTAAGGACGAACGCGTCAAGATGGTATCAGTGGGTAAGCGACCATTGATCAACATGCGCGTCTCGAGATGATGGGCGAATTTCTTCGCGCCACCCGTAACAGAAGCGCTTGTGGTGCTGTGAAGCTTTGCCGCGGTTTCTGCCGAGATGACGGCGATGGTGGGTGCGATGGAGCGGCTGGCTAGAGTAAGGTCCACGCCCGGTCCAGCTACTGAGTTAATAATGACGGTCGAGTGGGAGAAAAGAGCAGCCAGTGTCAGACATAGGCTGTAGGAATGCGTGAAGGCATCGGCTGGTAGAAAGGTGTCCGAGGCAGAGAAACGTTGGGCAGCGGGTAGTGCAGTAATGAGAGACCCAACGGCAGCAGCGATATTCTGCTGAGTGAACTCGACGATCTCCGCAGGCTTACCAACTCCCTCCTGCCAAAGGAACACGACACCGGGGGCTTTGTCGGTGTTGGATGGAAGCGCAGCTGCCTCGCTCTGGTGTTCTTGTACGAGGTCATGCCAGACAGATACGTCGATCTTTCCTCCAATACCTTCAGGCACCTCACTCCAGTCCATGTGCCGGCTCGTCTTCTCCACAGTCCAGATGATTTGGCGTAAGCCAGAAGCGCCCTTGATGACATCTGCAAGCGGGACGGAGCCGGCTTCGGCAATGAGGGCATCGGCGGAGGTGCGGACCAGAAGCTCCACTAGGGCAGGGTGTGGCTGGTTGTATGGGATTAGGATAGGGGTAAAGCCGTAGAAAGCGCCTGCGAAGACAGCAGCCAGGAACTCGATGCTGTTCGGGAGATAGATGGCCACTCTCTTAGCTCCGTTGCCCTGCAGATGCTTTCCAATAACGGCAATTTCCTTGGTAACACCCTCGATCTTGTGCTCGGAGACGCCCTCCTTGCCGTATACGGTCATTATTGTGGAGGTGCCGCTGGAGGTCGCGCCTCGCTCAAGGGGGATCTCGCCAGTAGCGCGCCTCCATATATCTCGAAGGTCACCATCTTTGCCGGCAGAGTACATTGGCGCGCCCGGGGGTTTCACGGCGAGGCCGGTCCGCAGAGGGTCTGCAGCGTGTCAGCATCCAATCGAGCAGCTGGAGGAGAGCTGCGTACAGCCATGAGGAGTCTCCGGTGACCTGAAGACGGCAGATTCGCCTGGCTGCCTCACGTATGAAGCCTGCGCCTGTCTTGCAAGCAGCAGCGGGTGGGTGTCGGCATCGGCGGAGTCGTAGATTATCCAGCCCACGAAGCCCAGAATGCCGAAGGTGACGAGAGTCGTGTACACGTTCCAGCCAGCCAGCAGCGACGAGATGGCGCCGTCCAGCTGTTCGAGTAGCCCCGCCATGGCTGCGTGTATGGAGTAGGTGGTGGAGGCAGGTCGGGAAGAGAGTGTGGTCGTGTCTGGTAGTACTACCGGTATACTATAAGCTCGGGAAAGCTGACAGCTGCACGGTGACGGCGGGGTGAAGGCTAGCGTCGTGTGGGTCGTGCGGCGGCCAGAACGAAACCTACGAGCCGCGTCGTTGCAATTGTTGACACTCGTTGCTGCACGACCACCGCTTCGACTACCACACCGCCCCACGATGCTGTAGCAGTCGCAAGCACCTGGTTCTCACTACTAACCACTAACCGCACAACAGAAACAGGAACAACTCTCATTCAAGCGCATCGCAGGAACACAGCGCCACCCCTTGAAGGGCAGCACAAACAAAGCGAGTGCACAGCGTCACGAGCTTCACCCGTCATGTCTCTTGCCAAAGTCGCGCCTTCTACCACGTCACGTGTACCAGCGACACCGTCTACGCCAGCTGCGCAGTCTGATCAGCCGTACACGCCCGGCGGCTCGTGGAAGCACCCCAAGTTCGACGAGATCGCGCGGCGCCAGTATGCGACCACCTTTGACGAGCGCAACGTGCGCGCCATTGTCGCCAACGCCGGCTTACTCTTCCTCTCTGTCTACGGCAACACCGTCACGTCCAACGTGAAGCTGTTGGAGTACGCCGCGTACGTGCCCTTGACCAGGACTTGGAAGGCCACTTGACTGACTGTGTATGCAGCACCCCAATCAACACCGCCGTCCGCGCCGTGCCCTACAGCGAATGGGCCGTCGTCCTCGTCCGCCTCGCCTTCGCCGCCAACATCATCATGGCCTTCCTCCCCCTCGTCCGCCGCTACTACCCCGACGACATCGCCGACATCCCGCTCACGCCCTCGCAGCGCGCATCCATGGGCCTCAAGCAGGACGTCCTCTCACCGCGCACACCAGGCTCGCAATACGCATCGCCAAACTACGTGACGCCGCCGCGCTATCAGCGCTCCACACCGCGCAGTGGCAGCTTCAGCCAGGACCGCAGCTCACAGTCTCCGTTGTCAGGCAGCCCGCGTGGAAACTTTGCCGTGTCGTCGAGCAATTCGCCGTTTTCGCCGAACACAAGCACGGGAAGTCCGCTGTTCCAAAAGGCACTGTCGGGGTCGGCGACGAAGCGGTTGAGCTATGGTGGAACGCCGCTGAGCAGCAGTTTGTTTGGAGACAGTTCGTCGAGCGCGACGCCTGGGACGCCGACGCCGTCGACGGGCAAGGCGAGCGTGAGCCTGAACAACAAGTGGCTGTATGAGAAGCGGAGGGACAGTCCACGGAGTGCTATCTTTGGGTGATGTGCAGTGTTGGTTACAAGTCGCGTTATACCCTGCTATGCTGCAGTGGCGTTTGGAATTGGCGTTCAAGCAGGGTGCGTAGCATGATGCAACCAACCAATCAATCACTCGATCGATCGATCATAATCCCTCCAAGACTACCTTCCTGCCTCCCACAATCCCGTCCCAACCCTCTGCCGTAGCTCATAATATGTACACATGAAACCCACCCCCATCTCCACACTCCCCCCTCCTCACGAAAACCGATCCCCCTTCCGACTCCGATACACCTCACTCGCCTCATACTTGCTCTTCTCCCGCGCCCGTCCCTCCCCATCCACGGGCTCATGTCTCGTCGGCGCCGGATCCTGACTCGCCTGCATGCTCGGATTCCCGCTCTCCTCCGCCCCACCCCCATGGCCCGGGCTGCCCGCAATCCCACTGCCCGCGCCCGCGCGACTCGACGTTGTGCCCGCGGCGTGGACGAGCTGGGAGGTCGTGGATGCGTTGGAGGGAGAGGAGGCGGGGTGGTTCAGATGCTGCTGTTCGAGCTGGAAGACGCGCATGCGTTTCTGCCGGTCGGCTTCGGCTTTGGCGGCGCGGTCGGCGTTGATGCTGCGTTTGGCGAAGTAGTAGGCGCCGCCGCCGGCGACGATGAGCGTGGCCCAGCCGTAGCTATGTTGGTGTTAGTTGTCGGCGTAGCTGGTGCGTTGAGGCTTGGGAGAGCGGGGCAGCGTCGTTTGGGCCGCTGGAGCAGGGTAAGGCGAGCGGTTGTGGCGAGCTTCTTTGGCCGCGTGGCTGCGCGTAGGTGCGTCGTGTGGTGCATAGTTGGGAGAGGAGCTCTGAGCGCAGAGCTGGGGTTGTGACGTACTATACTGATTTGACCTCGCGGGATGTTAGCAGGGCGGCGCAATCTGCTGGGGCGTTGTTCTTACTGTGTTCATGATGGCGGGTGTTTGTGAAGCTCCGGGTATACAACTGGAGACGTTGTCAAGCTTTGTTGGTCGAGGACGCAATCGCGAAGTTTTGTTCAATCGAGGCAAGTGGTCTGATGTCGTAGGGCTGAACAGGGATCACGTCCGCGCGAAAAACCGTCATCGTCTTTAGTCTACAACATGTCTTTGTACTTTCATCTCGACTTCTTACCCGCGGCCCTCCACAACTGTCCATTTGTATGCTTGATGTGAACTCGGTTAGTAGGCTATTGTATCACAAAGAGAATGTTTAACGTCATTGCTTCTGCTCGACTCGGACTACGCAGACGGCCTACTTGACCTCAACATCAAAATCCAAGGAGCCAATGCCATGATGTCGCCGATTGTCCAAGGCACGGGAACCCTTCTATATCCTCTGAGAGTGTTCCGGACATCTCACTAGCCATCGCTCGAGGTTCGTCCTCCGAAGCGGATCCGCACGACTGTAACGGCAAGACCCACTCAGAGGAGACGTCAAACACCAGCCTCCTGAGGCCATTTGCGGCCTCGGGATATCTTTCCTCGTGCATTGTCTCTGCTCCCACGTGTGGGCGGCTTCGGCAGTCGATCGGATAATGCATGACATCCGCTGTCGCGTTTCGTGGTGGCGTGTTCCCCGATTCGAAACTTGACGCCTCCGTCATTGGAAACCTCATACGCCTCATGCTCGGCGCCAACAGTGGAATAGACAACTGTGGTGCGGAATATGTCCATTGCTTAGGCTCAAAGGAACTCCGCGATGTGGATCTTGCAGTCTGAAGCTGGTGGAGTTGCTTCATATCCCACTTGCACAACACTGACGTCCTAGGTTCATCCCACGCGGGCTAAGTGGCAAGCATTCGATGCCATTGCTTAGCGTGCCAAATGCAACGCCTATCGCTAGCTAAGCCTTGCGAGAGGGTTCAAGGCATCTAGAGGCGAGGCACGTATGCTCCTCAGCACCGCGGTAGAACGTCTCGCAGTGGTGGACACCGCCATGGGTACGTTGAACAAGATTAGATATGCGCACTAGGCTACCGCTAAGGGTAAGTATATAGACTTGTGCTGGGCACTGAGGTCACGGTCCACTGCTTTCTGAATACTCCCGGGTACAGTACGGCTTCCATCTTTCGCAGCGGGTCTTGCCTTATTTGTCATTATATTCGTTCCAAGCGCTGCGCGCAGCTTTTGCCTTTCAACTTCAATGTATCATTATTCTTCAGTCCTCGCGCTAGCAGCGCTCTTCACTACTGTGTACTCACATGCCGCCATTCTCGCCGCCGTTGGAGATTCTGGTGCCAGCCAAGGCTTCCTGGGTAAGCTCGCCGATCGAAGACCGCTACCAAGCAAAAGCAGATAGACTTACAAACATAGTCGATGCTGACATTGCCCGGAACTGCACCACCATCTCTCCATGCCAACAAGATGCTACCATCATCCGAGACAACGAGATCACACAGAACATCGTCAATGCCTGTGGAAGAACCGAGATCAACGGCAACATCGATATTGGAGAGCAGACTGAGAATGAGCTCGCTGCTGGTCGTATGACTACTGTGTCCTCCGGCTCAGTGATGAAGGTGACCATCCATCAAGTAGGATCCACCTAAGTGCATTGCAGCAATTGCTAACAGTATTCCTCAGGTCAACGCCGATGGTGCCGGACCCTTCGAATGCGACATGGACGACACCAGCAACGCTCAGACCACACTCACTCCATTGAAAGTCACCAACAACATACCCGGCTCTCTCGGTCTCTCCCAAGCAAAGGAACAAGACTTTACCATCAACGTACAGATGCCGGACAAGTTCAACTGTATCGGAGCTTCAACCGGCAACATCTGCACCGTGCGATGTCGCAACAACGCCGTTGCCGGACCTTTCGGTGGCTGCTTTGCAGTCCAGCAGACAGACGGAACGGGTCGCCCCGACGCCAGCGCTGCCGGTAAGTCTAACAGGACATTCCTTTCGGGCCTTTGCACTACGCCTTCCCTCGTAACTCCAAGCTGTATACTCACAGTTTGGTAGCTGTAGAGACAACACAAACCCTCGAGGGCATTTCAGCCCAGATCCTGCAAAACCAGAAAGACTTTGACGCTGCTGTCAAAGCGAACCAGAACGCTGGGCAGGCTGCACAGGGCGCTGCTGCCATCTCTGGTGCGTTCACCACTTCGCATCACGTCTTGCTTGAACACGTTGGGTCAATAGGGCTAACGCTTCTCATCAGCACTTATCACCGCTACCGTCAACCCCAATGCCGCAGCGAGCCAGACTGCCGCCGCGGGAAATGGTAACGCGAACCAGAACGCTGGTGGGAACGGGAATGGGCGCGGCAATAAGGGCAATGCTGGGACCAATAATGCGAATGGCAATGCGGCGAACAATCAGCAGGCCGCAGCCGGAACGGGCGCCAACAACCAACAAGCCGCAGCCGGCACGGGCACGACCAATGCGCAGAATGGAAATGCCAACGCGGGTACCGCCGCCAACAGTCAACAAGCAGCGACCGGCAATGGCAATGGCAATGCGGGTAATGCACGTGGAAGTGGTACTCAAAATGTCAAGCGGAGGCCGCGCCGCTCCAGGTTTTCCAACAGCGAACAACCCACGTACGTGTTCTAGCACGTTCATCATAGCTGGAGCTGGATCTCCAACTACACTACCCGACTGAGAAGGGCGGAGCGCGAGCGTGTGGGGTGCTGGGGTGGAGGGGGAGATGGAGGTGGAGGATCTGAGCAGCAGCTAGCTAGAAATGTAGTGATTCTGCGTGGGGATAAATTTCAATTATTTAGTACATTGCTTGATTTGCCATGCCGAGTCGTCCGCTGCGCTGCGCTACTGTTTGGGGACCATTTGCACCGGCACCACACATACACTGTTGGTGAAATCCCGCGACGCAGAATTCGAGCAGGAAAGTAGCCTGGTGTGGGGTTATGTCGAGCAACGTCGAGCACGAGTAAGCAATACGGAATGGGTATGAAAAGCTGACTAGAACGTAAGCTGTGCTCGTGGGAGATGGACAACTGGCTTCGTTAGCTTGATGATAGAATTAAACAAAGCAGGGTTGGGCCATGTCGAATACGATGGATCCATGCTGACGTTGTCGAGGGCTTACTCAGGCACCACAAGCATATCCTTGTCCACGCGCAGATCGATCTGTGGAATGGATGGCTCGTCGTTATTACCGTGATCTCGTCTTCTCGGCATGATATCTTGTCACTGCTTTGGTATCGAGGCTGTGCTGTGCGCAAAAATTGATGCGGAAGTATCGTGGACCTTGTTTCTCGTGACAGTCGTTCGATTGCCGAGAGCTGGCTATGTGTCGATGTCAAAGCGGTGGAATGACACATGCTCCTTTCTACTCTGCCATGTGCCATGATGATTGTGGTCTGACATCAGATGTGCAGTTACATTCACTTTGGAACAACAATGGCATTGTTTGCGGAGGCTTCGCGATGACAGATGTCCTGTGTACATTGTGTGGTGCGTTCCGATGCTATCCTTATAGCGAGTCAGTAGAGGTCACTTCGAGCCGCAGAATGGCTGGCGCTCCATAGACCGAATTCATACGTTGACGTGTCTACATGTTAGCAAAAGCGCGGATCGTGGAGTTTCTTCGCTGCGTCCGATACACGTGTCCTGATTGGATCGCCCGGTACCTGATCGACTGACGCTGTGAAGACGTACACAACATGTTCCAAGTAGGGCCTCCGCGCTGCTCGCCTGCTGGATGGCAAACAACTGTTCGCACAACGGTTTTGTTCGAGTGATACCACTGTCTGGCTTCTCAATCACAATTTCACAACTTCCATATAACACTGACTGCCGGCAAGCGTCGTTGTGTGAAGTCGAAGCTGGGTCATTTCGCTGCTTTGACCCATTGCCGATGGCATATTCTCATTGGTATATTCATCGTAAAACCCTTTCCTCATATACACTAATTCAATTCACGTCGGGCAACCGCACGGCGATGTCGCCCGACTGTGTGATGTATCGCACCCATGGTAGCGAGGGGTATTGAAGCTGGGCCTTCGTCAGTCACACCCGCTGCGAATCTTGCGTATAACTTACCTTGGGCTCAATGATCTTGAGGTACCGCACCTGAATACCCGAAGTTGTGAAATAAGGAATCTCGAACTTGACGTTGATGGGACGCTTTCCCTTGCCCGCACCGACACCTCCCATACTGCCGCCAAAGCCGCCCATCATGCCACCGCCTTTCTCGTCGTCTCCTCTTACAGATGGCAGGCCCAGCTCCGCACGCATGAGGAATTCTTTGCCGCCACCGAATTGCTTGATCTTCCATACTATCGAGGACGTTTCGGGCGCGTAGTGTACAGTACCAATATTCGTTCGGAAGCGTGGTGTGTCTGCGTCTTCGGGTACAGGAATCGAGATTTGAACATTGTTCGCTGTGCTTCGCCTCTTGAATTGTGCTCTGGCCTGCGGAATGTCAGCAATCATCCCTCGATGCGACCTGCTTCGTCTACCTTCAACATGTACTCTATTCTGCTACCTGAATGGCTCTCCACTATGCACTCTACCCAGATCAAGGGCTTCACTTGTGTGTTCAGTCGGTAGCTCATAAGCTCGAATTCGCCGTCGGGTGGGATGAAGCTGATTGTCCGGTCATTCTCGAATCTCGATAACCGGACGCACTGGTGAAACTTGACATCCTCCATTTCGACTGCCTTCCCTCTTGTGGCTCTCCCGGTTGTTTCGAACATGACCTTGTCGTTCAACCCCAACCGCAGTTCAGGCATACCTGACAGGTAGCACTTCATCTTGACAGCACCCAGAATCTCGGACCGTAGCACGTTGCCGTCCGCAGAGACGAGAAGGTTGAGCGACTCGATGACGTCGAGGAAGACTTCGTTCTTGCGATATCGGATGCCTTCGCTGCGCCAGCTGACAGCGTTGGTGACCGCAATGGGTGGCCGCGCCTGCACTTCGAGCTTGTGCGACTCTTGCGTGATGTACTCTTGCAATATCTTGGTCTCGGTCGTCTGTGGGTAGCCAAAGTCCATCATCTCGTCGAGCAGCTCGTAGATGACGACAAAGTTGTCTCGTATACTCTCCTCCTCCAGCTCCTTGAAGTACTCGGTGAACACTTCGACTATCTTGTGCAGGAAGAGCAATATTTCGGCGGCATTTGTGTTTCGTTTGGTGAGCGCGAGGAGGTAGAGGTTGTTATGGCGGATGTAGAGGTAGTTGATGCCTTCGTTGGAGAAGCAGGGCGGTACGGCGTAGCTGTCTTCTTCGGCCTCGCTGAGCAGAACAGGAAACTTCTCGACGGCGGACATGGGAATGTCTCCCCGGTAGTTGCGCGCCAAAAGGGTCTACGTCTACATGTCAGTTGAGGCGCTTACCCCGGGTACCCCACAATCGCACCTTGCCCTTCAGGTCGAGGAAGAAGACCGCCGACGCCATTGTGAGAGAAGAAGGTGTAATGGGAGGATGGCGATTCGACAAGGCTACCGTATCATTGTGTGCGGGGAAGAGGTGGCGGCAAGTTTGGTTGCGTTGGTGTCGCGAGCGTGACGGTGCTGCCAAATGTCGGCCCCGGTATGCCAAGAGTCGCTAGCACTAGCCCTGATTAAGCTTAAGTGCTAAGACCCTGTCGTGCCTGTCACTCTCCACTCTGCCCGACTGCACCACTAACGTCAAGTTGACTTTTCTTGAATTTGACCCCAGAAATTAGCCCGTATATTGCGCGACTACAAGCGGTTTATGTTGTCATTCTGTGCAAGCATGTCAACAGCATTTGGTTCCCATGTACCTGGGCACGAGACATGAATGTTACGGAACCCAGCCCACATCTGCCAACAACTGCGGTCGACGAATTTGGCTGGATGGTTTTCGAAAGATCTACTGTGGGAGGTTTTCCAGCTGCGAGACCAAAGTGCGCTTCCGCAATCGCCATCCTTTGATGGCGTATTGGGACGCGGAGAGAACACACGCATGGGCAGGGTGAGGTGAAAGTTGTGCAGTGACTCGGATCAGGAGTCATTGGCGGATAAGGACTGAAACCTCGGCCAACGCGAAATTGACAGATACTCTGAGTGAGAGAGTGACTTGAGCATATCACCTGTACATAACCGACTCACGCTCTGACTTCAGGTCACAGATCGCCATGATCACGTCGCAGCTACGACTGCAAGTGAATTTCGGTCATATCAAATACTCGAGTTTCGCAAGACATGATGTCCTGAAACAGATACAACCGGTAATCCAGCATACTTTTTATCTTTGTCCTATTATACGACAATCACCTCAACATGAGCTCCGTAAATCAAAACGTGGTGACACGCGAGCCAGTCTACACTTTCCCAGAAGTCTTCGAGATCGTCGAACGCATCCTCCTTTCTCTCAGCCACAAAGACATAGCTCGGGCTTCAGGAGTATGCAACTATTGGCAGAGCTGCATCAAAGGCTCGAAGCCTCTGCTGCGAAAAACCCACCAGCTCGCGACACCGATCGGCGATGACGAAAATCCACATTTCGAAAGGCTCATCGACGCCTCCAAGGAAGCTGTTATCCCGAGGGGGAGGGCGGCAGGAAGGAATCTCTGGCAATACGTTCGCGAGGTCGAAGATAAGTATATTGCCAGCGTTCAAGCCGAGCCAGAAGCTGTCGACGAAAAGCCAGAGCGGGAGGATAAACAAGAGGACGAACGAGAGGATAAACAAGAGAACGAACGAGAGGATGGACAAGAGGATGGACAAAAGGATGAACAAGAGGATGAACAAGAGGA
>TARA_R110002003_G_scaffold116_19_pt1 | contig 18646 bp, 22 predicted proteins | sample TARA_R110002003 | Tara Oceans TARA_R110002003 (sample SAMEA4396441) | marine metagenome | biome: Westerlies Biome; feature: [SRF] surface water layer (ENVO:00010504); material: water (ENVO:00002006), including particulate matter (ENVO:01000060) such as... | depth 5 m
TATGTGATTGCGAATCAGATGGATTGGAGATATGCTAACGGACGATAGGCGGAAGAGGATCGGTACAAGTATAATGAGGGTGGTCTGGTGAATGGGGCGGCGGGCCGAGGGACGAATGGGCATGCGTAGAGGAGCATGGACTGGCTTATTTGCCGTCCTTGGTAGCATTTTTGCATAGCAAAGGCAGTCGCCGCAGAAGTGGACCAAACCATTTGCAGAGCTTGAGGCAATTCATCAAGCACGTGAAACGTTAAGTAGCAAGCGTGAGCTCTGTTCTTGGTCCTTCTTCTCTCCTCTTCATCCCAACCATGCTCCGATCCACCTCTTGTGTAACCGGCCTCACGGCAAGTCATATGCCCGGAGCGAAGGCATTCTGTGAATGAGGGGTGAGGGATGACTGTTGGAGTTTCTGTCATTGAGGTCGTGGCAGACGTGACCGAGTAAACGCGCTAGGGGCTTGGCGCAGATGCGACGCGCGCGAACAGCAGTTGCACAATGCACGCACACGTCATGTGCTGACTCCCCACCAAACCCTCAACCGCAGCACATCAAAAGTGCATTCAACCCCATCCACGCCCCAGAACTCACACAAAATGACTGGCGTGGCTCAAAAAGGAGACCACTTACAGCAGCGTCCGCTTTATGGTAATTAATATTATTTCACATATTGCAGCCACAATACAATGCTCACTCACGCATCTAGTGTTTGATCTGCCCGAAGAGCTTTTAGCCACGCTCACGCTCAAGGACCAGCCTGACCGACCGTTGCCCGAGTCGCCACCTCGGAACCCGACCATTAGGACAGCTTCACCAGAAAAGTCCAACACGGAAGCAAGCAATAGAGCGAAAGCGACCTCGTGCACCCTCTGCGGCTTGAGCTTCACCTCGGTCGAAGAGCAACGAAGCCACGTCCGGTCCGACCTCCACGGGTACAATCTAAAACAGAAGATCAAAGGTGCCAATCCAGTAGGAGAGGCAGAGTTTGAAAAACTCCTTGGCGACCTGGACGAAAGCATATCAGGTTCAGAATCGTCCGAGTCTGACCAAGACGAAGAGGATGAAGACGGCGCAAAAGCGAAGGATTCTACGCTGAGCGCACTCCTCAAGCGGCAGGCCAAGATTTCGAATCCAGACTTCGACGAGTATGCATCGAGTAAGAGACAACGAGGGCCTGGCAGACCTCCGCTCCTGTGGTTTACGTCACCGGCACTGCCGGAGAACATGTCGCTCGGAGTTTATCGCGCAATATTCTCGACCGAGGAGCAAGAGGAGGAGTCAAACATTGCGGACATAATACGAAGGAAACAATTGCCGCCAAAGCAGCCCCCCAAAGTCAACTCGGAAGGCGGCATACCTCTGCCTGTAACGGACATCGGCCCTCACTACTTTCTCTGCATGATCGGAGGCGGTCACTTCGCCGCTATGGTCGTTGCACTTGCACCGAAATTGGGTAAGAAGCATACTGGCGTAGACGAGCGTTCAGCAACAGTCATCGCGCACAAGACGTTCCATCGCTACACCACCAGGCGGAAACAGGGCGGTTCACAGTCAGCAAACGACAATGCCAAAGGCAATGCACACTCGGCCGGCTCTTCCATACGTCGCTACAACGAAACCGCACTTGTCAACGAGGTGCGCGAGTTGCTCTCGGGCTGGAGAACCATGATCGATACAGCCGAATTGATCTTCGTCCGAGCGAGCGGCAGCACGAATCGACGAACGCTGTTCGGTCCGTATGAGGGTCAAGTCCTGCGAAGTAATGACCCACGCAATAGAGGCTTTCCATTCAGTACCCGCCGTGCAACCCAGAAGGAGCTCATGCGTGCTTTTGTTGAGCTCACACGAGTAAAGCAGAGTACCATCGACGAGGCCGCACTGGCCGCAATGAACGCGCCACAGACTGACAGCACGCCCACACCAGTGGCGCCTGCCAAGCCAAAACCTCCAAAGCCTTCGAAAGAGGAGGAAGAAGCTACCCTCCATACCTCGCAGATCATTCCTCTCATCAAGCGGTCAAAGGCACCAGCACTGCTCAACTATCTCAAGACCAATGACATTCGACCAATCTTCACCTTCCTACCCGCAAACCATCATACTCCAACACCACTACATCTCGCTGCGTCCCTCAACTCCGCTCCCATCGTCATGGCCCTTCTCATAAAAGGCGGCGCAGACCCAACTACTATGAACGACGATGCCCGGACACCCTTTACACTAGCTGGTGACCGCGCAACCCGCGACGCATTCCGTGTCGCCCGCCACGAACTCGGCGAATCTGCCTGGGACTGGGAAAAGGCCGGCGTCCCAGCCGCCTTGACCAAAACCGAAGCAGATAAACGCGATGCTCAAGAAAAAGACGAGAAAGCCGCAGAAACCAAGGCAGAGTCTGCGCGACGGAAAGCTGATACGGAGCGTGTCCGTAAAGAAAGTGAGGCGGAAGAAGCGAGGCGGCGAGACCAGCGGCTAGGTAAGGGAAAAGCGCTGGGAGCTTTGCCGGTCAAGACTGGCGCGGAAATCAGGGAGGAACAGATGAGGGGACTGACACCTGAGGCGCGGGCGAGGCTGGAGAGGGAAAGGAGGGCGCGGGCTGCGGAGGAGAGGTTTAAGAGGATGCCAGGCAATTGAACATTCGTTCGATCATGTCATAATGGGTCTGATCGACCGTACCATAGACGTTGTGCATGTGAAGGGTATGTAGGCTACCCCATATCTAATCGTCTCCCCTGATGAAGCCTCTATTCCCAAACCCCCGCCGCTCGACTTTGCTCTTGGAGAATCCACTCTTCTTGCCCTCTACCTTGCGTCCCTTCAGCCACTGCTCCCTGACGTTCTTGGTGTTTCGATTGGCCTTTGGTGGCAAGACTCTGTTCTGCTGCGCCAGCACCGCAACACTCAATTTGCCCTTCTTGACATCCTTGGGTCCCTTGTCGGTGCGCTCCAAGAACTTGATGTGGCGTTTCAGCTTCTCTCTGCGCAGCTCTTCCTCCGTCTTGCCGCGTCGTTCCGGTGGAGGCGTGGGTGCGCGTTGATCGGGTAGGGTCGAGAGCAGATCTGTAGGAAGGAGATCTGGCAGATTCTTCGGGTCGATTGAGATGCGCGATTGCGGTACCTCGGGGTCGATGGGCTGTTCGGCGGCTTGTTGTTTGGCTAGATGCTTTGCGAGCTTCTTGGCCTTCTTTTCTTCGCGCTTCCGCTTCTCTGCTTGTTCTTCTGCAATGCGCTTCTCTCGGGCTTCGCGCTTTTGGCGTTCCTTTTCTTGTTGCGCAAGGAGAGCTCGTTCAGCGTCTTGTTGAGATGCTCTTGCTTTCGATGCAGCAGCTGTGGTCGTGACTACTTCAGGCGCTTCGTCGGAATCACTTGCGCCGTCGTCCTCGATGTCTTCCTCCACCTCGACTTGTTTTTGCGCGCTCGGCGGGGCCTGGACACGTTCTTGCTGAGCATCGGCTGGCTCCTCGCTACCAAACCGCATGTGCGCCTTCTTAGGCTGTGATGGAGTGGTTGGAGCATCTTGGAATGACGGAATCTCGTCCAGAAGCGCTGATTCCGTTGGAGTCACGTCGATAGGCTTCTTCTCCACCTCTACGCGTGTATTGTTCTTGCGCCCGCTTGACTGCTTTACGGATGTACGCTCATCGGCCCGTTTCGCGCGCGGTGTCTGCGATCCTCCGACTCTCTCCCTTGTAGCTGGCGTCGCATACACAGTCCCAGCTTGTTGCTCTGGAGCCTGGTAGATCGTGTTTGGCGTAGGCGTAGACGCGTCCTCTGCTACTGCTTCCTCGCCGCCCTCCGTCTCCGTAGATGCCGGCGGTGACGGTTTCGCAACTATGACCTTGGGGCTCGATCGACGCCTGATAGGGAGCAGTTCGTCTTTGCCAGAGGGCTTGCGTGTGGGCACGGCGACGGCGATTGTGTCTGAGGTGTCCTCGGTGGAGTCTTGGACCGCCTCGTCCTCGACCGGCGCAGGCGCAGGCTCTGGCGCTACTCCTGTTTTCTTTTGCTTTGGCGTACTCCTCCTTTGCCGCTTCACCGCCGTCGGAGTGTCCAATGCGTCCAACTCCCGCTTTCCAACCTTCCCTTTTGCAGAGCTCCGCGGCGTCTCTTCTTGCCCGGGCGTTTCTGTGCCTCGTCGCGTCGTGACCATGGTGACTTCCAAACTGTGTGCGCTGCTCGATGGCGCCGTATCCCCGGCTTCACTTGAGCGTCCTTGTACCGAAGGAGAGCGACTCAGAATTCGTTTCGCCGTGTTGTAGATTTGGGCGAACATGGTGGTCGAGAAACCAACTTTTTCATGCGCCAAGATTTCACCCCGGAATTTCATTCCGCCGCGGACCCCCGAGCTCCGTCATGATCATGGTCACTTCGATATCAATCTCGAAAGGCATCCAGTCTTGATCTCCAACATGCCTCTTTTTCACCTGGCCACGCCGTCTGCAAGGTCTTTGTCTATATTTGAAACATGCATTTTTTGCCATTCACGTCAGCTCGCTGGATTTGCGAGGAACAAAACCGGGCGTCGTCTGTTGAAACATTTAGGATATCCCACACGCGTGACTATCAGCAACTCCCAATGGCAATCGTACACTAGTCCCGCAGTGCAGAGACTAGATGTACGGAGACTTCGTGCTGACGTTGATGAACGGGGTCGGCTTGGCTTCTACACCTTGACAAAGAAGCAGGGTGCTCTGCACATGGAAGCAGCAACAGCCAATAGCATTGTAAAAGAGTTCCTTCACAGGCAGAACTCTATGGACCAGAAAAGCAACGTTGAGCAATTAGCATCGCGTAAGTCACACCCGAATCAGTCTTGCGCAAGACCACGCTGATCATACTAGGATACAAGACTAGCGTCGAAGACATTGCTTCTCTCGCTATCGTCACTTTCAGGGTGCCCGATCTGTCGGATGCGTCCAAGAAAGCGGCGTTACCACCAAGTCAGCATAAGCCACTGTCTGCTGCTCTTCTACAAGGATGCGCACAGGCCGAAGATCCGCTAGCGATCTGTCAAATCCTTACCGCAGTGTATCTCGCTGGCTTAGACGAGGTATCTGCCAAAGAACTGGCAGCATTGTTTTCCCAGAGTGAGATTGCAAAGTACCGGAAGACCCTCGAGAAACTTGGGGCAAAGTCTAAAACGTTTGCCCTTGGTCCTGAGGTTCTGACATTGCAAGGATTGTTCGCAGAGAGAGAAGGACAGAAAGAGAAGGCAAAAATGTTTTACCTCGAGGCCGTCGAACGATGCCACTTCAAATACAATCCCAAGGCACGGCACCCTATGCAATTACCTCTAATCACCCCGTGGAACGCGCTTGGGTACCTTTTGAAAGCCGACAACGACCCCAACGTCCGGGATCAAGCCAAGAATTATTTTCGCCGGGGCGCTGTCGAGGGTGATGACCCTCTCTCATACTATGAATTGGCATCATTGGAGGATAGAACAAGCCCGCAGTGGTTGCAGTACACTAGCAAAGCCGCAGCATCGGGACACCGTCAAGCCACGGTCAACCTCGCGGAATTCTATCGGGACATCAGCAAAGAAGACTCGCCTGTTCTGGCTAACAGCAAGATGCGAGATGCCTTAAACTGGCTGCTCGGTTGGAGACAAGGCAGTGCGGCCGACTTAGCCAGAGAGTGGCTCCAAGCCGCATCCAATATCGGACACAAACCATCCACGATGCAGCTCGCGGACCATTGCGAGTCTGTGGGAAATAAAGAGGGGGCAAAAGTGCATCTGCGCAAGTTACTGGAACCTCCGAGTTCAACCAATCAGGTTGAAGAGTGGCCGCAGCTTGTCCGGGTCGCGCAAAAACGCCTCACGGGGATCAGAACTTGACACAACACCTTCTACTGAATGCAACCTCTCGAGTCTTTGCGGGAGCTCAAGAAAGGCCTAGGAAGTACTCTCGATGTTCCAACTTCAGCGATGTTCAAACATTGCTGGCGCTACGCCGTTACCAGCGCCTCCAAACTCGCAGAACAGCCAGCCAAGGCGGAAAATCCTCAAGACGCTGCTGCAGCTGTTTCGATAACGAAGTTCTTTGTATGTTGGCTCGCCGAGCAGGTGAATGCCGCATAGTGCGGTGCGAAGCTGGCGTTCATGATCACGACAAGAAAAAGGGAAGGGCCCAAGGGGCCGCTGAGGGAACGAATGTAGGCAATGGTTGCGCGCCTAAACAGGAAAACAAACATCGTCTAACGGGATTGAGGGCTTCGATGGTGTTGTGCTTTGCAGATGTTGTGGTACAGACAACTGTTCTATCCAAACGTCGTTGGGGCGGAGGCGCGAGGGAATCGTTAGGAGCATTTGTGCCCGAGCTACGCGTCCTTGACCTCGCAGACAATCCAGCAAATCGTTAGCTTGTACGTAGAAGCAATCGGCCAAAACACCAATGTCAGTCAATCCCATTGTAGTTGCAGATCTCGTGGACCGATCCAAAGGATGCGTATGGAGATAGCAACGTCGGCGCATATGCTCTTTCCGCATTTGTGTACAAGGTATAACGGCGAACGCTTCGGCGTGCTACATGGCGTCGAGACTGAAGGTATGTTTGGATCCATGCTTTGTGTGGTATGCTCAGAAGCGATTGTGGGATGGAACGTTCAGAGAAGACTGATTGGAGGAGACACGGTTGAAATCGAAGTCCGGGGTAGAGGAAGAGGTAGTGGAAGCTTCACCACGGTTCACAGCTACACTTGGGCATGTCATATTTATTTCATCGACATCTGCATCCAGCTATCAGCTACAGAAGGAATGGGAGGGTGTTCGAGGCAAGCAAGTGAGCCTGCATAGCTTGGAAGGCGCTCGGATTAGGAGAACGACTTCAAATACACACCATACCAATGCACCCCCACTCGATGTTTTCTTCGTCGCGTAGCTTGTAAACATTGGCCTCAGTTACGGGTCCACGGGTCTGTCATATTTCTGCCACATTGGTGACGTGGGTGTACAGCACTCGACGGACGCGAATGAAAAGCCACATCAACTTGGAAATGGTGTCGTGAGTCAATTCATTCTCATTTTCTCTACCCTTTCCAGCCCATTCATCCAGAAGCACAAGTATATTTGTAAAAGCCGGACAAGACACAAAGTGAGGCTTTTGCTGTTTTGTCTAATGCCACGCATGAGAAAGGTATATAACGAGAAACAAATTGGCGCGCCAGTGCGAGAGCCCGCCGAACGGCGTTAGGAAGTGTAGCAAGATGCATCTGGTCGTCAGATATCGAGACGAGTCAATCGGGGCAAAAAAGGACGATGATGTGGGAAGTGAGGCCAGCGAGCGAGACGAGCCATAAAGAGGGTAGGAGGATAGGTACTTGTCGATGAGTCGTATTGGATCGTCACGCCGGAATGTGTGGTGCCCATATGCGAGGGCTCTTTGCTGTCGAAAGGAGTTCTTGTTTCGGGCCGCAGAGTGAGGCATTGAACGAGACAAGTTCAATCCACACTCCTCAATAACGATCACCTCGTCGAAAGTATCGTTGTGCTGTCTTCCGCAACTTCGTCTTCAGGTCTGCTCCTCAACCCGCCCTCGACCTGGATGCCCTGTTGGACCCACTTCATCTTCTCAATGTCTTCCAAACTCTTGCGGCCCCGGTTAACTTTCTTCAGCAGGCCCTCGACGCATTCTCTTGCGCCAAGCCAGTCCTTGCCCTTTTCAGCATCCCACTCGCCGTCTTCATCACCGAATTTGACCCAGACCCAATCGCACCTTGCAATGCGATGCACTGCTCTGCTGCGAGCTGCAGGCCTCCCCGGCGGAGGATCGAATGGCAGTCGTCCCTCCATGAGAGCATACAAGAGGACACCAAGCGCCCATGCGTCAGTAGCACGACCGTCGTATGGTTGGCCCAAAAGAATCTCTGGAGCTGCGTAATCTTCACTTCCGCACCTCGTAGTAAGTAGAGGAGACTCGGGTGGAGCAGGGATACGACGTGAGAGACCAAGATCAGTCAGTGTCGCTATGGCATGCGGGTGAGTCTGTGGGTTCTTGAGAAGGGGCACGGTGGAGACCGGAATGTTCAGGAGGACGTCTGTGCGGCATCAGTACACTGCTGCACGGGGCGCACATACCAGGAGGGGTGATGAAGAAATGGAAAACAGTACTTTCTAGCTTGATGTCGCGGTGCACAATCAGCTGGTTATGCAAATACCGCACAGCGCCGACCAATTCGGCGAATATGCGCTGAACGATGGCAACGGTCAGCTTATTTTGGTGGTCGTTGGCTACATCAAACAGGTCACCGCCGGGACAGTATGTCAGAACAATGAGTGCCTGGGCGTCATCGTGATCGAAGGCTTGCAGATGGACCAACGAGGGATGTGACACGGATCGGAGCATCTCTACTTCACGTTTGAGGCTGAGTTCTACGCGCTCTTCGTCGGCGCCACCCGCAGGACCGTGCTCAACGACCTTGATGGCCACCAATTTGCGAGGATCTAGGGTGGTCTCATCCAACGGATCCTTGGCCTTGGTCTTCTCACACGTGGCTAGATAGACTTTGCTGAAGGTGCCCTGGCCGAGTTGTCGAACCGGGCGCCAAAGCGTTTTTGTCCTCTCCGGACCCTGTCGCACTATGATATACTGTGTTTTGTCATCTTCCGCGACTTCCTCTTCCTCGGTGTCTGTCACGCTCCTGTTACTAGCATTGCTGGCTGGCGGTGTTGGCAGGCCGGCAGGAACTTTGGCAGGAACGAGCCCGCGCTGTGTGGCAAGGTATTCCTCACGATGCAGATGTTGCTGCACGTCCGCGTTGCCCCCAGTGATGGCAGTCCCAATGGTGACGTTTCGAGGTCGAGCGTTGTGCAACGATTCCGGCGTGAACTCGCTCACGCTTCGATTCCTCTCTCGGGCTGCCTCGTTCTTCTGCTGCGTGTGGCTCGCCGCAGCAGCCTCGATGGCGGCTTCCTTTAACCTTTGATAGCCATTCCTCTTCAGCGAGGGTGACGGAGACAGATTGCCTCTGTTGAAGAGGGAGTCCCCGAGCGAGGATCCCGAGGCGCCTCGGGAACGAGGACGCGGTCCGGCTCGCTGCCATGGGCCGGGCGAGTCGCTCATCACCAGCGGGGAGGGCAGCGGGGTGATGTCGCCGAGTGCGTTGAGTGCGGGCGACGACAGCACCGAGGCGGGCGACAGCGACCCGACGCTGTTCGCCGACCAGGCCGTGCGCAGGTAGCTCTGGTCCTGTATCGCGATCGGCGCCGTGGCCGACTGCCGCAGCGACTCGCTCCCGGGGCCCTCCAGGGTGGACGTGGTGGATGTGGTGTGCGGCGTGGGGTGGGCGGAGAAGTCTGTCTGGAGGGTCAGACCGGTCGACGGCGCGCGGATGTGGTAGTGGAAGTTCGAGTTACCGCTGTCGAGGGAGGGCAGCAGGGCATTTGCTGCAAAGTTGATGGCGGCCGACGTAGCATTCAGGTGCGCCGCGGCGTGCTTGGGAGTATCATCCGTCGTCTGCGCGTGCGCTCGTTTGGTCGGCCCGTCGTGGGCGTCGGCTGAGCGGGGGCCAGGCCGAGGGTTGGAGGACACGAGACTCGGAGAGGATGATGGCTCGGGGCCGTCCATGGTGTTGTATCGCAGGCTCGCGGGCGGCGGGACGGCCGACGTATCGCGCTCCAGTCACTTTCCCTGCGGGCGAGGCTAAACAGGGACATGGACGTGCACACACTTGCGGCAGCGTTAGTGCGCCTCCATCACCGAACGACCGGTAAGCGCCAGTAGTGCTGTCGTAGTGCTGTCGTAGTGCGGAGAGCCAGCCTCGCTGCTGAGAGCGGGATAGCGTGAGGCTTGCACAAAGCCGATAGCGAGGTGATAACGCCCGTAAAAGCAATGGTGGCTGCGCAGATAGACTACAGCAAAAGTTGTTGATATCTCCCACTGCCATTTGACTTTGCGCCCTGCATCCGCACATGGACAAGCATCCCCGTTCGAGGAAAGCAATTGGGAAGTCGCGTCTGGCGAATGAGGAAGGGGCTCAGCAGCACAAGGCTTTCCGGGCTGCTGGTTGGCCGTGCTACAAGGTCCAAGTCTAGAGTAAGTTTGGGTAGCACGCGCATCTTTGCATCACCGTCATGTGTCACACACATTCGTTCTTTGTTCCATTCCATTCATGCTATCGCATCTGCTCGTTGTATCCGCCGCACACCTGAAATGGTCGACTGAAGGGCGGCATGCACCGATCCCCCCATAGAACATGAAATGATCGAGTGTATGCTCCCTCGTATATTACAAAAACTGACCGTGCCAAACGCCGTCATCCGCATTCACAGTGCCCAACACCAACCAGACCATTCACTTCGTCGGTCCCTGGAAGCCGTAATGCTGCTCAGACGGGCTTGGAGAGAAGCTGTATGCAGAGTAGCCGCCACCGTACGCGTTGCTGAACTGACCTCCGCCGTTCGCAAAGTGGTAGGGGTTCGTGCCTGAGTATGGACGATCCTCTTTGCCGCTGCGATGGTGATATCCAGCGCGCTGTCCGAACTGCTGTCCGTAGCTGTTGCCGTACGCCGCGCGAGCGTCGTTGTGAGCGTCCTGGAGATGCGTGCTGTTGCGGTGATCCTGCATCACTGGCACTGGCGGCTGTCCCTCACGACCAGACTCGGTCATGCTGCTGTAGAAGCCGGCAAGCGAAGGTTGGGACCGGTGGGCCGGAAGAGGGAAAGGTGACGTGGTTGGGTTCGGAGGAGGAGTCGACGTGACAGTGGCATGCTGTTGCCCGGTCTTGAATTCTGACTGCCGCTGATCCAGTGTCTTCTGCATGCTCTGCACGGTCTTCTGAAGGTCCTTCACCGTCTGCTCCATAACTGCGGATTTCTTGTCTTGAGCACCCAAGACACCCATAACGTCATTCTTGATGAAATCGAAGAGTGCCTCAAGCTTGGTAACGATGTTGTGGCTCTGTTCAGATGTGCGATCGGCCTTCTCGTTGACCGAGTCGACCTTCATCTTGACGTCCTGCACGTGCTTCTCGACAGTTGAGACAAGCTGTGCATGCCTGTGAGTGAATGTCTCGAGCTGTTCCTTCTTCAGCGCCTCAATCTGATCCCAATTCGACTTGCCCACCACATCGAGGTGCTCGTTCGTCATGTAGAAGTGGTCTTCGATGGTCTTTGGCGTAAGCGGCAAAGCGAACGGCGCGGAAGCTTCACGGATAATTGCTGGCGCTGGGAGCCTGGGAGTGGCAGCACCTGGCATCTTGTGCAGAGGACTCGGCACAGCACTGGGACAGTTGGGTTGGAATTCCCTGTCAAACTCATCCTTGCGAGGACTGACGCCATGGAGCATGTCGGTCAGCCGCGACGATGACTGGTCGGGCTGGAGATGGCCATTGGTGCGAGACTGGTGAGGCGACTGCTCGTGCTGCTCGCCGATACGCAACTCTTGCATCACACGGGCATTGAGCGAGTCATCGCGACTCGGCACCGACATGATCTCTTGCTTGCTGTTGTTGACCAGATGACCAGTAGATGATTGCGGATCGATGTCGTTCACGTTCCCTTGAAAGACCATTTCAATGGAACCGTTGTTAGAGTCTTCGCGGAAGTGGAAGAGGTCGGCTCTTGAGGCAACGGTGCAGAGCAGGCGATTAGTGTCAGACTATGCTATTGTCAGCCCAATGACCGACGACAATGAGTACATGTTATTGTGTTGAATCAAGGAAACAGAAAAGCGGAGGTGAAGGTGGGCAAACGCCCAGTGGGTAAGGAAAGAGCGAGGGGGCTGCAGCCCCACCGTGGTAAGTGAGCGGCGGCAGCGGCAGGAGCGGTGGTGTACTCACGTTCTTAGACGGGGTCTCGCCTTCTGCAAAGGGCTGGACCGAGCGATTCGAAGGCGTGTAGAATCGCGGAGGCAGCGGGCTATAGCGGCGACTGCTTTGGTTGTACTTAGGCTCCTCACTCCAGCGGTCCGGGCAAGGGAGTTGCATTGAGGCTGCGTTTTCGCCTACCAATGGGGCGCTATGGCTGTCATACTGCTCTTCGTGCCTCCAGTGATCTTTTGGAGCTGCGTCTGCTAGCTCACCACCATGATCGTTTTGCTGTTTGGGAGATGACTGTTCTTTAGCTAGGGCAGCCCACGGCAGAGGCGCACCTGTAATCAATCTCCGATACTCATCCGCAGTGCAAGGAAGATACGTCGTTGGACTATTCCCCGCCCCAGCACTGGACGGCTTGGACGGCGATGGTGACAGAGCGAATGCGGGAAATTGCATCTTGCTATCGTCATCGTTGCGAGCCCCATAATCTTCACGCAAGTGATCAGATGGCGGCGCTCGGCGAAGGGGACTCGGCGGTTGAGCTGCAAACCTACTATCGGGAGGCGTGTCTTTCGCTGGAGGTGTTGGGGGGCGCCCGGAATCGAATGCCGGGTTGATAGCTGGTACAGGTGGCCGCTCCTTACCAGGTGGCTTGTTCTCGCCGTCTGAGGATTCTCGACTGCCCCGTGGAGGTGACGTGCGACTAGTATGCCTGCTTCGGCGCGTGGAACCTCGATGATGGCTTCGCGCGTATGTGTCTCGATTCAAGAGCTTCGCGGGCAATGACTTGGATGTGTCTGATCGCGGGGCTTTGGTTGGTGTCTTCAGCGGGATGGCTGGCTTAATGGGTCGCACCACGACCTTGGTCGGGTTCCGAGGCTCCTGCCCAAATACTTGCGCAGCCTTGGATGGCATTGGTGGCGTAGGGACGCTGTGGGTGGTCCTACCAAACGAAGGGAGGTTCATGCCGAAAATCTTCTTCTTCGGACTCTTGATTGGCTCTATGCGCTCTGCTTTCTTCTCCTCGCTGACCGCCCGGCACTGTTCTCGCAAGTCTTGCGTGACAATCAATACCTCATCCTTGCTGATCGAGTCTGTCATCGTTAGTGCACTCAACACAACTTAGATGGGCTTCTCAATGATCCTTACTCGCGAGTGTCGATGGAGGCACCTGGCCCGTCATCTTGAATAAGTTCAACTCTGTGCGGGACTCAATTCTTCCTCTTGTCGTCCTCTCATCGCCGCCGACTGCCTCGAGCTGTGCATGTGCTGCTCCTTCACTATGGTTGCTGCGCGCCGAGTATCTGGAACGCGCGGTCGATCTGCCGTTGTCTGACTTGCGGGGCGAGGCGCGTGCTTGTTCCATGAGGTGGTTTAGCGTGGTCATGGCAGATGAGCGGCTCTTTTGAGACCCCGACTGTGGAAGCGGAAGGCGCGAAGCGTCATGCTCTAAAGGCGAAGTTAGTGATGGTATCGCAGACCGCGGACCTTGCTGTGTGCAAGATGATGCGTTCCTTTTGTCTCGCTGCTGCTGCTGCTGATGTTGGCCGTTGGCATTGGCATGCGAGTCGTGAGTAGCTGGCATGCGCCGGGGAACAGGTGGAATCTCTATCGGAGGAGGCCGCTTTTTGAAGTCTTCGAAGGGGTCGGACATCTTGCGCGAGCCTAGCAGCTGATCTGCTGCAGCGCTGGAGATTTGCGGGTGTGATGCAGCGGAGCAGTATGAGCCCTAAAAGCGTGTGAGAGACGAGTCCAAGAACAATAACAGAAAACACGAGCCAATCCAACGTTCACGTAGCAATCTGCGGAAGAGTTCGAGGCTGCAAAAGTAGACGGGTTGTGGGGAGATCTCGTTTAAGTGCGTGAGAAAAAGTTCGGCGCTGACAAGTGTTGAGACAATTGCTGCTATGGGCAACACGCCAAAACAACAAACGGGCAGGTCATTCACCTTGCGTGCAACAACAACTTCAATGATAACATCAGAGACGGAAAGGGCCATCTAGTTCTTTCAGATAGAGCTCTGGAGCCTCGCACAAGATGATAAAATGGAAGTGATACACCGGACAGGAAATCTACTTGTCTGATGTCTGGCATCGCCCAGTCTTGTCTGACGGACAACCACACTCTGATCCCTAGACTAGCTCTTAAAGTCCAGTCCTTGCTGTCACACGCTTGCTATGCAATTGTTGCAAGTGAATGGAAAGAATCAGTAGCGTATCAGGAAGTGTACGAAGAATGTAGATCAGCAACCAGCTACCCGCAAATGGCGCCTGGGGTCCGAAAAGGTATCCTGGAGATTCGCGCCTGTCAAAAGAATCTGCAAATAAAGCTCCCACAAATGCTCGCCACACATATGCCGGTCCACGTTCTCAGAGGACGCAGCACTTCTTGTTCTTCTTTTTCTTGTCCGCATCACGTGTCGACGGTGGCTCAAGAGCTGCTACGATTGCCTGCGCCAAGTCAGTCACTGGAGGTTCCGACGCGTTCACAGTTGGTTACCTCGTCGAAGACATCCTTTAGCTTGTACTGCGTCAGAGCCGAGCATTCGACGTATTTGACCGCGCCAAGCTCTCGTGCCATGCGCTCGCCGTCCTCGCGCTTGACGGGCGCCATCCGCTGCTTTTCCAGCTTCTCCTTGACGGACTTGTCTTCCCTCAGGTCCACTTGGGTGCCGACTATCAGGCACGGCACGCCAGGACAGTGGTGGTGCACTTCCGGGAACCACTTCTCGCGGACGTTCTCGAACGATGCGGGCGAGGTCACGGAGAAGCATACAAGAAACACATCGGTTTGGGGGTACGATAGGGGTCGGAGGCGGTCGTAATCTTCCTGTCCGGCGGTATCGAATAGGCCAAGGGTGTACGGCTCGTCACCAATCCTTGATATTCGTCAGCAGCGGATCGCTAGCCCCCGAGACATGTACGCAAGCTGCGTTTCCTCGCCGTCTCGAGACGATTATGAACAGTGAGCGGAAGGTGGGAGGCTCACATCACAGTGACGGCGTAGTTGTCGAAGACGGTAGGGACGTATTCCGAAGGAAACTTGTTCGTGGTGTAGCTGATGAGGAGACATGTCTTGCCGACCGCACCGTCGCCAACGACGACGCACCTAAGGAATCGGCGTTAGTGAGTGAGCGCTAGACGTGTGGGACAGGGCAAGCAGGACGGGCGCACGCACTTGATTGTCGCGACGACCATGGTGAAGGGTATGTATGCTGGCGGGAGTGGTGTGCAAAGGATAGACTAGGTGAGGCGCGGTAGCTGTTCCGCGGATTGCAAACGAGACAAGATTTCAGGATCGTGTGCTGCGGTAGAGATGCGGAGATAGAGCGCTGGCGAGCTAGGTACAGCTACGGGTGCTATGCAAACGAGGGGTCGAAACGACTGGAGCGCGCCTAAAGAGACGCCCAGTCAGTTTGTCGAGTCTTGACTGTCGTGACAATGACAAGCGGGCGGCCGCATACCTCTGAGTCCTCCTGCAGGCCCGCGGCGGTGCGTGCTACACTGGCTTGTCGAGATTGAAACACGAAACGTTAGACTGGTCGAGGCTCAAAGCCGCTGCGAGGGCGAACAATGGAGCGGGCGCTTTGTTAGGGTGGTGACGAGCACGCGGGGAGGCAGACAAAGACACAGCGGGCGCAGCAGCGGCCGGCGTGGGCGCGGTGGGACAGGAGGGCGGGAATTGAGGCGTAGAGGCCTGAGGTCGGACGTGAAGTTGGGTTGAGGTGCCGGTACGGTAGTGGACTGCCTCGACATGGGCAGTGAGCAACGCGCTAGACCAGCCAAACTACTAACGTTATGTGGGATATGCACAACTCGCTGCGACTCTTTACGGCTCCCGCCCGGCCAGACCTGGCCCGCTGTGCAGCTAACTCTAAATCATCCCAGCCGTGGGGCCAAACGTCGCGGTCTCGTCGGCCTGCTCGCGGGCGCTGTGCCGCCTAAGACAGACATACAAGCTACCAAGTACTGCGTCTACACGTCCGGCACGCTCCGCATTCCAGCGGTATTCACCCACCATCACCATCACCAAGCCCAGATTTAGGCAGAGTCCGTGCATCCCCGAGCACAACGTGGCTACCATAGCGGTATCGCACACGCACACATCCCTGTGCCGATGTCTTAGCCTGCACCGAGTACTCTTCCTTCAGATGCGCGACGAGGCCCATTTGGAGTGACCTTGGTTACTGGCCGCAGAGCATCATGGCAGTGAGGGATCCACCGCTCGCGACGCGGGAGCGCAGTGCCAGGCCTCCACAATCCACGGCAACACCACTTGACCGTCTCCTTTTCAAGCTTCAAATATCTGCAAAAGGCGCAAACTTTATGCAATCTTGTGGAGCTCGCATTCGAGATCCCTGATTTCCAGATTCCTCCTGCAGGGCAAGCGCACGCTGTCAGCCAATGACTTGTGCGGGTTCAACGTTTCGCCGCCCCGGGCCCAAGCTTCCTTCCAAACATCGCTGTTCCGCAAGCAAGCTTCACATCTATGCATCGGCACAAAATGAATCAGGCTGCGATCATCGCACACCTACAGTGACATTCTCAACGGATGCGTCAAGATGGATGATCTTGAAGACGAATTGGACCTCCGCTACCACCGCGGACTGAAGCCGGACGTGTACTATCGGTGTCCGACACTTGAAGTGCTTTGACCCTGCGATTGGCCTGCAACTGCAGCTGACACTTTTCCAGTCACTGAATGGCGCACTGGGAAACGAGCTGGAGAAGAACGCCGCGAGTCTGATACCGGTTGAGATAGTCACCGAATTCGTCTTTGCAGCCGCCTCCACCATCACCGTCTCCGTGGCACAACAGCCGGCCCTGGAAGCGCTTATTCAGCCCGCAGATCATCTTCAGAGTATCACAGTGGACTATGCATTATGTCGCGATATTAACGGAAAGGAACGGCTAAAGGTTCAGCGCGCAATCGCAAGGTATGCAAGAAAATCCCATCTCCCACATTCACTCACGTGATGCAGGTCCATCATTGAGGCCGTTCAAGAAGCCGACGGCTTCCAATACGCGGAACGCTCAGCCCAGAGCAAAGAAGGTGGGGATGGAGCTCGACTAAAGTATGTCTGCCGAGACAGCTTGCAAAACAGAGATCGCAAAAGCAGCATGAAGAAAGAGAAGACCCAGGATAGTGAGGACGGCGAAAACCAGGCGAGTAGGAGAGGCAATCCGCTGCTGCCGACTTACGATTGTGGTGGTGCTCTGTTCATCAAATTTTCGATCAAGCGAGAAGCCATCAACGTGGTATACAAGCATAACCCTATCCACAGCAGCCCAGTCAATAACGAAAGGTATGTCCAGTCTTTGCATGCTCTACGCCGTCAAATCTTTTTAGCAAATGTTCGAGCACGTGCACGACTTCCTGGGACTATTACTAAGTGCAACAGCAACTTACCTCCACTGGCGGTAGAGAATGACCCCGATTCTCGTGCGCCTAAGCCTAGAGCAGCGAACAAAACTAAGGAGCGGAAGAGAAAGCGTAGTAAGAAAGACCACGTCGAAGTGGAAAATGGCTATACGGATCCTGATCTGGACATGTCGACATCACCAGAGGCACCAAAGGCGTCAACCAAGAAAGTACGAAGGAAAAACGCCCTAGTAGCTTCCCCAGAGTCAAGTCGCAAGTCTGGCACAAAAAAGAGCAAGAACGGGAAAGAGCCGCTGTCACCATCCACAGCACGGAACAAGGTTCAGATCAGAGAGCCGTCTCCGCCAGCTAGGCTAATGAAGGGCAAAGCATGCATTCGATGTCGAGAGAAAAAGATCAAGTGCAATGAAGCCAAGCCAGCTTGCAATCAGTGTCGTAGAGGACTGTGGACATGTCAGTACGAGCTTCCTAGCGCGAAGAAGCGCTCGAAGAACGGCTGCATCAACTGCAAGAGCCGGAAACGAAAATGCACTGAAGAGCGACCGTCTTGTGCTCATTGTCTGCGGATTGATGATGACTGCGAGTACGCCGATTATTCTTGAAAAAGGCCTACGCATCCGCGAATTTTCACATAATCATAACTTGGTACGGCGGAAAGACAGACTCTGTAGAGGGGTGAAGCGAGCGTAGAAAGATGGCCGCCAGTATGGCATGTCAGTCTAGTGCTCAAATCTGGTGCTCCAATAGCACACTTGACAACATTAGAGGACACAAGGATCACCAAGTATCCTTCTGGAAATCACCGTCGGGCTTTCGTCGTGTCATGGCATTTCCGGAGTTGGTCAGCTACGGGCGACCGAAGGCTGAGGCCTTGCAACAAAGTTTGGCCGCACCGCACGTCTTACATGCGCGATAAAGGGAAGACCGCATGTGTTGGAACAATGACGAGGTAAGCGAGTGCAACATACACCATCAAAGTCATCCACAGATGGATTGAGCACCTTGGCTCACTACTAGCAATTGCATGTCATATCAAACAAACACGTCAGATGAGATCAAACTTGAGCCGCTATTCCCCACACAATGCAAGGCTGCCATTCGCACATTTACTACGCAGATAGTGTATTCCCGGGACACGTCTACGCGTGACACGATAGCCGAGATCTTATTCGCCGCGATCCTGGAAGAAACCTGGGTAAACGGGCCGTCACATACCACGGGTCCCTTCGCCTCATCAATCCACAAATGTCCAATTTGCCTAGCCACAACTAATCTATCTAACGCAACGTTCAGTGATGGAATTTCGGACAGCCGAGGTTGACTGGGATAACATCTCTTGTTCCAAGGATGGCCAAGTTGAGCAATTTCACGAGCACAATTTGGTCGGTGGACGAGCTTCCGAGGGGAGGATCGTTAGAGGATACATAACGTACTCCCGCCCAGAATGAGGCTTGCGGTTGTACCGCATTAGTTCGAAGGTAACTCAGGTCGATCGATCATGATGCGCAACCTTCTCTTT
>TARA_R110002003_G_scaffold39_13_pt1 | contig 18645 bp, 19 predicted proteins | sample TARA_R110002003 | Tara Oceans TARA_R110002003 (sample SAMEA4396441) | marine metagenome | biome: Westerlies Biome; feature: [SRF] surface water layer (ENVO:00010504); material: water (ENVO:00002006), including particulate matter (ENVO:01000060) such as... | depth 5 m
GATGTTCTGGTTCCGCCCCCAACAGCGCTTGCAGGGCGGCCGGATGTCAAGGACGTCTTGCGCGGCTGGATTGGCAGTGAGGCTGGTTCATCGGGCGTTGTGGTCTCGGGCCCGGATGGATTGGTGCGAGATGTAAGGAATATATGTGCGGGGTTGATCTGGAGCGGGAAGGATGTTAATGTGCAGGTGGAGAAGTTTGGGTGGTGATGTTCATTCTGCCAGCATCTACCATTTTTTCTTCTACCACAGTAGGCATCTTTCACTGAGTCATGCCTTGACACGGAAATTACCTCGTCGTCGGACTTGAAGGACATATACAAGTCCTGTCCAAGGTTTTCGATCATCTTGTTCCTGAACTTCGTGGACAGTTTTGCCAGGAATCTATCACTCAAGCTTCGGCCGATACTATAGCAGCCCCATCCAGCCACAGGTACGGGTTTTTCCACACGAAGCTAAGCTGTTGTGTCGTGGCCGTGGTTTATTCTGCCACCGATCGAGGTACTGGGCAGTCTGGTCTTTCTTGTCGTGGTGATGTGAGAGTGTCAGGAAGCGGCGCCGGCGCCGTTGACGAACGATATACTTGCGTGCTGTTTGTATGTGTGTGATGAGGCATTCCTGTGTAGCAGGGTCGGTTGAAGGTAGGATGACAGGGTGTAGGAACAGATGGAATTGGTCTGGAGATTCGATTGCGGGCAAAGGGGGCAATGTTGGTTGCGGGGAAGGATCATGTGTGGAGTTGACATTTCACTTCAACGCCCAGTGCTTTAGCTGAAGACTAGACGGACTCCATTTACGATCGCTCTTTGTTCGCCTAGATAATACATGCATAGAATTTTGTCCGGAAGGACAGTAGGCTAAAAATCAGAATTTATGGCCGCATGTCTTCAATACGCTACACGTAGTCTGACACTTAAGAAACATTATGTGATGTAGGGTGGCCGACATGATCATTGACCTTCCAATCCATGCGACGTGTTTGAAGAGATACATGCGTTCATGTGCTAGCATCGACCGCTGTGCCACTCTCACTTGTATCCTTCTTAGCAGCCTCCTCGTTCTTCTTCTGTGCTGCCATTTGCCACGCTGGAATAGCAGCTCGGCCAGCCGGTAGCCTGCCATATGAGGGCGGGGCCTTCTCTGTAGACGGAGTCGAAGCTGCCGGGGTGCTGCTACCTGCTTGTGCCTCTGTGGTGCTAGTGCCGTTGGACGGCTCCGTGGGAGCAGGAGTGGATGAGGGTTGCGGTGCTGGTGTCGAAGTGCCAGACGTGCTGTTGACATTCGGCGTAGGCGTAGCGCTTTGAGATTGGTTCATGCCATAGTAGCTCGGTGTTGTGACAGGAGGCCGAGGAGTGCCGGAGCCCATCCTATTACCAACGAGAGTCTTGAGGCTCTTGAGCTCGGTCGACAGCTCCCGCAACCTATTGTCGGTTGACTCCTTCTGTGCCTCCAATGCCTTCGGGATCAAGTCTCTGAGACCGCGCACATCATCCTCGATGCGCCTGTTGTCGTCACCCTGTCGCTTCGACGACTCCTTTAGGCTTGCTAATACGCTCTCTAATTCGCCGAGCGCGTTGTCTAGCCTAGTTGTCCTTGCCTCTTCTGACGCCTTGAGTGCGGCTGTGTCGGTGCTGACCTGATCCAGGAGATCAAATGCGCGCTTGAACTGTTCGTCAATGGAGGCCTTGTCTTGTTCTAGTTGTGGTGGCGTGGGCGGTTGAATCAGAGGAATGATATATCGCTTTGCTGTGAAGTACAGGCCGTAGCCTACGCCTCCCATTACCGTTGCCATGATGAAGTAGTCTCGCCAGTCGCGCTTTGGAGGTCTGCATCGGCGTTAGTGTTGCCAGTAATCTTGTCCTACAACACGAGCTTACTCTGGCGGTGGCGGTTGTTGCCAGTACCCTTGTGGTGGGTAGCCATATGCAGGCGCGGCTGGAGGGGGTCTGTTGTAAGCATAATTGGGTGATGCGGAGGTCTGCGGTGGAGGCGCTGGCTGGCTGGGATCATCGGCGGCGGCGGCGCGTGCAAGGGAGACGTCGACTTCCTCTTGCGTAAGGTTCTTCGACTGCAGAAAGGCGATGCGCTTCTCCAGAGGTGCGTTTGCGACTGATGGATCTTGTAGGACTAAGGGAAATTAGAGTGAAGCATTGGGTTGTGGTGACCGCGACGTACAAGAGATCTGCGACTAGTCAGTCAAATTCTTTGCAGGCGCATAGAATACTTACAGCGGACGTGACGAGGTCCTCGCGGACCATGTTGGCTACTTGCTGCGCAGTGGCAGATGGCAGTGTATGGGGAGGTCTCGATGAAGGAAAGCTGGACGTCGACGGAGTCGCGATATGACGAACCGAATGGCTGGGGTCGACATACCGAGGCACTTCCGGCTCCGCTCCTGTTCCACGTGCCTCGCTTGTCTCAACCTTGACTCTCCACGGCTCTCCAGGACAAGTCACTGACTACCCGCGACTTGGGTTCGAAGTTCGACCGCATGCCAGATTGTGCTTTCACGATGCATCGTCGCAGCAAACCTCAAACCTCAACGCTTCCCGTCTCAGCCAGACCTCCGCCGGCCGACGATTTGCGCTCGCTACCCGCGTGACAGTCGCTTTGTATTCTGAACTCTATGAAGCATGCATACAATAACATCGCTTTCGATTTGTTTCACCGCATTGGTCCGTAACATTGCATCATTTCGCAGTCTCGGAACCCAACTGATGTCGAGTCACGTTCTCTCGGAAGGCTGCCTTTCCCGGCCTTCCATTCACCGGTCATTGAACTGCCTACAAACTTTCTGTTTCTTGTATTGCCTTTGTGAAGCTTCATAAGACATCGCAACGTCATATCTAGTCATAATACAACTCCACAAGAACCTCAAGGAGCGGGCACTCTCTTTTGAGCAATATCCACAACTACGCCTTAGCTGTGCATAACCTGAGTCACTTGTCTGCACTGCGTTGCAACGACATTGGGATTTTGCTGCCGAGCCACAGGTAGGCCACGTGAGCCAGCAAGTATTTTGTGATTCTTTTGAATTCTGTTATGTCAGGGCCACGGCTTGTGTATTCGAGTGCAGTTAGATTCGTGAATAGGCTCTCGCTCTCTCTCACAAGAATATCCTTCTTCTCATACATGTGTGGCCGTTTACGTTAAGCGCTCCACATCTTCGCAGAACTTCTATCTATTGCGCCACTCTTACTTGAAGTCTACACCTGCGCGCTTTCTGCACGTTTTCTCACTGTGGCGGCGAAAGCACGCACTGTGAAAGGTTGCCCGAAGTTGCCGACAGACGTTTTGCCTTCACTTCATTGTACAGTCGGTAATATGAGACAAACAAGAGTCTCACTCACTCTCGAACAATCCCCTTGTGTCTTTGTTTCCTGCCTCCTCTGCCGTCCGCCAATCTTCCCTCCTTCTTCTCACACAACGTCAGCGATAGTCATGGATTCCAGCAAGAAGGCCACCCACACCAACATCATCGGCTTTGATGAAGTGGCCGCACTCACCCAACAGGGACAGCGCAAGAAGGCGTCAAAGAAGAGGACTGCGGGATCCAGGAGTGCGGCGACTAAAACTAGACCAGCAAAATCGGCTGGCTCGCAAACCACTGCCGGCAATACACAAGCGAAACCACCGTCGAAGAAGACGGCCGGTCCGCCAAAGCCCGCGAAACCGGAGGTTGCAGCCAGCAGTACCAAAATAAAGTCAAAGAGGGAACTTGTACCCAACGAATCGTCTGATTCGCGGGTCTTCGAGGGGTATGGGATTAGGATACCACTCTACGACAACAATGGCGAACGGAAGGAATCCGCTCGACTATCTTCTGCTCTCTGTGCTAGAAATAGGGACCAGTTGCTGGATATAGTCGAGGAATACGCTGGGTCAGACAAGAGGAAGCAGTTCATAAACGAGAAGCAGACCAAAGCCTACATTGCTGACTGGATCGAGAAAGCGGAGTCGCTCGCACTTGGACCAAATCCTAGAAGCGAGTTGCAATGTAAGTGGATGGCTAGCCCCGATAAACATGAGGGTCTCAGCTAAGGCAGGCAGGGTCCAGTAGTGAAGACGAAGCATCATCTGGTACCGACCCTGACCCAGAACCGACAAATGCGCAGATTCACAGTCAAGGTATGTCTGTCTATAAATAGATCGGAAGGGCGTCGCAGTGCTTGAGTTTCTGCGCATCTTTCACAGTAACATGGCTAAAGCAATATTAACAGGCAAACGCAAGCGCGATGACGCATCCTCGCCAACTCAGGATTCCCCGCAAACAACAAAGAAGCAGAAGACCCAACAAGCGGATGAACAACAGCTCAGCAAGCAGATCCAGAGGATATCGTCGAGGAGACAACCCAAGATATTCCGCAGGCCTCCCAGAACAGAACCTTTCGTACGAAGGCGGACGCGGAGAGACTTCTCAACCTTGTTCAATTCATGAACGATGCGAAGCTATTTCCCGACTTTCAGTATGACACTGAAACCTCAAGAGTCGTTCATCTGCCAGAGAAGGGTGAAGACAGAGTCATCACTGCAAGTTGGCAGACCAAGAAAGGCGTCATCTCAGACAAGAGACCACCAACTCTGCACGATACTCCCATCTCCCTCGACCGCAGCCAGCGAAAACCGCCCAGCCGGCCCGTGGAGCCACCCTTTCTGAAGGCTGGCAACCATGGTCGGCACGGCGACTTTGAAACCGACCCAGATCGAAGGACAGGACGTGGGCACCAAGTCACCCTCGAGAACGAAATCGCGCACGCCAAGTACCTGCACACCCGTGGTACCATCTTCAAAGCGTATCCTGAATACCCTCGCACCGCGTCGGGCGAGCCAGTCGATCCCGCTACCAAAGAGTCCTGGCGAGCCAACGAACGCTTCGCCGCCGCTTTCCAGGCCCAATACCCCGGCTACCCAGTCAACCATCTCTGGCCGTGTGGGTGCGAAAAGCTGCGCTACGCAAGCGAAGACGAGGAGAGCGAGGAGGAGTAGAAATAGTCACATATTAGTTAGATCTAGTGTATGCACCATAGACCCTGAGTACCAATAATCACATCATGCCCATATAAAACCCCCATCTGCCTACCCTCATCTTCTTCATTCCTCAAACCCTCCAGCCCATACCTACCCCCGAAGCACCTCGCAGCACTACAAATCACAACCTTACACTACATCCCGTACATCTTCAGACTATCAAAGATGTCCGACCTCAAGCGCACCCACTCGCAAAGCGATTCTGGCGTCGATATCACTGAGCCTGCGCCGCCGAGGAAGCGCATGCGGCCGTTCGAGCACCGACCCCCGCGGATGACTACGATAGCGTTGAAACTCAAAATACCACCTCCCTGCACTACTACGAAGAAGCCAGTGCTGAAAGCACACTATCCATCGACTTCGCTTGCAGAAGAGCCTGCCGTTATTAAAGCAGAAGTTGACAGATCTGAAAGAGTAGATGGGTTGCGCAAGGCATTTCCCCTTCCAACAAGAGTTGCTGTGCCATGGATGGATGAGAATGTTCACGATCTTAAGGTGAACAAGGCGCTGTTTGGACATCGTAGCGTGCGGCAGTTAGCTAGGGAGTGTTTCCCAAAACCTAAGAAGAGGATGACGAAGGCCCAGTTGAGAGACAAGGTTATGGCACGGTTGCAAGAGTGTGGAGAGCGGTTGAAGAGGGCCCTATTGAAAGACAAGGTTATGGCGTGGTTGCGAGAGTGTGAGGATAGCGACGAGGAGGTTGCTTCAGAAGGCTGGGAAGCTGTACATGCTGGGGTGGTAAGCGTCTTGTTGTGAGACTGTGAAGGTAGACAGAATTGGGTATCTTGACGAATTCGTATATTGGCGGATACTCGCTGAGCATATGCTATTGATACACATGACCTTCACTCCCAGTAATGCTCCACTTCATGTAATGACTCAAGAGCTGCCCGACGACGTCTCCATGCTCTGCTCGGGCACATCAAGCGCCTTTTCGTCGTCACCTTTGCTCCAACCCTTGCCCTTCAGCAAGTTGACAAAGCTACTCTTCCGCGGCGTTAGCTTCCGTACTGCTCGTCCGAAGGCTCCTTTGTGAGTCCCTTGGTCGTCGTGCTTACGAGGTGGGTGCATCGGAAATTCAGGGTTGCCGAGCAGCTTGTGGTCCTTACGATACTTGAGTTCGAATACCTTTTTGCATAATCAGCAATCAACCCCGCCATGAACAGAGAGAGACTATTGGTACGCACCCAAAGACTGTCGGCGGCCTGCTCAGTGAGGCACAGATCACGTAGTTGAGCGAAAATGTAACAAGCAGCAAGCTTCTCTTGGCTCAGCTTGCACTGGCTCAGCTGACCCTCGCTCTCGGACTGACGTCCTGGATTCAACTCGACCATCATGGCTTCGGTACGCCACTGATCGAACCGCGCCTGGAAGCGCCCTGCCCAGTAAAGAGGTGGCATATAGTCCCTGACCTGCAAATGAGGCTCAACGTCAGCACTATCTTCATACTGACAATCGGAGATGGACCACGGTCGTTCATTCTGGCTATATGGCAGACTGGATTGGGAGTCCGTTGGCGGAAGGCTTGAACTTGAGTCTGTTGATGGCCTTGGGCGCTGCAGAGGTAGCAGGGCGGCAACGTCGGTTGACGAAGTCGAAGGCTGCAAGGAGGTAGAGCGGCTTGCACCTGTCCGAGAGGATGTGGGAGATTTCATGTATGGCATCGCGGCGCTCTGTTCTGCTGTTTCTTCTGCAATAGATTCGCAAGATGCTGTGGCTGAGACTATCGGGGGATTTGACTTTGCAAGTGAAGTCTGAAATAGATTTGACAGAGATGGTGTGACGTATTGTTTCGGGATGGGAGGCACTGGTGGAGCAGCGTCCGAAGGCGTTCCAAAGTCATGGAAAGTGGAGGAGCGTGGAAGTCTTCTCACCTCATAGTTTGCTGCTGCCAGCGCCCGTGAAGCCCTCCAAACACCCCCCAAACCGTTTGGCGTCCCAAGCGTTTTCCTCTGAAAGTCTTTATCGGTGTTCGATCGGGGAAGTGTTGGCCTGGGAGTTTCGGCAGTCGGCGGCGTCGGTGTTGGAGGATTGCGAGGACCCATCAGCCTGGGTTGTGCTATGGAGCGACTATCTGCCGTGAGTGGAGTATGGTCTGTGAGACCTGCCTGTTGACTCTGCTGCGCTCGCCTAGCGCTAAGCGGTGTTTGCTGCGCAAGATTTGAGCTTAGCCGTTTCTTTGCAGCTAGCGGAGTACTCTGATTCGATTGTTTGCCTTGTGAAAGCGGAGCACCAGGCCCAAATGATCTTCTGTTCGTGACCGACGAAGGGACTGCGAGGCTCTCTGGCCGTAGCGCCTTTTGTGAGTACTGCGAATGCCTTTGGCTGACGGACTTGCTCGTGGGTATGTTCTCTTGCAAAAGAGACTTCTGCGCTGTTGGTGTGGCTGCAGCCCTTTGGAGCCCTGCCTTCGTTTGCGCCATGTAGCTCGCTGGCCGCGGTGAATTGGCGTCCTTCACCAAGTTTGGCGTAGTACGGGACCTGACCGCGGGCTTTGTCGGAGAGCCTGCACTGATGGCTGCGAACGCTTGGCTTGCCGCAGCGTGCTTTGCTTGTGACATGTTGTACTGGGGGAGGTATTGTCGTGGAGTGGAAACGCGCCTCTCGGACAGAGGAGGGCTCGGACTGGGGATCTTCGATGGCATGGCGCGTAGATTTGGGTCAGGTATTGCCACACGAGGCAGGAACTTTGAGGTTCGGTCAGTGTCTGCGACTGACGCGTCTGACTCGGTTCGAACTGGCCGTGGGAGGAAGCTGGTGGTTCGTGATCGAGGCAGTGCTTTTGGCGTTACGTCTGGATCCTCGTCTCTCGGTGGGCTCTCGTGACGCGCCGCGGGCTGAAGGTCGCTAGGGGCGCCATCAGGTCGCTTCAAAGAGGCTGGCTTGTGGGTTGGTGAAGGCGGAGCCTCGCACTGGCGGATCAACGTGTCCGGGGCGGGTGCAGTCACTGCCAGAGTTGCGTTCCTTGCGGCTTGTCGGCCTGGCGTGATCTTGCGCTGCGATAGAGGATGAGATATGAAAGCGAGGCCATGACTGAGCTTTCTGCGAAACTTGCTGCCGGCATTAGGTTGACCTTCGCTGCTCGCTGGCTGCTGAGAAACCTTTCTGCCAACCATATCTGCCGATTCTTCATCACCCGGCTGAGCAGCCTCCCAGCGAGCCCGAATCTGCTCAAACTTTTGTCGGTCTGGATGTGTCAGCATGGCTGTAGCGTGCCCCAAAGCGTGCGTGGAGAAGCACTTACCGTTGGTGTGGTGGTGTCAGAACGAGGTGAGGAAGTTGGGAAGTAAACACAGCAGGTGCGAGACGACTGCCCAACACAGCAACCACGACGTCATGAACGGAAACATCTCAACCAGAAAGTGCACAAGAGACGAACCAGACCAAATTGGTTAGACATGTGTGGCGACAGCACAGATATGAATGTAGGACTGTCTTGCAGAACATGTACAGGACAGTTACGACAGTTTTTGTTTACACCACCACTAATAAGCACGAGGTATTTATGAAATGGAGGGTATACAAAGCTTGAAACACAAACCAGACGCCACGCTATGCAATCATGACCTTTAGTCCCTAAGCAGACCCGATGCTTATTCCGAATCACTGTCAATGATGAACGCCCGTCGGGCCACCGGTCTTCGTGCCACGGGCACATCGTCGTCCTCGTCCCCGTCGTCATTGTCAACCATTGTTACTTCCTGGCTCTTTTGACCCCGCGGCGTCATGGTGTTTCGTGATGTATCGTCGTTGCTAATCTGAAGCGGTGCATGCTGGGACGATAATGGCGTATCGGTAGTCTCATCCTCGCTTTCGTCATCAACAGCGTCTCCTGCCTCCTCAGAGAGAGCCCTGCTGCTCGTACTCTTAGCATCATCCATATCCTCATCGGCGCTGTCATCACTATCGGCAAATGGCTTCGCCTTTCGCTTGGGAGGCGTCTTCCGCCGCTTGTTCTTGGACGCCGACTCGTCTGCTTTCCTCTTCTTTGTTACCGCTGGTTCCGTGCTGCCCAGCACAAGGGCTTTGTTGAAGGCGTTCGTCATCTCTTTGCGAAGAGCTTCCTCTCGTGCAAAGAATGCCGCGTCTTTCTCTGCATCATCTTCGTCGTCAGAATCATGGACAAACATCGTACTCCTCTCCTTCGCCGCCTTTTCGATAGCTTTCTTGCGGCGAGCTTCGGCTCTGCGATCCATCTCTTCATCATCGAGCTCGACTGGCGTCGCTACCCGTCTTCGTCGTTTGAGTACCTTTCGTTCACCGTCCGATTTCCTTGCTGTAGGCTTGTCTGCAGCATATTCTCCATGATCCTCGTCCGAACCGTTGTCGATACCGTCGTCATCATCATCAAAATCGACTCTACGGGTCGAGCGATGTGCTGCAGCTGCCTTGGACCGAAGAAGGTCCTCTGGCTGCTTCCCGTCCTCGTAAGTTGGCAGATCGAATTCGTACTTGCGGATGAGGTCAATCGCTTCTTGCAATTGCGCTGATGTGAGTGAAGAAGGGACGATCCACGTAGCGTCAGGGTCGTGCGCTTCGCCAAGTCTAGAAAACCCCACCAGGGTCATCAACAAGCGCAGCTTGTTGTCCTTGAACATCGCAAGTCGGCGCTCTTCCCTGTCGGGCTTGATGACTGGAAATTGTTAGTCTATGTTCAGGCTGCCACATGACGGCACTTACGAATAGAAGGAGGCTTTGGAGGATCGATCTCGGCATTCTCGACCGTCTCCTCGCCGTCAGGTTGTTCTGCAGCCGCCAGAGCTTTGCGCGCCTCGTCCGCATCTTCCCATGCTTTGCGTTCTTCGACTGCGGAGGTGAGGACATCTCGCACCCAACGAAGCGCATCTGACTTCTGCTGATTGACAAGCACGCCGACGGCAACCCCTATCTGCTCAGGTACTTCCATGCCCGGCTTGACCTCCAATTCGGCAGGTGCGCGTGGCGTTCGTGCAGTCACTTCTCGGTCATAGCCATGTTCGAGGAAGAAGATTGTGGCTGGGATCTTGCTGAACAGCATCTCCACTACGAGCTCTGGTCGCTCCTGTACCCTCTTTACCACTTGTCTGAAGAAATGCTTGACAAAATCATCCCACTCTTTGTATGCAAGCGACTCAGCATCTAGGCCACCGGGACCCTTCATCATCTTAGTAAACAGCTGCAGAATGTCGACTCGACACAGCAGAACACCAAGCTCCATCTTGAACGCGACCCTATGGAAGAAACGGTGTGCGCGCTTCAGCTGTACAGTGTCTAGATCGCTGAAATATTTGGCGAATGCGACGAAAGTGTTGACGCTGCTTTGATTCACAAACTTAGCCGCGAATCGGTTGAAGTCGAATTTTCGTTCCGACACCGTTCGTTGTGCTTGCCAAAGATCTTCAGTCTCTGAAATGTGACCCTCCTCTTCGCCCTCCACTCCTTGCGTTTGTGCTTGTTTCTTCTTGATTTTGCGAGCTCTCCGCTTCGAACGAATCTGCATGTCCACATTCTGCTTTGCGTAGCGTTCCAGCATACGCAAGAAAACGTGTGACAGCTCTGTTACCGCATCGAGGTAACCAAATCCTTGTCCGTTGTAAGACCGCAAGATCATTACCACGCGGTCGTGCGTAGCTTCTTCGTAGAAAATCCGGTTTTGGATATTCTCGGCGATTTCCTGGTCATCCTCTAAGGCAGATTCGGACATTTCATGAACAGTAAGCAAGATCTGTGTAAAACATTTCATGCCGGCATTCAGATCCTGCCATGCTTTCTCGTCCTGGCTCTTTTGCATGAATCGATTCAGCAGAATAAACGTCTCCTGGTTCATGACTTCCGCGACCAAGCCATAGCTCTCGTCCTCGGCGGTCAAGACCGCTGGACTTTTCGGGTCGGCTGCTTGCTCCTTTATTGTTCGCCGCCGAGCACACTCCGCACGCAGGAACCAAGACACTAGGTAGAAGTATTGTCTTGAATGTCGAATTTCTACGCGCTCGGTCTCGCGCTCTATCGCTTTCCGGAGATGCTGGAAAAGGGGATTGAATGATGAGTCTAGGAACTCTTCCACAAATGCCTTGATGTGCTTCCGTGCTGTTGAGGTCAGAGACACTGGCAAGTCGAACTCTTCCCTCTCTTGCTCGCCGTCCATCTTCTTGCGAGCTTGCCGTGGCTTGTTCCACTTTTTCGTCTGATCCATCTTTTGCATGCTAGCCTGTGCTTTGCCCAGCACATCTTGTCCGGAAATCGTCGTCACTTTTTCGTCGTCTCGCTTGACCCAGATCATTGTGCCAAAGCGGTTGTGTCGCGTAGGTGCATGTCGGGCGTATCCTGCAAGCATAGCCTTCTCCTTCTGCATTAGGCTTTTGAGCTCGTCCGCGTTTTTGCTGCTCAGCTTCTTGTCCTCCATGAATAGCTTTTCCGCATCTATGCCCTTAAGCAGGAAAAACAGTATCTCGAGAATGACGACGTCCTGCGCGACAAAGTCTTCTCCTATACTCGATGCTATGCTCAAGATCACCTGGAAGATGTCTTGCTCCTGAAAGGTATCTATCGTTGCAGACCGCGAGACCTCGGCCTCGTCGATATCCATTGGGGCGCTGGTCGGCGGCGCAAGCATAGCGATGTTGCGAATGAAGTAGAGGGCGATGCGAATGATACCCTCGTCGCGCGGTGTTCGTTCGCGGAGCGGTACAGCCATGGAAGGCAAGGCAATCTTGACGGCGGTCTGCAGTGTCCTGTCGCGGTCAAATTGCAGGATCGCTCGCTTGTAGCCGATTTGGGCGAGTTGTATATACGGGCCATGTCGATGGTGGTTCACAGTGGCTTCGACCGGATCAATCTCGAAGGGCCATGTCAGCGGCACGAGGAGTTCCACTTGCAAGTGTCAGCAACCCATGTTCGTGGCTTTAAACCATACGTACAGGTTGCAACCGCAAGTTTGTGCCTCCATTTATCTTCAACTGCCCTCGGCGAAATCTTGGCGAATATCTCCAACAAGTCACCCTTCACGAGGTTTGCTTCGGCCATGCACCGTGCAACATCGCGGCGGTTCAATTGCGTATCGCCATACTTGAGCCATTTCCGGAGATCTTTCAAGCAAAGTAGGGCGTCGTCTCCGAGCGAATACGTCCCGTCATCGCCTATTCCACCGAGCTGGGCGCCTGTTAGCACGGAATTGCTGTGGAAACAGAATGACATACAGCAGTGATCAGGCTGTAGACATGGGCACGAATCTCAGGGTCAATCGGGTCCTTTGCCCACTCGTCCAGCGTTGTTTGGGCCATTGTGGTGGTTAACGGTCGCGGAGGCGGCTCACTCCCACGATCGATCAGTTGTCCAAGTCGCGTCGCGCGACGCGTAGATTGGTTTGAGTGGTGATGCAAATGTCGCAAACTCGCCAAGGTGCTCGACCGGCCTCTCTTCCGGCGACAGGGTGGCGTCATGCCTCGGTAGAGCGTGCGGCGGCTTTCATCGGCCGGGGACGCTAGCGATCTGCACATGTCCATGTTCGAATTCCACATGTGCGGCATTTGAAGATAACTGCAAAGATTCATCTAAAAGCCAAAGATGTTCTCAGCAGCCTCAAAACAGGTCGCCCGACGTGCTGCGACGCAGCAATGGCGCGCATTCAGTAGCACGCCTTCGGTTGGAGCTGCCGCTGAAGTGAAGAAGCTAGGTGTCATTGGTGCTGGCCAGATGGTATGTGACACAGTTCAAGAGACCATCAACAAGTTCCTAAAGATTGCAGGGCCTCGGAATAGCCCTTGTAGCAGCACAGAAAGCTGGCGTATCTGTCAGAGTCATTGACAACTCACAAGCCTCCATCGACAAAGGCTTCAAGTTCGCGGAGAAGCTTCTCGAGAAGGATGTCGGCAAAGGCCGCATATCGAAAGAAGACGCAACAGCGACTCGGGAACGATTGACATCCAGCACCCAGCTCGAGGACCTGTCAGATGTCGACTTCGTCATTGAGGCCGTCCCGGAGATCCCAGACCTAAAGAGCAAGATATTTGCCCAACTCGCCCAAATCTGCCCCTCCCATGCCATTCTCGCAACAAATACATCGTCCATCAGTATCACAAAGATCGCCGCCAGTACGACCAAAGACCCTACTGACCTTTCGGCCTCGTCTCGCGTCATTAGCACCCACTTCATGAACCCGGTACCCATCCAAAAAGGCGTCGAAATCATCACCGGCCTGCAAACCTCGCAATCTACCATCGAAACTGCCATCGCCTTCTGCCAAAAGATGGGCAAGATCCCCTCGCAATCTGCCGACTCACCCGGTTTCCTAGCTAATCGGATCCTGATGCCGTACATCAACGAGGCCATCATCTGTCTCGAGACGGGCGTCGGCACTAAGGAGGACATCGACAGTATTATGAAAAATGGAACCAATGTACCCATGGGCCCTCTGCAGCTAGCGGATTTCATTGGTATCGATACGTGCCTGGCGATTATGCGCGTACTGTATGAGGATACGGGTGACTCAAAGTACCGACCTGCGGTGTTATTGAAGAAGATGGTCGATGCAGGATGGTTGGGAAAGAAGACTGGGAAGGGATTTTACGATTACTAGATACTAACACCCAAAAGCCATGTGATACACGAACCCAAAACCCAAGACCTTTCGCCGTGACATTCCGTCCCTCCATGCTCAATTCACATCAGCGCCGTCACGCAGCTTCTCCTCCTAGGAACAGAAACACAGCACCAAAAATACAACAACAGAAATACAACAACAGAAATACAACAACAGAAATACAATACCAGAAACCCAATACCAGAACCAATTCATCCCTTCCATTCCCATCCCATCCCATCCACCTTCAAACCACCCCAGCAAGAAGCCCAACATCACAATCGGCACCCCGGGCACTGGCACCCAGGAGTCCTCCCCTTCCACAGCATATCCTTAAGCCGTTTCACCCCCTCACTCATCCCATCTTCCACCACCTCCTTCTCCTCCTTCTCCTCCTCCAACCTCCTCCTTACGCTCTTCTCCATCTGCTCAACCTGCTCCCGCATGCCCCTTCTCATCGGATACACACCCGGTTTGTTCGGGCACGGCGTCTTGCCTGCGCTCACCTCCTCGTAGAAGTCCCGCCCAAGGCGGGTGTTCCAGACGCGTTCACTTGGAGCCGCGGAGGCCTTGTTGAGGGGCGTCTGGGTGTTGGCGCGCGTGCTGTGGACGCGGATTTTCTTAGATTTGTCGTGCACGATGAGGCGGACCTTGCTTGGACGGGGAGTGTTGGGGGGAGGGGGTGGCATGAGTGGGTTGGATGTTGGTTCAAGCTCGGTTTGGCGGTGGGAGAGTTGGGGTGTGGTTGGTGGAGAGTTGGACGCATTGGTGATGGCGTCTTGCTCTGTGTCGTTGGAAGAGATGTTGGGCAGGCCGCGAAGCGGGTTGATGGGGAGATTGTTAGACATGGTAGTGGTGTGGTGTGTAGCTGTGTAGTAGTGGATTAGTGTGATTGTATGCGGTAGTATGGTGTAGCAGTATTGTGGTCGTTGGTGTGTGGAGAGAAGGGGTGGGGTGAATCTGAAAGACGGAGGGGAAGATGCCTTTTATTGGCTTAGGGGAAATCCTTGCTAAGTGTACCTTGGTTCGAATAGCGCAAAACATATTTGATATTATTTATTGCGGATCGAATTATGGTTGATGTCCTGCTACTTGGGCCCTTGGCTCCTGTGAGCCACTCAGAGCTGGACAGGGTCCTTCAGAACCAAACTACATTTAATCGACCACTATTTCTCGACAGATTCGATTGCTATGCTTGCCTCCCACGAAGGATCTATAAGGTGTGTCTGGAGTAAGTGATGGCGTGCTGTGGTTGATTAAATAAAGCGGTTGAATTTTGGGTCACAAAATCTATGGCTTCTTCCCCTCTCTAGGCGATAGCTCCTCGACAATATTGTTCGGATCTTTCCACGCCAGCGCTACGTACTTGGTATGACTTCCTCTTGCAAAGACTTCGCCTTTGCTGTTGGTGAAGTTGATGGACGTAAAAGCCAACGTCTTGCCGACTAAATCTTTGTCAGTGGTGGAAGGCCCGATCAAAGACAGCAGAGCATACACTTGTCGCAAGTCACTTCCGCCTTGATGAGATCGCCGATTTTTCCACCCGACGAGAGGTAGGTCACATTGAGGTCCGTGGAAACACCAGTTGCGAACAGTCCTCGCGAGGCTACAGCTAAGGACCCGCCAAGGTCGACTGTGTTGCGTCAACATGGCCCGCAAGCCGGTCCGGAAGGGCACAGGACTCACCCATGCTGGCGATGGTACCGCCATGAAGAATATTAAGCCGGTTCTTGTATCGAACTTAGCAGAAACTTGACGCGAAAGTAGAGGAAGCAGGTTGTACCGTATGCTCCTTCTGAATATCGAGTTCAAACTTCACGCGTCCTGGTACAGCAGATGTGACCCGCAGCTGTTGATAGTTGTCAATTTCATTGGTATTACGACAGACAACATGAGATACCTACACCATCGAGCAGCCTTCATGCGAGAGGTGTTTCAGCACAGCACAACAGCAAGTTAGAATCCGAGGGCATTGTACCTTGGTTCAAGGCCTGAGTTGGCTCGGAAGGACTCCCACACCTAGCCAGCTGGTCAGACCTCGAGAATACAGGGTTACATCTGCTGCGGGAACTTACAGATCGAACAAACTTCAGCGCAGGCATCTTCGCGAATATGTATGTAGAAGTAAGGTTGCGACTTGCTCGGCAATTGCGCAACAAGCTTCGGCACCGGTGGAGGGCGTAGCGGAACCACTCCCCACAATTCCGCCCCGCCCACTTGGCGCGTCATGGAACTCTAGGTTCACCTGCAACTTTCTTTCACCACTTCGGCCGCACTATACAGACGCGATACACGCGACTTGCCCGGCCGGTCGACTATTCTATTCTACGAACATGATAATACGGTAGCACATCATTCTCCCAACCCACATCCACAACGATGTCGGCGTCATCCTCCATTCAGGCCCTCGAATACCTGCAGGGCCTGCCTCTGCAGACCCACCGCAAGCTGTACGAAGCGCCGTCGACGGTGCTGGCAGTCTTTCGGTGCATGCTGCCGCATCTAGGCGCGTGAACCCCATCAAGGACAGAAACTGAGGCTGACAACATGGCAGCAAAGTCGATCGTAATGGCGATGCTCTACATGCCCGTGTCTTTCCCCGCCGCCGACCTCGAAGCCTGGTTCAAGCCGTCTGCACGTAGAGAGCGCGAGCAAGCACTTTCCATCCTCGATCGCCTGCATATTCTCGCCTCGAAGCGCGAAGACGATAGAAGCCTCTCATACTCGCTGTCTTCGGGGTTTCAGCGAAGCTTGCGCCAGGCTTTGGAGGGATCAGGCACGCACCGCACCTTTGGGGTTCCGGCCTCAAAGGCTGAGAGTGGCGGCAAGAGGCTCGGTATCGACTTTCTGGACCAGCACGCCAGGGCGCAATGGGAGGGTATCTTGTTCTTTATGGTCAGTGGCGCTGCGGGATTTGAGCCAGGAAGTGTGAATATGGATGTCGGGCCTGGGACGACGAAGCTGCTACATGCTGGAGATCTTGTGAGGACGGTGCATGGAAGTCCACGCATCACGAAGGAGGGCTTCAGCTTTGTGCTACAAGAGACAAATGCGCAGGTGTGGAACCTCCTGATCGTGTACCTGAAGATGAGCGGCGGGGTGAGTACCGCCACATCATGCTATTTCCTGCAGACTTTCGAACCTGGCGTACTAACTACGCGTAGCTCGGCATGAACGAAACCGAGGTGTTGTCCTTCCTCTTCATGCTCGGCTCCCTCGAACTCGGCCAAGACTACTCCACCTCTACGCTTTCCGCAACACAACTCCAAATGCTCGAGGACCTCTCCTCCATGGGCCTCGTCTACCGTTCCTCCAGAGACTCCCGCACGTTTTACCCAACCCGCCTTGCCACAACCTTGACCTCCGAGTCGGGCGCCCTTCCCGGTTCCGACATCTCTACCTCGGACACTAAGAGCGACAGCAAAGCTCAAAACAAAGGCTTCATCATCATCGAGACTAATTACCGGCTCTACGCATACACTAATAGCCTCATCCAAATCGCCATTCTGTCACTATTCACGAAACTCCAGCATCGATTTCCCAACCTCGTTTCCGGAAAACTCACAAAGGAATCTGTACACCGCGCCGTCCAATCCGGGATAACCTCCGCACAGATCATCTCCTACCTAACAACATACGCGCATCCACAAATGCAGAAAATGAATCCGCCGCTGCCGCCAACTGTCATGGACCAGATCCGGCTCTGGGAGTACGAGGGCGAGCGAGTCGAAGTCACGAGTGGCTACTTGATGAGGGAGTTTGGTAGTGAGGCGGAGTATAGAGACGTACTGCAGTATGCAGAGGCGCTGGGCGTGATGGTGTGGAAGAGTGATGAGAAACGGTGCTTCTTTGTAAGCCACGTCGAGCAGATCTCGGGTTACCTAAAAAAGAAGAAAGAGGGCAAGGGAAGGTAGAACACTTAAGCATGCATGGCCGGCGTACCGGAGGGACGATGGTTTGATAATTTTGCATTTGGGAAAACCACACAACTGGCGCAAGGCGCATGTAGGACTACACTCCAGCACGAGAAATGAACCTAAGACATAGACGCAAAGCACCGCCCATTCATCAAGTTCACTACCACCAGCTCCTAGCAGACATTCCATCGCGCATGGCCAAACGTGGCTGTCTCCTGAGCCAGCAGTGCCTCATACTTTCTCAGACCTATCCCTCATTATCTCGTGCAGCGTGGCGAGGAGGGCAAACCCTGTGCTGCGAGGAGGTCCTTGGCGGATAGCTTTAGGAGGCAGTGGTATATGTTACGGTTTTACCTATGGAGGTGTGACTGTACGAAGGAAATATGTTGGTTTCGTCAGGTGGTCGAACAGATCATGGTAACAGACTTTCATCCTTGATTCGAGCGCGAGTAATACAAATAACAATGAATTCTTTCAAGCAGACGAAAGTACAATAAGACGGATTTCGATATTCTGCCTCAGCACGGACTCGTCTGCTGATCCTGAAAGATTGAAAGATGCGTGCGCACAACGCGCACCTTTGGACTTTGCCCCGTCCACATTCTTGACATCACTATCATATATCTGCAGCAAAATAGCCTCTCGTACGGTCATGTTACTCCAGTACCAATAGCGTTGCGCAGCATTGTAAATTACTGCCAAGGTCTCCCCTGTGTAATGCGGATATACTTGTTGCACCGAAACCAGATCCTCGTCGGATACTGTGCGCGAATCGGCCATAACGATGGGATGATCGCTGACAGGTCCACTGGTCGGCTTCCAGAAATTGATAATCCGGTATCTGATGCGATGATCGATGATGTCCTTCAGAACCTCAGGTCGATGGCGAAGTTCATGTTCTGCTCTTAAATATGCACCACTTTCGGATTGGTCGACATGGACTTTTCGCACCGGCTTCTGGCTCCTTCCTGTCGCACCTGCATCTCGAACAGTCACGTCAAAGGGTATAACTTCTATTACATGCGGTATATTTGACGCAACCAGCTCTTTGACAACAGACATGTACGGACTATCCATGCAGGTGAGACACCCACCTGCAAGATCGATATGTTGTGCGTCCAGATCTCGTAACAGTGCGAACCCATG
>TARA_R110002003_G_scaffold325_4_pt1 | contig 18641 bp, 13 predicted proteins | sample TARA_R110002003 | Tara Oceans TARA_R110002003 (sample SAMEA4396441) | marine metagenome | biome: Westerlies Biome; feature: [SRF] surface water layer (ENVO:00010504); material: water (ENVO:00002006), including particulate matter (ENVO:01000060) such as... | depth 5 m
ATTGTTGCCCGGTCGTTGATCTCACAGTCCCAAACAATTCGCAACGAGGCTGTGGAACGCGCAAGCTGTTTATGTATGTACATCATGGTTGGCGGCCCACTACTTTACCCAAGCCCTTGGCTCCTTGCCGGAGATCCCATCTGGCCATATCAAGCGAGGGCGTCGCTAAAGCAGTATCTTGTATGGAGCGCCACAGCCTCCTCCCCGCCTCGTAACATGGCAGTGCAAGGGTCCCAAGAATACAAGGTTGACAGACACGGAATACGATTTACGCTGGAACCGGATATACTGCTCTGAGTATTATTCCTTGCAAATATTACTTTACTCCGCTGTACCATGCGCATCGACCTCGTCGCACATATGCATCTTTGCGAGCTGGCACCTAACGAGTTCCACTCCTCTTCGAAAGTCCGCAAGCCGTCGCTCGTCTCGCTCGATATCTGACTCGCATACCTCGAGACCCCTCCTTTCCCGCGAAGCGATCTCTCTCAACATCCTTCTGCCATTCTCATCAAGCAACGCGCGCTCTCCTTCCCTTGCCGCAACCATCTCATGCAGCTCCATGAACGCCCACGACATACCCACCAACAAATCGCGATGCGTCAGCCACTTCATGCCAATCGACACCATGCATTCCGCGAACGCGATTGCCTCGGCGTTGCCGAATGCGACCGCCTCTCTTAAGCTGTTGGGCTGACGCAAGCCTGCGCGGCGACACATTGCGAAACCGAGCTCCATGATGCCAATCGCTTGACCGTCGTCTGTACGACGGACCTCGTCCATTCCAGCTACGCCGAGGCCTTCAACGTCGAACCCAGTCTGCGCACGCAGAATACGGATGATGGCGGATCCGAAGGTGTCTGCTGCGCGGACCGGGACGGACGGGAGCGATTCGAGGAGAGTGGAAGATGTGAACCATAGGGAAAGGAGGTTCGAGAGTGAGATCCTGTCGAGATGGTATGGCGGAGTCGACTTGACGTCCAAGCCACCATGCATGTTGGAGATATCCGTGAGCCCAGGAGCCAAAGGCGGGGTCAACAGCACGGGGTAGTCGACGAGGATATCCAATTCATGTGGCGCCTTATCCAGGGTGCACTCGGTCGAGCGCCCAGTGAAGGCGAGATATGTGGACGCATCTGGTGGTGACGGCTTCACCTGACCACCGAGCTCGTCGATCCACGCCTTGACTACCTCGACCTCTGTCTGTGTGAAACTGCCGAACATCTTCCCCTCCCACGAAAGTTCTTTGATGAGTCGACTCTTCCCGCTATCGCCCTTGACGACCCACGGCTTGCAGTTGCTCAGGTCATCCAAAAACTCCTTCTGCCATTGTGCGTCCTTGAACGCATTGGGTTCCAGCCAATCTACTAGTGACCGTCGCCCAATGCGCAGGCGACTGTTGCAGTGAATCTTGTGCGCAACAAAGCTCTTAGCTGCAAAAATGTCAACCAGAGTCGCTTCCGTGTCGGACCTCGGGAATGTCTCTTTGACTGGCTGCTTAAGTGACGGGCTTTCAGGCGTGGTTGGTAGTCCCTCTGCAAGGACGTATCCGGCCTGTACACGCTTCCAAGCGACATGTGCAGCCTCCTCACCGTCGTGTTGCGACACCATGTCGATATAATTCGCCACAGCTGCCATAGCCATCGCAGCATGACCTGAGTCTGCGTTGTCGATGGAGATGTGAAGCTCAAAGTAGTACGGATTGAGCCGAAGTTCGCGAAGCTCTTTGACAGTCTTCAACAAATGCAGTGGCAGGCTCTCGTAGGCCATGTTGAAGCCCAATGCCTCTGGGAGGAAATCGTGTGGGAACAGCGATATGAGCAACTGGGCCATGGCGGCTTTCCAGCAGCGCGCTTCGTTGAGCTCGTGTCGTGGATGGATGAAATCTTCTGAATCAGCTGCGGGCAGCCCGGCATCGATGTCGTTCATGAGGTTGCGGTAGACGTGGACATGGTGCTTCGCAAGATCGCCATCGCCAAGTTCTTCCGACATGACCTGCCATGCATTTTTGGTGATGGTGCGGTATTTGAATGAAGTGGTAACCTTGTTGATATGTCCAAGCCAGGCGCCGTCCACATACTTGACTGGCGCGGCTTGCTTGAGCCACCACTTGGCTTCATCCTCGCTAGAGAACATCTCTCGTGATCCACCTGACTTGCGACGAGCGAGATACTCCTCCCATCGTGTCGTGACATCGGCATCTTTCGCTTTGAGGAAGCTGTCTAAGCCATCATGCGAAAAGGTCTTGAGGGACAGGATGCCGGCTTCGGGCGTCTCGAATGCATCGCGTAGCGTTTCTGAAAGAAGAGACAGAAGAAGGCGTCGGCATTGCGGGAGTACGTCGGAGTGGTGTTCAAGATTATGGAGCTTGTAATACAATTGCTTGTGGACTTCCAATTCGCTGTTGACGGATACTTTCTCAGTTGGGGACAGAGCTCCTGCACCGTCCTGGCTAACAGGTGGCTTCACATCATCCGTAACTAGTATTGTGGGGCTGCCCGGTGTTTCGAGGTCATGTCTTCTTGATCTTCCTTTTGCTAGGCGGTTGCGAATCTCATTGTACGCAAGAATAGCCAGGAACGAGATAAGGATCGCTGTTGTGGTCTGCAGGATGAACATGGTGTGGTGTGTGCGGGGAAGCCATTGCGGGTGGATGGCTTTTGATCCGGGTGACGCCGCGGAGGTGAGGGGAAATGTGCCACGGATGAGGGAGTATTCAATTGTGCTGACGATGGCATTTGGCCATGAATGCGGTCGGTACCTGAGATATCGATGTCATTGTTACGTTGGCCGATCGCGCTACAGTGTCTGGTAGTGGTGGCACGCATCCGTGCGAACGTTCAACGAATAATCCCCTCCGAACGGCTGGACCTGGACATGCTTATTCGTTCAGAACTGACAGGGATGCGTGCCACTACTACTGGACACTGTAAGGTACTACGAGATCTGGGGTAAGCCATTAAACAACAAGTGCCCTGCATCACGTCAGCGTCTAGATTGTACCTCAGTACGTAAAAGCCATCCACGAGGGCGCGTGGTGGCGCGTGGAGCTGATGTTTCCGGCGACAATGAGCCTGACCACCGCTAACGTCATTCTTACACGTCTGCTGCATCCCTTGCCAACAACCCCGCCAACCGAAGAGCCTTCACGCAGCGCTTGGCCGTCTTGGGCGACGCATTGCTGCCATCATGTTCTGGTACAGGTACACGTGTGACGAGCTCCGTGCTGCGTGTATTGGACCCTTGTGTCTGCTCCTCTCGATCTCTTGCGCCATGACCTGGTCCGCGGAACCACAGCACGCAAACCATGAGCGACTCTACAGCTGCATACCAGGCGCTGACGGCCCACCTGGCTGAAGCCAAGTACAGCTTTGTGTGTCCCTCTCCAGAAACGCAGGGCAGAGTTGTCCGAAAGAGAAGCTCGAACGCCTCAACCGCGGAGGCGCAGAATGCGACGGACTTCTTTGGCTGGAGCCTCCCTTGTTCGAGGTACACGACACGCTTCCGGCTTCGTTTGGTGGGCTGACACGGCGTTAGAGATGCCCTGAGATCAATTCTCCCTGATGCTGTCTTTGAAAGACTGCTGGATGCCTCAATCGTTGTTACCTGCGATGGTGACAAGTACCGCTCCACGGTCCGCGTATCAAACTTTTACCTTCCAAACCACACCACCGACGCGACACCGCTGTACTACATTCACTCATCGTTTCCTGCGTCGTCCGACTCCGTCTTCTTCGGCCCCGACACGTATTTGTTCGTCTCTTTCCTGCAGACCGCGACGCGTCACCTGTCGCAAACGCCCAGCTCCATCATTGACGTATGCTGTGGCTCGGGCGCCGGCGCGATTCATATGGCGAGGACATATCCGGGGGCAATGGCGATCGGGTTAGATCTGAATCCGCGCGCGCTGAGGCTCGGCGACGTCAACGCGAAGCTGGCTGGAAGCACGGTCGACTTTTGCGAGTCGAACCTCTACGCTGCGATACCGGAGCCGCTGAAGGCTGGTGGAATTGACCTGATAGTCAGCAATCCGCCCTACATCGCATCGAGTGCCGATGGCGAGAGTCTGCCGATATACGCGGATGGTGGCGCCATGTTCGGCCTCGACATCTCCTTGCGCATTGTCGAGGAAGGCGTGCGCATTCTGTCTTCACGTGGGGTCATCATTGTCTACACGGGCGTCGCGATCCCGACAGCGGACCCGGCCCACGATGCTTTCTTGGAGAAGCTCAAGAGCGTCGAGGACGCAGAGCTGGTTGAGTATACCATCATACATCCAGACATGTGGCCGGAGGAAATTGGGCAGGGCGCATACGCCGACGTGGGCAGGATCCAAGCTGTGGGCGCCGTACTGCGAAGGAAGTCCTGATGGCAAGGTAGCATTTGTAGCGACTAAGGCTACAACATTGCATCTGATGTGCAGCATCCTCCGTCAGCTCGCCGTGTGACAAGGCTAGGGTGCACTGGCCATATTCCTTATCTTTAGGCGTGCTTCCCCCAGACTAATGCAACGGGGAGTCCGGTTGGCTGGGAACGACATCATTTGGTCGCAGTCCAGTGGATCGGCGCATCGAGAACCCCCAGAGAAGACCTCCCGCATGTTGGGGTTGGCCGAGTACCGAACGATGCTGCGTCATGTCGATAGGGATCCGCCGGGTACAGCGCATGCAAAACACAGAGTGTATGGTGAGTTTGAGGCTGTATTCACTTCGTAGCGTAGGCTTTGCATCCAGCACGTAACTCGGACCACGAAGTCATTGCTGGGAACTCTCAGACCACAACAAGCCAAGACGCGCTGCATTGAGGAAACAATTCCAAGCGACTTTGATTGCCGGGTCAGGGACTCAGGGTCCGAAGTGTAGACTTTTACTCGATGCCATCGAGCAACCGATATTTTTGGCGGCTTATCACGCCGCAAGCGTACACAAAACGCCCGCGCCAGGCTTATCGCTCAACGTGCATCAGCCGTCCCCCACATCAGCCTCTAATACCGTGCGCAACTCACTGCTAACAACATCTAACGTCGTCGCGAACGACAATGGCACTGGATCGGTCCTGCCTCGTGCCATCCAGTTGAAATTTCTTTTCGGGCCAAGATAAGGATCTTGCAATTCTGTGCAGCTATCTACGCCACGCAGCCTTGGTTTTAGTCTCGACCCCACCGATCTCGCCCGTCTTGTGATACATTACTTGTGCATGCGCGCAGTCGTTCTTCCCCTCATCTCGCCTTTGCTTTTGACTCCACCGGTTCAGTACCTTTGTGTATCACCACGACCTCTTCTGCCATGGCCAACTACGACGGCAAGGGCCCGGTCTCCGATGGCTACTCGTCTGAGCCCGCTGAGGTTGGCTATGCTCAGCCTGTCAGGCGCGGCCGCTTCCATCTCGCGGTCGACCAGGAACCAAGCAGTTTTGCTGCGACCCCGAGTCGCTCCAATGCCGACTTTGATCCTATTCCCCCGTCCAAGCGCACATGGGATACCGGCTCGTACGTCGCGTACTGGATGGCTGACGCGTGGGCGGTGTCTAACTGGGAAGTTGGTATGTGATGCAATGGTCGCGTGACTATGAATTCACGCATTTTGACTGTGATATACAGCTTCATCTATGATCGCAGCCGGTCTCAGTTGGAGAATGGCGATTGGCGCCTGTGTCCTGGGTAACACCATCATGGGTCTCGTCATTACGATGAACGGCCGCATCGGTGCAAAGGTGCGTCTGCGTTGTGCATTGTGGAGCTCGGATGCGACGCTAACTCGATGTAGCTACACACTCCATTTCCAATCTTGGCTCGCATGCCCTTCGGATACTACTTCAGCTACTTCGTTGTCGTGTCGCGATGCGCGCTCGCCATTATTTGGCTTGGGTAAGTCCGCATCTGTATGGCTTTTCAACATCCAAGCAGTGCTGACAACTGTCTTAGTGTCCAAACAGTTACTGGCGGACAATGCATGGCCGTGCTCCTCACTGCCATTTGGCCAAGCTTCGCCAGGATTCCGAACCACGTTCCCGAAAGCCAAGGCCTCTCAACATCTGGATTCGTGGCATTCTTCCTCTACTTCCTGCTGCAACTGCCCTTCCTCTGCATCCCATACACGAAGATCCAGTACTTTTTTGGCTTCAAGTCAATTATTGCACCCATCGTCTTCCTCGCAATCTTCGGAGATACCCTGCGAAGAGCTGGTGGCACCATCAGCCGCAGCACCGTCATTACTGAGGGCGTCACAGTCCATGGCTCTGTCTTGGCTTGGTCCTTCTTCTCCAACCTCAACTCGGTGCTCGGAAACTACGCTACGTTGGGCCTGAACATTGCGGATTTCTCGAGATACGCCAGCAAGCCCAGCGCGCAAAACGTCCAGGCGTTTGTGATCCCCTTCATTTTCACCATCGTCGGTCTGCTCGGCATTTTCACTGCTGCTTCGGCTCAGACAGCGTATGGCCATGTCATCTGGAACCCGATCGAAATCATCAACCTGTGGCAGGCTAACGGTTCCCATGGAGGGCGCGCTGCTGCCGCGTTCGCTGCCATTGGGTTGATCATCGTCACTCTCGGTATCAACATCTCAGCCAACTCCATTTCCGCCGCCAACGATCTTGTCGCCTTCTGCCCCAAGTACATCAACATTCGCCGCGGTCAAATTCTCGCCGCCTTCATCGGCGCATGGGCCTGCGTTCCGTGGAAGATTCTGGCATCGGCACAAAAGTTCCTGGCTTTCCTCGGTGGCTACACCATCTTCCTGGGCCCGATGACAGCCATCCTCATGACGGATTACTACATCACTCGCCGCGGCAATGTGTCCGTCCCCGACATGTACAACTTCCACGGCATGTACCGCTACTCGGCGCGCTACGCCACCAACTGGCGCAGCGTCGTCGCCATGATGATCGGCTTCCTGCCCCCGCTACCGGGCTTCATCAACAGCGTCTCCCTCAACACCATCAGCATCACCAGCGGCGGTAAACACCTGTAAGCCCCCCCTTCATCCCCCGATCTAGCCCGCCGATATACTAACCCCTCCGCAGCTTTGCCATCGGCTACATCTACTCCTTCTTCGCCGCCGGCCTGTTCTACTGGGCGTTCATGAAATTCTTCCCTCACACAGAGAGCATGCTGGCCGCGCCCAACACCGGCGAGGACATCATTGCCGCGTCCGACGAGAAGCAGATTGCGGCGGGTACGCGCAAGGTCCAGCGCAGCATGTGGGAATATATCCGCGCGCCGCGACGCCGCCAGAGCAGCGTTTGAGCCCAGTGTGGCGCGAATTGGCGACGCGGTAGGCTGTGGTTGGCTTAGTTTGTAGAGGGAATCACAATCGTTGTAGAGTGAATGTACACCCGTCTTGTTCTTTGGAGTACGGTTTGTCCCATGCAGTGTTGCGTTCAACCGTTCTCTCGGCGGTATGGCACGCACCTTCGTCACTTGCTTTGCTGGTCTTGGTACGCATACGGCAAGGGTGGATAGCGGAGCTGCTGCGCAAGTGCCATGCAGAGGCAACTGTCCCCGCGTATGAAGTGAGGTGTGACAGCTAAAGAAATGAAAGAAAGGCCTGAGAGCTAGCAGCTACGCAGCAAGTGCAGGCATAGTCTGTGAAAATATCTCGATCGCAACGACATAATGACCGCGCTGAAATGCAGAACGCCGCCTTGAACTTGGAGCAAAAGCTGGGAAATGCTGTTTGGTCGACCGTCTCATCCAACATTCTGAAATTGGTGGTAGAGCAGCATAGTGTGCGGTCGGAGAGGGTGACTGTAAGAGGATGTTTGTTTGGGCTCTTTGCGCAGGTTATGGTGTTTGACACGACCTAGGTATGCTCAGGAAGCTTCACTTCTAGCTCGGCTCCTCTTTTCCAACACATATCTCAGCGCGGACACCAAATCTCTCAGCACCTGCGCCTTACACCGCAGGGCCATCAAGAGGCCGAGCCAGCCCCTTTCTTCACGGCTACGTTAGTAAGGCAGGGCGGGCAACCTTTGCTCCGCGTCGTGGCTGTATCACGATGTGGGCGCTTTTGCCGTGCTCACACGGGTACGTTGCTGAGTTCGCATCCGGTGCCCTTCTCGACGGGCGTTTAGCAGCAAGAGACATGTGTTTGCTATTGATACTACACGTTCCATATCTCGAGAGCTACACATCATGCAGGATCGGAAGACTTAAGAAACTGCTTCGGATCCAGGCTACTGGTATCCGTACTATGCGCCTTTCCCTCGAATATCATCTCACTCATCAAAAGCCCCGTTCCAGGTCCGTTCTGAATGCCCCATTCATCGTGGCCCGTTGCTAGCCACAGGCCTTTGGTACCGACGGGACCGACCATGGGGCCGACCTCTTCGTCTTCTTCATGCGGTCGGATTTGCGGTTTGTAGCAAGCTTGTTTGCCCACCAGCTCGCCTTTGTGAATCTCGCGAGACACGCTACCTATGGCGGTCAGGACGTCTTCGAGCTTCTTCTCGACCAGCTGCACTTGATCGCTATCGTCGGGTATGTCGACTTCGTAGTCATCGGGTGCGCTCGCGTAGACGGTATCGAAATCGCGGACATGGTCGGCCGGACGAGGATAGATATCTGGAGAAAGGAAGCGTTCTGAGGAAGCAGTGGGAGCAGGCTGAATATCTGGGAATAGAATGTATGGTGGCAAAGGTCTTGTGGGCTTGACGATGACGCTGTGGCCGCGGGGGGTCGGCAATTTGACGGCAGGAAGCACTTTCGGCGTCCATGGCCCTGCACCAACAACAACATCGGTGGCATTGATCGATCGAGTTTCTCCATCCTTGGTGAAGCTCACAGAGCGGGCGCTCTTGTTTTCTTCGTTGAGTTGTATCTTCGTTACCTTCGAGCCAAGGCTGAACTTTACGCCTCTCTCTTCTGCCAGTTTGGCAAGCGTCGTCGTGAGCATATATGGATTGACTTGGCCGGAGTTTGACAGGTTACCGATCTCATCATATTGTCGTACGCTTCCAGGTCTAAGCCAGTCTAGTCCGGATGGCGTATTGCTGCTTCCATTGGCTGCAACGTCCCTGATGTTTTCAACGTCCTGCCCATACAGCTTGATCTCGGCAGCAAAGACAGCGCGATGGCCCCAGATCTTGTCTCCGTTGTGCTCTTTGGCAAGATCGCTGTGAAGCTTGAAACTTAGTGGTCCCAGACATTTGGGAGTTGCCCAAGCTGCGATGTAGCCGCCACCTTTACCGCTTGATCCGCCTGCGATCTTGGTCGCCTCCAGGACGGTAATTTTGTGTACGCTGGGATTGTAGAGAGGATGGCGTGACAGATAGTAAGCGGTCGATGTACCGATTATACCGCCACCTGTGTACAATTCAGTATTGAGAACCGTCTAGGCCTTTCAACGCGCATTCTTACCTACTATCACAATAATTTTAGGGAGTGCGCTACTTTGTTCGGATGTCATTTTAGCGAGACTGAATCTTGGTGGCAGATTAGACAGCCACGAGGTTTGCGCGAAGATGAACAAATATTGCCGGTAACCCAAGTAGCACAGCGACTGTGCGTAGAGTTGCGCGGGAAGGTATGCTTCTCTGACGCCTTTTATTCTCACCTTGCAAGGCTGAGCTTTCGAGGAGCGGAGTGACCCAATGTAGGCCGGGATGCCGGGGCGGGCAACGGGGTACTACCGAGTGGCTCCTGCCAAGTCAGCAAGCGACCCTGCGGTGTTCCCAGAAGTCGCTTCGCCACGCTGCAAGGCTGCGACATCAACATCGAGGTGCAAGCCTCGTGATCTTTCACCGGTGTCTCTATCCCATCACGCGCGGCCGTGGCATCAAGCCAGTCCTCATACACAGCGATCTCTGGGAGGGCAATCGCTCGAAGGGCAAGTTCGACTACCGAGATGCCATCGAACCAGTGACATATGATCCGTCATGTTCGTATGCACATTCTGAATTTGAGTGGTGTTTGATAAGGATGTTTGGTGGCTTCTCCACTATGCGATCTACAGTGGAGGTTATCGCGACGACTCAATCAGATGCATGAAAAAGCTGTGTAACAAGTATCCCTAGTTCGATTCATCACATGTAAGCAATTATCGACGTTCGATTAGATGTTAGTACTACAGACAGCATACTCGAACCCTTGCGGCTACGCCGTAATGCATCTTTGTGATTGGAGGTTCCGTGTCGGAGCACGAGATGCGACTCTCCTCGTACCTTCGAATTCTTCAACCATCTATTCGCTTCTCGCAAGAGCGTCCGCTTACTCTCAAAGTCCTTAAGTCAAGCAGCCACAAATAAATACCAGATGTATTCTTCATAAGTAACGATGAGCGAAGGGAAGACGGAAGTCCAAAGTACCTTTCGGAGCTTCACGCTACACACGAATCAGATACCTTTACCACCAACCCTTGTTGCGGATCGAGCAACATCAAGTTCATGTCTCAGCATCCGCCGCCTGCGCATGACGCCAATCTTCAATCAACGTATTCCTGATCATCTCGTTTCGACTTCTGAAGTCTTCCTCAGGCCACTGGCGCATCTCGAGCGGAATCTCGCCGAAAGAAGAGTAAGCCTTCGCACAGAATGGTATGTCCAAGGTAGCTGCAGAGCCTTACTAGACCCGTGCTCTTAATTCTAGTCGAACTGGACTTTATTACCTACTACAATATGAAGCAGTATATCCTTAAGTTCAAGCTATACTGTTTGAGCCGTTGTTGGGTAGTCTCCGGACATGGAGATCATGAACTATGAGATCCTGCCAACAATTGAGTAATGTCTGTTTGACCGCGGATACTGTCGGAAGACGATGCCAAAGCATCGACTCGTCGGCATGATCTAGTCTTCTAGACAATACTTCGAAGGAACAAGCGAGAAACCCGGGCGAAAAACCGTCAACTACCCATGCCTAGCCTCTTTCCGCCATCGTCATCTGGGAAAATACGCCGGCATTGACGGTCTTCTTGCGGATCCGGACCAGCAGTTCAATGGCGCTTTTATTTGCGCAGAGAACAGCACTATCTAGACGAGACCTTAGAGTTCTTTGTAATAGTAAAAAAGAACAACGGCATTCATGCAATTTTGCTTCTTCTCGATCTGGTCTCATAGTCAGGTGCGACCTTTGATCTGACTACTGCCACGACAAACACCCCCAAAAACGCAAGCTCATGCGCCGCAATGACCAGAATTCATACTATCACACCGCCTTCTATCTACCCAGCATGAGCTTATCTCAACCCCATGGCACGGATGCCGTCACCCCGCGTTCCGTCTTGGTGTCGTGCTTACGTGCCCTTGTTGCACCAATCACGTCGGCACCATCCAACACGGATACGAGAAATTATATTGGCATTCTAGAAAGCCACAACACCGGTACTCAGAGATTGGTGTGCAATCTTACATGCCACCATAAAGTCTACGATACTGGCACGCTCGCGCACGGCGCAACTCAAGCACAGCAGGACAGGTACAGCCTGCGACCAGCAGCGATGTCGACGGCACGATGCTACACATGCCACACTCTACGACCCCTTCATGAATTCCCATATCGACGCAAGGATACAGAGATCTCGATCAGTCTACGCTTGAGACGATATCTGTGCGGCATTGTCAAGCGGTCTGGTGCGGGCAGGGGCGATCGACCAAGTGCCGGCGGAGTTGTATTTCGGTACCGCTGCGTGCATCCACGGGCAGGATCATGTCCGACAGAACCTCGGGACACGTCAAGGCCACAGCAGCGACCGATTTCAATGGTTGAAGTCCAGGTTCAGACTGAAGATGCAGCTCATCTCGTTCCAAATCGTCGACGGCATTCTGAGTACGCGAACAACGATTTGATTATTGAAGCCGAGAACTTCCAAGCAACGCAACAGACTTTAGTAACGAAAAATGAGGACATGAGGAAGAGATTAGGTGAAATTGAAGAGTCGGATGCAGAGAAGCGCGAGCAGCAGGTTATTACGGGTACGCTGAGGAGCCTGGATGTGAGCGCTTGAAGAAGTCGTTTGACTTTCGATCGCGAATTGAAAGGAAATCGCGAGAATACTGGACCCTGCGCGCGAAGTACTGAGCTGGTCGCGCGTCCTGACAGAGTCGAGACCAATGACCGCTGCAGCCAGACGACGACGTGGAGCGAGTTGTTGTGTGGAGAGCCATGTGACACTTGTCAACACACTACCAGGCAGTACATCTGGATCCCTCAGCCCGAAGGATCGCAAAATCAAGCCGACACGAGAGTTGATGTGGTGTCGTGAAGGACGCGCCTCTGTTCGGTGTAAGATCGCTCCTGGTTGCGCAGTCGTCGTCCCGACTTCGAGTTACCGAAAGTCTACCCTCCGCGGAAGCACAAATACCGCAACACCACACGTGGCTCCGCACCGAGTGCTACTGACCACGCACCTACAATCTTATCAAAGGAAGATCAATTTCAGAATCGATTGCTGGATCTCGAGATAACCTCCGACATTCTCTCGACTTTCACCCGACTGCACATGGATAATGACATCATGCTGCGTTCATGGTTTCGAACGACATCACCATAAAACCGTTCGCCTATTGATATTACAACCCCTGAGATGATCTGAGTGCTCACATGGTATCCATGTAGGATCGATGAGCGCGCATAGGTTGCCGGCGTTGTGCACTCATCATTACCGCATCACTGCAAAAATGCGTCTCGATGGGACGCTTCGACAAGCAAAATCTTGAAGAAGCATAAATAATTTCCTCTACCCGGCAGTATGGCAGCACTTAAATCTTAGCATTGCTTGTTTTCATTTTACAAAATCACAAACACGATGCAACACGTTCTTCAAGCCGGTCTGTCCTCCGGGATGTCCGCCGTAAGCGGCGTCCATACTGGCAAACACACCAAGCCCAACCCAGTTCGCGAGACCCAACCTTCTTTCGATGGCCTCGCCGCGATAATGCCAGATGACTGGATACCCGAAGGCACACCGAACGCCGTCTACAAAGGCAAAAATGGCGATGTGCGCGCACCCCCGATCTGTACCGGCGCCTGGTCTTGGGGCGACAAGGCGACCTGGCACTATTCGCCCGAAGAGTTCCCCGCCATCAAAGCAGCCTGGAGACACTGCGTGAGCAAAGGCATCAACTTCATCGACACGGCCCAAGTGTACGGCACCGGCGAAAGCGAAGTTATCTGCGGCAAGCTCATCAAAGATATGCCGCGCGACTCGTACATCATGCAAACAAAATACTACGTCGTCCCCCAACTCAAAGACGTCCTGCATCCCGCCGACGCACCCCGCCGCAAACTCGAAACCAGTCTCAAAAACCTCGGCCTCGAATACGTCGACATATACCTCGTTCACGGCCCGATACACGTCCAATCCATCGCCACCATCGCGAAAAGCATGGCAGACTGTGTCGACCGCGGCATGGCGCGCGCCGTGGGCGTGGCGAATTACAGCACCGAAGACATGCTCACCATGGAAAACGAACTAGCAAAATACGGCGTCCCACTCGCAATCAACCAGGTCGAATTCAGCGTCCTCCGCCGCCTGCCCGAGCTTTCCGGACTCCTGCAAACATGTAAATCCCGCAACATCGTCCTGCAATCCTACTCCTCGCTGGCGCAGGGCCGGTTGACGGGCAAATATACGGCGGCCAATCCGCCGCCGAAGGAGTACCGTTTCAGTTCGTACGATATGAAGCATGTGGAGCCGGTGAATGCGGTGTTGAAGCAGATTGCGGATAGGAGGGGCGTGGGCATTAGTGCCGTTGCGTTGAATTATAATCTGTGCAAGGGCATCACGCCGGTGGTGGGCGTTAGGAAGGTGCAGCAGGCGCAGGAGAATTGTGCGGCGTTGGAGTGGAGGTTGGCGAATGAGGAAATCAAGATGATTGATGGGGTAAGTTTTGAGGGACATACGACTAGTTTGTGGCAGCAGGGATAGGGGAATTGGTGGTGAGGAGGAAATATCCTCGTGATGTCAAGTCTGCGTTGGTGAGGTTGCATCCCAGTAAAGTGCTCGGCATTGTTGCTTATAACCAGGACGGCCATTCGTTCATACATTCGCACCCGTCCCTCCCGTCATCTGCACCACATGTTAGTCCAACTCCTATACTCGCACTTCTCCATGATGCGCATCGATAACATGTCCAATGGAATAATTTAAACTGTTTCACACACGCGTGTTCCAAGAACGAATGCTCCTTTCCCCAGGCGCAGCTGCGTCAAAATACTTGAACTGCTTCATGTGCACCTACGTCGTAGTAAGACTGGAGTGATTCGCTGCTCTAGTGCAACTTCCAGAAGCGGGATATCCGTGTTTGTCGCGGTGATTGGAGTGGCGGCGCTATACTGTGGTCGTGGATACGTATGAACTGGAGGATTCGCGGGGATCCTGGAGTTCACCCAGATATGCTGCTTGTAGAAACCAAGGTCGTACACGTCCCCCGTCGACCGTTAGAGATGTTGATCGCAATGTGTTGATATAAAAGTTGGGCAACGACGGCGCAATCGATGAGAACTGCCACAAACACGCTTCAAAGCGCCTCCATTGTCAGCGACAACATCGACTACCAACATTGCTAGTCTATCCGCACGAAGCTGCACAGTGCCCAGGTGGCGCGGATACCAACACTGGCAACCACTTCCGTGCATTGGAAGCTGCGGGACGAAGATTGGAAACCTAACTTACATGGTAATGAGCATTGAAGTATAGCAGGGTAGTGGTGAGGCAAACACTATGGTCGGGGTGAAGTGGATGTTACGGTCAGAGTGCGACGGGTAGTGGTGGTGCCCGAGACCTTGGCGCGCATGCATAAGGGTGTAAGGAGCACAGGTACGAGAGGATTGAGTAGTACATTGACAAGGAGGTATGAAGACCATCAAAGGAGCGACTTGTGCGATGGTGTTGTATCTTGAAGAAGTTTTTGGGAAAGAAGTGCCTTGGAAGTGGAATATGGCTGCATATTTGCGGGCCAAGTTCTGCTGAGTAAATGTACACAGTGTAAGAACCAGGCATAATCTGATCTAATCGACTAGCTCTCGATGTGCAATTTGTGTCTTCTGGCTACCTCAAATCTCCAGCAATGGTGCGACTAGGTCAAGCGGAAGTCTTTGCCTTTCTGAAGTTAGACCAACAAGCTCCGGTTAGCTGCGATACCTCCTCCCATACTGCTGGCCAGCCAATCCCGATATCGGTCTCGACTCGCTGCCACGCTCCCATCCTACTTGGAGCTATGGACATGGATATATCTCATGCTAGAAGGTCCCGGATATCCGGATCTGGCGAGCCAATCATCAGGAACTGTGTATGATTCTCTATGGCAACAACGCGGTGCAGCTGCGCCCCAACCCATCCAATTCTCACCGCACGTTGCCTTGACGAGGATTCGGACGTCGGTCGCATATTCTCGCTCAGAAAAGTAGTCCATTGGTGTGATCCAGAGTTCTCTCACGGCTTGGTCAACGTACTTGAGCCACTGAGCTCGCTCGGGTTCCTCCGAGGAAGCGACGATACGTTCAACCATATTGGTGGGGTTAAGGAAGCCGCGATACCATCTTGGGGTCTTGAAGGAATAAGCACGGCCAGGCCCGGGGCGTTGCGTAACGTGCACGTTGAGACTAGCATGCTTTTTGCAGAGCCGCAGGAGAGGCGCAACATCGACGCTCTGGCCATCTCCAGGTTCGTCGTCGACATCGATGACGATTGTTCCAGAAATGTCCTTCGGTAGCTTTGGCAACGTGCGGATGTATGCCCCGATATCTTCGAACTGGACTGTATGAGCGAACGCCTGCCAGTACATGGGCAGGAACTCGTCACGAATTTGTTTGTTGACTTGCGCAAGAGGAAGAGCCTCTCGTTTCCAATCGCGATCAGCTGTTGAGCGCAGTGTACGCGGGTTGCGCACGAGCTTCTTTGAACCTTCGGGGCGGCAGTCTGTGTAAATGGCGTTGCGGAGTTCTCGATGTTGGTTAGCTCATAAACATATGGAAAATGATGTCGCCTACTTACCTCCCGGTAGCTTTAGGAACGGAAAGAAGCTTGAACCCCCGTTGACCTTTGATCTCTTCGTTGGTTTCTTCTGCTGGGCTTGCGATGGCGTTTTGCGCTTCTTCGACTTTGCGCTTGAGGCCATGTTGAAGCCCTCCACTAGTGTAATGGTGGAAGTGGTGGTCGTTGAGGCGCTTTGTTGGCCAATCTTGGTTGATAATGCGGTGGAGAGTCAATGTAAGAGAAGAGATCGGCGTGGGCTATAAGTGCATTCGGTGACGTCAAAGCACTAAGGTGAGGCAATCGTTTGTGTGGAAACGTCATGCGGTCGCTTTCACCTTCTTGGCGCTTCCAGTTCAACGATTCTTGCTCTTGATGCAGTTGAATTGAAACTTCCGACATGAGCTTAGGGGTAAGAGTGAAAGCAAGCTCACGCCAGCTAATATGACTCTGCGATCACTCTCAAGATCTGCCTCCTTTGTCCTGTAATTCGAACTTGTCTCGAATATGGAGTTCGACCCGAAAGTCCTGTCCGGAGTTTGAGACTCCGCTTGCGAGTGTTTCGATCAGTTGCGGTAGAGACCCGGGATATTCAATTCGAGCTTCGTTCACCCTGCCTACTCAACGAACGTGTGGGGTTAGAGGTAGAGTATGAGCCGCATGACTGGCTTGCCAGTATGGGAGCATGGCATATGGAACGTTCCGGCATCTCGTTCGTCAAAGCATGGATACGCTACATGATCAAGTTCCAATCACATGCAAGTAAGGTTCTCTCACTTCACTTTCACTACGCTAGCAAATGTGGTCAAAGCTTCTTGTTCGACCCTCGCAAATGTGTCAAAACTCCTCCGCAGTAATCTCCCACACCAAACACATCAACGAGAACCCGCCGACAACATCATATGCCTGGGTACGTGAAGCGCGACGATTGCTGCAGATCTTCATGGCTAATTCGCGTAGGATGGATCACCAGTCGGATGTCGGATTGCCGTCACTCGAATGGGCTGCGGCGTCCCCTCGCGTTCGGACTAAGCACCTGCTCACTCTGCCTGGAGGTAAGTGATGTTGCCACAAGTCAAAACACATTTGCTGACTTTTGATTTAGAGCTGCGCAACAAAGTCTACGAGTACTGCATCGGACCAGAGCCTATTTTCGTGAGCTACCACCCGCAATCCTCGACTCAACAGGCGGGCAGTTTCCGAAGCCTTACCCAAGTATGTCGCCAGATCCGCACCGAGTTCCGGCCTTTGTATATGGAACACACGTCTTTTCGGTTTCGCTCACCGCAGTACTGCGCCGAATACATCGACGCCTTCTATCCTGTATCTGAGTCATGGTTCAGTGATCAGTGGAAGGGCAACGTCACTGTTCTGGTGCCACCACACACCTTCGACAATCGCGTGTACCTAGACAACATCGGTGTTGTAATGCATTTTGCCGCAATGTCGCCTGCCGTGCGTATTAAATTCGAGCACGATGAGGCGGCGGAACACCACTCGGCGACCCTGCTTGTGCAGCTCAACGACTTGATCGATTGCGTCCAGGGCGAGAACAATCCAGAATGGTGCGATCTGGTCAGTTCGACGTTGTCTGGGGTCAGGTTTGCGCTGAAAGGCGCTGAGGATCGTCCTTGGTCTTTGTTCCACTTTCTCCTGGACCAAGAGCATGATGCAATGCGGTGGGAACGTCACATCTTACGATGGTGGAGAGCTTTGGTTGTATCATACGGGAAATCCTCGAAGCTGAGGGTGTCTTGGGGCTGTATTAATGACGAGGGTGACAAAGACTTCGACGCGACAAAGGATTGCATCAAACAGGGAGGCAGTAGGGCCTGGCGATTTGGAAACGCTGATTAGTGCCGCCTCTAGAAATATATGCGCTGCAGAATCTAGCGCTGGAAAGGCAGTGAAAACACTGCTGTGGTCGCGTGGGGAATAAATAAGCATCAAACACACACATTCCATGCGAAGTTTCACTGAAATAGGATGTTCGTGGAACAACTTGCCTAGCACTCCACTTCCTTTTTCTAACCTCAATCCTCCACCAATTTTCCAATATCCACGCTCTTCTGTTGGCGGGCTAAAAAGATTATTTGTGCTTAGGAATTCACTTTAGTCGGGATTCGCCAATCTTCACTTTCATATCACACCGTCAGCAACCTTGCGGGGGTCAATTGTAGTCCCACTCATTCCGGGCGTAGCCGAATGAGCCTCTAAATACGCTGACACGGTTCTCTACTCTGGCATAACCGACCGTACTGCTACTATGTTACTTCCCTAACAGTATGTCACTCACCCAGAACTCAACCCTATACGCACATTGACATCGCAACGATGGAAATCTTCGGACAGAACTGCTTGATGGATACGTCGGTTTGTCCACCCGCGTCGCAACTGGTGGACAAGAAGCTGGTCAACTCAACGAGCTGTTTCCACGCTTTCGGGAGATGAGAACCGTCTGCTTAGCTGCGTTGGTCGGCTGTTGCACCAACGAAACGATATCAATGGCGTTATTGCTGTTAATCGTTCGTAATTAGACAGCTCTAATATTCGCCTATATACTTTAGGAGAGTATTCTTTAGCTTATACAGCAATGCTTTAGCGACGAGAAGTAGTTGGTATCTGCACTACCTCTTAGATTTAGGTTGTTCCTAAAGATAGCCTTGTTAACATAGTCGCAGAGGGAGGCGTATATAGATAGTAAAATTTGCAACCTATATATAAGTAATTCTC
>TARA_R110002003_G_scaffold702_3_pt1 | contig 18639 bp, 19 predicted proteins | sample TARA_R110002003 | Tara Oceans TARA_R110002003 (sample SAMEA4396441) | marine metagenome | biome: Westerlies Biome; feature: [SRF] surface water layer (ENVO:00010504); material: water (ENVO:00002006), including particulate matter (ENVO:01000060) such as... | depth 5 m
TCGCTTTCACCTTCGTCATGCAGCAAGGATCCATTCTCCCGTTTCTACAAAAACCAAAACCTCCACGACCTGACAACTCACGCTCGGAAGGCTCTCGCCAAGGTCAACCATATCACTCACGGCCATACAACTCCGAGCTAAGAGGCAGCACTCAATCCAAGCAACACCGAGGACCAAATCGCCGCCGCAACATGGCCTTGAAATCGATCGCAGACCAAACGAAGGCTGAATTACCGAACATTTTGAGTAGACTTCCATGCTTCGATGCAATGGATTCCTCTGTACATGACCTGAGGGATCTTCCATCACTCACCTCGCAAGACTGTCCAGGATATGTCTTACCCGAAAGTGATGATGATGCTGGCAAGAAGGGCACACGCATCAAAGTGTTCGACATGGACACTTTCGACGCGACCATCAAGATTAATCCAAAGTACACGGCTCAGATCCACATGGACACCTCACAACCTTTCCCGACGAACTCAAGTAGCAAAGAGGAGGATCAAGATCAAGTGATGAATGATGCTTCCCGAGACAATACCACATCGCCGACTACAACGTCGAATCACCCACGCCAACCAAAACCCGTAGCCGTGCTGAACCTCGCGTCCGAGCGCTCAGCAGGCGGCGGCTGGCAAAACGGCGCCCTCGCCCAGGAAGAAGCACTCTGCTACCGTTCTTCTCTCTACCTCTCTCTGCACAAATCCTACTATCCTCTCCCTTCGCTAAGCGCCATATACTCGCCCTCCGTCCTTGTCATTAGAGACGCCATGTCACGGGGTCACAACCTGCTCACTCCTCGTCAACAAGCCGGCGACCTACCCGTCACCGCAGTAATCAGCGTCGCCGCACTGCGCCATCCTGCACTTACGGACGACAAGAAGCATTTCAAGAACGAAGGCCAGCGCGCTGAGACGAAGCGCAAGATCCGGCTAACGCTACGTATTGCAGCTAGCCAGGGCCATACGAAGCTCGTCCTCGGCGCGCTGGGATGCGGTGTGTTTGGGAATCCGCCCAAGGAGGTGGCAGAGTGCTTCCTCGAGGTGCTGAGGGAAAAGGAGTTCCAGGGTGGCTGGTGGGAGGAGGTGGTGTTTGCGATTCTGGATAATGTGAAGGGTGAGCAGGGTGGGAAGGATGGGATTGGGAACTATGGGCAGTTTTGGCGGGTTTTGGATGGGCAGGTGGTATGAGGCTATTGAGGGTTATGGTCGGAGAAAAGGCCTAGTCCATCTGGTTCCAGGAGCATTCAGCTGCGGATCATGGACATCTTAGCTGGGCCAGCCTACATGCTGTGACTGCTATCTCTTTGATTGAGTAGTCTCACCTGGCGTTGCAGCTTGTTCCTTGTGACAATGTCATGCCAAAAGGATACTATCATAGAGTTCTTCAAAACTGTCTGCAACAAGTCGATCCATGAGCGAAGCGCTTCTTGGGTGCAGATGATAGGTGGTATCATGTTACATTTCTCGCGGGGTTACGCCTGCCCCATACTAAACGTCCAGTTTTGCCAAACGCCTGTCATGCTTGCAGGGTTTCGCACGCCACTTTTGGCTAAAGGTGGTCCTGTTCCCTCGATCAATCTTGGATTGCTGCGGAGAACGCCGTATCCCTCGACTTCCTGAACTCATGCGCACACCGCCGTGCTCCATTCAAGTCTGCCCGTGGCCTTGTCGTTGCTCCTTCTCTTCAGACTTCCACCCGCGAGCTTAGAAACCCCGACCGCGTCCTCGACCTCCGCCCCTTCCTCTGCCTCCACCACGGCCACCTCCCCTTCCACCGCCGCCGCCACGACCTCCACCACGTCCACCAGAAGCTCCACCACGGTCAGCCTCTTTCCTCGCCTTGTTCTTTGGCTTCGGCGCATCGTCGATGAGGAGCGTATCCAGCGGTAATGAGTCTGGCAGGATAATGTATCGGACAGTTGAGCCACGGACGGTCATGGTATCGAGAGCTACGGTATCGCGCGACTTGGGTGTGTATTTGACTGCTCGGAGGGCGACGTTCATGAGTGGTGAGACGGAGGTGATAGTGCCATTGACAATGGTGCCTGCATCTTAGCATTGGTTTGAGAGACTCTTGGATGCGTGTGGGACATTGCGCGTAGTGAGGCTAGAGTCTGGGACTGCGGCGGTTCTTGCGACCGGCAGTTTGATGATAGAAAGATAGGATATTGAGAGTGTGCATACCATTCTTGAGCTCGACTGTGACCGTCTCATTCTGGCACTTCATAAGAAACCTGCGCGCATCTTTTAGCTTCGCTCCAATCGTAGAGAGCGCCATTCTTACCTGACGAGCTTCATACCGGCAGAATATGAGATTACGCGACCGAGATTGTGAAGTTATGAAGTCGAGTATCTTGTAGATAGGTTGTCTTCTGGTTGCGCTGTCGATTGCGCGGTCAATCGGTGGGGAAGCTCTAGCTAGGAAATTGCGACTAGGCCAGGCTGCACGGGCCGAAGATTTTCCGGCTCCAGTCACGTGCCCCACCCTTCACTGGCTCGCCGTTGCCGTCAGGAACATGAAATCCTACAGCCACTCCTGTGTATCCTCATATAAAGATCAGCAGCTGGAGACTGACATTATATCTCAGCCCGGAGGTCATTATGGGTCATTCAATACAGTCAACTCGCTTGGACTTCACTGGAAGACTCCTGGCATAGCACAACCACACTGATCCATGGTGCATCCTGTATAGCCTCGAAGAGAAAACCTACTTCGCAAGGCGTTGTTGTGAAGCCCTCCGGACATTTACCATGATGGTGTGAGGACGCCTCTTTCACTTCGAGGATATTTAGAACTCGCTTTCACGTACATGCTATTGTGCTTGACTTGAATAGATTCACCCGCTATTGTCAGCGCAGTGGGCACCTGTACAGAATTGAGTAGCTATTGTCAAAGTAGTGGAGTGAATACAAACAATAATAGTACCGTAGCCACTGCATACTTGCTCTGAACTTGGACTAACTGGACGTATTTCCACTTGACTTTCCATTCCCCCTTCAAGTATTCACCACTATCTTCCACCAGCAAGGCCACCATGGCCAAACGACAAGCCACCTCTCCTGCTACTGGCGCTGGTCGCCGTAGCAAACGCTCAAAGACCACCAGCAGCGCATTCGTCTGGAACCCGCGTGAATGGAAGCAGATCACCATTTACACGCCGGAAGTTTTCCTGATGAAGAAGATCTCCGACCGCGAGCGCAAGGTCGTCAAGAAGGTGCTCACAGTGACGCCCAATTCGGCGGGCGACCCACTCCCCTTCGAGCTCCGTGCGGTTGCCATGCTGCCAGAGTGCAATAGAATAGTGAGGCCGATCCACTATTCTGCTTCTGATCCAGACCCGCAGCATGGCACTGCAATCTTTGAGTACTGTGCTCTTGGCGACCTTGCGCAGTGGAAGGAGATCAAGTTCGACCGCAAGAACTACAAGCCGGTGCCAGAGAGCTGCATCTGGCGCTTCTTCCTCCAGATGAGCCAGGCCCTGGCCATCATGCACAACGCGATCGGGCCAAATCGCAACAAGCGCGACATCTTGCTCCACCGCGACATCAAGCCAAAGAACTTCCTGGTGGTCGACAATGGCACAACATATCCATCATTCAAGCTGCTCGACTTCGACTGCGCGGAAGTCTGGAAGAAGTCGGAAGCCAGTCAACCAGCAATCTGCGGCACGTTCGAATGGCAGCCACCAGAGAATCCAAAGATCAACACCAAGGCAGCAGACATCTGGGCGCTGGGCGCTTGTGTGCAATACCTTGCTACAGGCATGTACCCCATCGAAGACAAGGCCGCCTACGAGGCCACACGTTTCGCCGAGAACAACGCTCACCCAGACTCTGCGCGAGACTATCCCACTCCCAATCGCTACTACGCCGCACGCGTTCCACGCCGAGCGACGCCAATCAACTTGAGCAAAGCTGAGCAGCGCCGGCAAGGCATTGCCCCGTATTGTTGGGTTGCAGGCGGTCCGGATTGCTACAACCCTCAGTACAGCGATGAGTTGAACAGTTGGATGCAGCAATGCTTGCACCATACGCCAAGCAGGCGTCCCACCGCAGAGCGACTGGTAAAACGCATGAGCTTGGAAGCGAAAGGCATGCTCAAGAGGATGGGCGGTCAAGCGGCTCTCACAGATTTGGACATCGTATACGGTCCGGACTCATGATCGATCGACTCACCCGCACCACCCTTCGACTGGCTTGTCGCACGTGCAGACCTTCACTCTACGCTCTTCCATATTCTCACGATCACCAGCTTTTCCCATCCAGCCTTCTTGCCACTAGAGCCCACAGTTTCGGCCATCCACCCTGGACCCCAGGCTCTTATGCGTTGCTTTACCACCTCCGGCTTATTTTGCGCGCACAAAAGCACGTACCCAACGCCTCTGCCTTCTCTCAGTAGATCCGGTACCTGTTCCAGCATTCTGTTTGTCACCACCATGCCGTCTTCGCCTCCAGCATACGACAACTCGAGCAGATACGAGTCTTGTTCGAACGACGTCGCCTTCTTGCCCTCTGGAATTATGTTGTAATCGTTGTGGCGCGATAGGTCTGGCAGCTCGGCAGGCACATACGGCGGGTTGAAGATGAACACATCGATCGAGTTTGGGCGTATAGCAGACGCCAAATCGCCGTTTACTACGTCCAGGAAGATCGATCGCCCATTGTCACACTCCTTAATCGCACTTTGAACCGTCTGCGAGGCAGCTTTGCAGGCAAAGCTGTTGATATCGACTCCAAGGGTCAACACATCGTTCCGACCGAAGATTCTTCCAGCATTGGCAGCGACGAATGCAACCACAACGCCGGAGCCCACTCCTACCTCGAGGACCAATGGCGGGGTTGATGAATGCTCTCCAAAGCGGTCGCGCAGGAAAGCGGTTTCTGATGGTGATGAGAGCGTGTCGAGCAGATACGAGTCTTCGGCCGGTTCGTAGACGCGATCGAAGCAGACATGGGAGGTTGAAGGTGTCGGCAGCATGGTTGGGTTTCTTCGATGTCGGTGTTGTGGAAGGAGCCAATGGGCGCGGACGGAGCTAGGGCTGGAAGACACCGAGGTTAGGTCATCATAGACATTTTCACGATCATGAATTCATCACTTCCTCTTTGCATTGAAACTTCACATTCTGAACATTGATCAATTGCAAACATGCGTGTCTATTCTCGACTACTAGCTGTGGCAACCGATGCAGGTGCATCGAGAGGATTCAGACAGGCCCCTTCAGCACTGCTGCCTCCAATCCCGTTGTACAGGACCATATTACGTACACACCGGAAGCGATTAGGTGTTGAAGAACGCGTTCTTGGTGACATGTATGTCAAAGCTGAGTTCAGGGCGCACAAGGACATCGACAATCCAGTGCAAATCGTACGTTCATTCGCGCTTCCATTCTCTACACCTACTCATAAACGTAGATTGGCTTTCTCTCAGAATGGCAGTTGTACGCGCAAACACTCCAAGGCGACTCTTGGAAAGGCGACAAGATGGACAAAGGAAAGATAGATAAGATGAGCGGTAAATTGAACGTCCTGGAGAGACTCGTCACACCATGCTAATAGATTTGCAGATCAACAAATTGGTCAGTTGTATGAGCTCATGCAAGCTATACAGAAGCAGAACCAGGACGATGCCGACGCTGAGGAAGCGAGCATTGTGAATGCTCTTGACAACCACAAGTCAAAGCCCGAGTGATCGTATCTTTGTGAATTACAACTTCATCCAACAAACTTTTCGCAAACGATGGGAGCTTCACACTTGGACATTGACAGACTCGTCGCCAAGTTGGACACTTCACAATCCAACGATGCGTACACTATACATAGCCAGTGGTGACTTCGACACATGGACGCTGTTGCAAGCACTTCTTGTCGTGCTCATTCATCTACATTATAAGCGTCTCTCCAACCGACAGTCGCTGCACCGGGCCTCGATATTTAGCTACCGCGACCATCAACTCCCGGAACGACCCATCTACAGCTTCAGTGCTCTCCAGATCGCTTAGATCATTGGGCTCACAGCCGAGTCCCCTCGGGAGCACCAAAATTTTCCATTTTCTCTCCTCGAAAATTCAAATTCATTTCTCCCGTCCCTGCTCAACAGGATGTGCGGCTGCACTCTCTACGACTCTCCCACGTGCGGTCACTCGTGGATCTCTATGAGCCAACCATGCGGCTTCCTTTCCGACCTCCTCAGTTGTCCCAATCGCCAAACTTACCAGACCTTGATTGCACCGCCCTACGCTTGCCCAACGTGCAACAGAGGCTTCGCGGATCGAGAGACCATTGAGATGGTGCAAGGACCGTGGGGATGCAACCAGCTGATTCGAAGTCATGTTGGAGGTAGCTATGCAATACCTGGGCAGTGGGGAAATGCACCAATGCACATGATGCCGGGTGGTTGGGGAGGTCCTGCTCTTACATCTGGTGCCATGATGCCTATGCATAACTATGGATACGACCATCGACTCACGGGCCCTTGTCCTCCGCCTCCACCTATGATGTGCGATCGACCAATGGTATATGACGGGTACGACACATTTGACGATGGGTTCATGTATGATTTCGACTTCGATGACAGGAGAAGGAGGCGGAAACACAAGAGCTCTCGCTACCACGAATATCGCTGGTCGAGCAAGCCAGCAACGAACTGTGCCGTCATGTAGGATGTAGCGAAAGAAGCGGTCGATGTGGGACATCATAACTGGGTGCGTACGAAGCTTGTTTTTGGTTCGCCGGGGCGAAGAGGGGAACTGGGTCAGTGACGTGAATTGGCCATACGGGACTCGATGTACTTTGGGTCAATGAAACTCTATGGAAAGGGATCAGAGGGTGTTGAGTCTGAAATTATCACTTTTCAAGCTTAGTTCTTATGAGCAATATACATATCTCATACGCGTGACCAGTCGCGGCATTCGCGGATCGGGCTCTAAATGCATGTTTGCCGATAGCTACCAGCCCCGCGACCGCGACACGTCAAACAGAAGCTTGCGCTGCTCCCTTCGATAACGCCGCTTCACCAGTTCTCACTGGCGCCTGACGGGCACTTAGCCACACACGTGTCATACCACGATCTTTCACATTCTATCGCAACGTTGCAACATTTATATTCATATCTGTCCTATTTGCAAGGCAACAATCGCGGGGTTCTCGGTACAGCAACGACGCAAACATCACCGACTCCCAACGAACGAGGCCTCCGAACGCCAGATCTTCACACATAAGGATCGCAAGAAACAAGCACACAAGATGGCGTCCTTCTTCGAGAACCTCTGGCTGTCAATCTTCACTCCGGGCCCCACACCCACCCTTCTCGTCGCAACGAATGCCTCCTTCGCCGCGCTCCAGATCCTCCTGTTTGCTATGCTCCTGGCGACATACAGCGTACACTTCATAATTCTCTCGTTCCTCTGCGGCGGTCTGTGGTGGTCAATCAACTGGTTCGCAGCCGAAATTCGCGCGGCGCAAGCCAAAGAGGAGGAAGCGAAGCGCATACGAGAGGCAAGGCGCGGCAAGGATAAGAACGGCAAGGGAACTGGTGCAGGCGGCGACGGGGAAGCGATGGATAGCGGAGACGATACTGAGGTTGATACCGAGGTAGAGGTACAGAAACAGAGGCCAACTCAAGCGCGCGCGTCAAGACCGGAGAGTCAGAGCACTGTCTTGGTCGACAGACCCAGTGAGCGCAGCATAAGGGAAGGAACGCCTCAGGCCTCAGCTGTGCCTGGTGGTCCCAGAGCAGCGAGTACTACTGGCGCTGCTACAAAGCCTGCACTGCTTGTCGACGATGCGCTCAAGAAGAGGAAGGGCTTGGGCGAGAGCACGGGCGATCTGAGTACAGACAGCGAGTGGGAGAAGCTCTCGCAGGACTCGGGGGATAGATGACAGGCACCCATGTCTCACCGGACGATCTGTTACACGTTGGTTTACACTGGGTATTAGACGCGTGAACTTCTCGAACCTTTGTACTCTCTCTGCACGCACACGTGAGAACGCGACACGCTTGCTTCCTGCATGAGTGATGTAACGATCCTATCTCGCCCTGATAGTGCCATGCGTAGGCTTGACCATGCTCCAATTCGACGTTCATGCCTGGTAGTCACTGTCTAACATGCTCAAGTTGTCATCGCTTACCCCATAATTGCTGCCCGATGCATTCTAATGCTCGACCGGACGGTCCGCCCCGCTACCGTTAACCATCATAGTGCCCCAACTTTCTCCAGGCAACCCTAAATCGTACAACAGCACCGATGGAGACGCGTCATCTCCACCCACACAGATAGACGGTCTTGCTTCTGCGGCTTGTCGCATCCACCTCTATCCCACCACTGTCGCCGCCTCCTACCCCGCGACACTCACGCCTTCCTCGACAATGGCCTCCATCAACGCTCCCGTAAGCATCGCAGATGTTGTCGCGCAGGCCAGCAACTACACGTACAATGCGCACATCCCCCTGGCAAACTGGCTACGTACAGCCAGTACCATGCAGAAAGAGGTGCGCGTCTCTCATAGTCGCATTGCCTAAGCTCACAGGTCACAGGCGCAAGTGTACGAAGCCGAAGGAAACGACCCACAGACATATTTGCTGCTGTACCGCCATGCCGACCTTGTTCTCCAGAAGCTACAGACCCATCCAGACCGCAAGCAGCCTCACAATCGGAAAGCTCTCGAAGCAGCAACGACCCAGGTCTACAGCGACTTGAGGAAACTTGAGACCATTGCTCCACGGATAAAGAAGAGACACGAGGAGTTCCAAGAGAGGAGACGAAAGCAACAAGACGCTTTGAAAGCGCTAGAAGGGTCAGGTGGTCGAAACCTGCCACAAGAGCTGGATGGGCTGTCAATACAAGATCGAAGGTCCCAGAGGAGATCATACGACTCGAGACCAACGCTCGATGCACAGGAGAACCAATCCCTAGCCACAAGGTTGGCGCAAAGAGAGGTCCGAAGGAGAGACACTGCACGGAGGAGCGTGCGACAGCATGGCGTTTCGGAAGAGGAGGAACAGCAGCGACGAACTGGAGGCAGGTGGGAGAGCTGGCAAGAGGATCTAGCACAGGACGATGATTGCGGAGATCTCTCAAGCCAGCTCCAAGAAGTCGCACGCCTACAGCAGAATGGCCACCGGACATCGCAATCCTCTGTAAGTGTGGTAGTCATTCTGGAGTTTCGAACACTGACTGTCTCAGCAACCCTCGTCGAGATATACGTATAGCTATTACTATCCCACTGTACCGCACAAGTCCGGAGAGTCAGGTTCTTCATATTCGAGCTCCCAACACCGAGATTCATACGACGCACCGGCACGACCCCCTAAGGAGCAGATATACAGATCTGCCGGACTACCTTCAATACCGCCTCCAGTCCCTCCCAAGCCACCGACCTCACGAGACACCACTTTCGAACACCCACGGCCGCCTCCCATACCCGGCAAGTATGCGGACTCCTACCCTCCAGCACCTCCGCTTCCCGGCAAGGTCCCAGACAATCGTCCTCCAACGCCATCCGCTGAACTTGACGACTTCTCCTTCAAACCTTCCGCCTACCTCGAGAACGGAGATCCCCTGCGCCCAGTATTCCTCCCATCACAACTACGACAGCAGTTCCTTCATGTCGCATCCTCGAACACACGCCTGAACCTCGAAACCTGCGGCATGCTCTGTGGCATCTTGAAGTCAAACGCCATGTTCATAACCCGGTTGGTAGTCCCAGAGCAAACAAGTACAAGCGACACGTGCGAGACGCTGAACGAGGAAGAATTCTTCGATTATTGCGACAAAGAGGAACTATTGGTCATCGGATGGATCCACACACACCCAACACAAACGTGTTTCATGAGCAGTAGAGATCTGCACACGCATGTCGGGTATCAAGTCATGATGCCTGAGTCTATCGCCATTGTCTGCGCTCCGACCAAGCAGCCTAGGTATGTTCTACTTCTACTTCCAGTCACAGTTTATGTTCAGAGTCAAGACTGACGATGGCACAGTTGGGGCTGCTTCCGCCTCACCGATCCACCTGGCAAACAAGCTATTCTCAACTGCTCGAAACCGGGCATTTTTCACCCGCATGACGTCGATCACATATACACGGAGGCTCTGAAGCCAGGTCATGTGGTTGAGTTGGCGAATGCGCCGCTGGAGATTGTGGACATGCGGCCGAAGAAGAAGTTTTGAGTCTTTATACTATCATGGCTGGAGACAAAGGACTGGTGTCCTGCCGAACGTGGGAGGTTCATGATTGCATAGCGAGGCGTTGGGACTAGATGAGTGAAGCATATTATTGGAACGAGTGTCCCTAATTGACTAAGATGTTTCGATTAAAGTTAAACCACGGTATCATGCTTTGTACCATAGACGCTGAAGTTGAATCCAAGACAATTCGATTGCGATGGAAAAGTCTTACAAATCCGCCCTACCTCCCCAGCTTCCCTGCCACGCTCACATGCCCGTCTACGTCGTAAGTCTGAACATCGGGTGATCATCTCCCAGATTATCCGCATCCGGCTCTTCCAGCCTCCAATCCCTATCACCCTGCTCCCTCTTGCGATTCTCCCTCTTAACAAGGAAGAACATGGCGGTACACGCAAACCCACAGATCCACAACATACCAAGACTCACACCATACCCTGTCGGATACTTTGGCGCCTCGGGCCCCAGGAACACGTTCGACGCGACGATACCGCCCAGATTTCCGAAGCCAACCTGCATGGCCGAACTAACGCTGCGCTTGTAGTGTCCGGAGACGAGATTCGACATCCACACCAGCACGATGGGTTGCGTGATGTACCCGCCCGGCACAATGAGGAAGAGAGCGAAGTACTTCACGCCCGCGGAGAGATGGTTCTGCGCAAGAAGCATAATGTATCCGACGGACGCGACGACGAGGCCGAAAATACAGAACCAGTACCGATGGCGCAGGCGGTCCGTCAGGTACGCTGCGATGATGGCCGTGACAGTCGCCACGATGAAGATGGGGATGCTGCGGACCTGTGCAACGCTGCTTGTATATCCGAGTTCGCGGATGATGGTCGGGATGAAGAACGATCCTGCGTAGCCAGTGTTGACAATGCCGAAGTACGCCAGCGTGCCCAGGTATATCTTCGGGTCGGAGAAGATGCGTTTCGCCGCGCGTTTGTCGAGGCGGTTCATGACTGCGTCCCCCGCGTCGGCACTCAGTCGTGCAATGAGCAAGGCGCGTTCTTCTTCGTTCAGGAAACTCGCTGTCTCGGGCCAGTCTGTGACCCAGAACTTGGTAACGAGGCCGAATGCTACCGTGACGATCCCCTCGATGATGAAGATCCAGCGCCACCCGCCGTAGCCCGCTATGCCGTCCATTTTGGCGATGGCGAAGGCTAGGAGTCCACCAAAGGCGCCGGCGATGATGCTTGCGGTGAAGAAGAGAGTTAGGCGCCATTGGAGCTCGTAGCGCTTATAGTACATCGAGATCAAATAAACGCAGCCTGGGAATAGACCGGCTTCGAAGAGACCGAGGAGGACGCGCATGGCTACGAGGCCCGAGAAGTTTTTGACTAGACCCATGCCGATGGTTGATATGCCTGTTCAAGGTCAGAGTGTGTCAAAAAGACAGTGCATTGGATTTACCCCAAAGAACCATAATGAGAGATAGCCATGTTGAAGGAGCGAGCTTCTTCAGGATCAAGTTTGACGGGACTTCGAACAGGATATACGGAACGAAGAAGATGAAGAGGGCGATGTTGTAGCGATGCGCGTTTTTGCCCTCCATGTCAAGATCTTTGGTAAGCCCCTGGATCTTTGCATTGCCTACTCAACGATCAGCATACCGCGCAGTTAGTACAAATGCAAGCATGACTGACCAATATTCGTGCGATCCAGAAAGGCGAGCAAAAACAAGACAAACAGCGGCGGCAAGACGCGCAGATCGCATTTCCGCAACAGCTTCTTCTCCGCCGCAGCATCGATATTCGTCCCATGCGTGTCGTTGATCACCTCGACCTTCTCATCCATGGCCACGGGCTTTCGTGCTAGGTCAGCCATATTCGCAGAGCTGCAATCGTGACAAACGAGCGCAGCAAGAGTGGAACGTCAGCATAGATAAAGAAACCATGCCTCGAGCCCTACACACGGCATGCAACCGCGCAGGGCACGTCGTCCAAAGAAACGGTAACATCAGTCTTGGCCGTGAGTTGGCATCCAGCCAATCGCGCCAGAGCCGAAACAGTCTCCCGGGTTGCGGGGAAGCCAAATCTGGGGAACGTGGAATTACTCCCGCACTGGAGCCGTCGTTAGCCTCCACTATGCTGGTGGCTTTCAATAGTATTTACCCCATGAAAGGGATTTGGAGAACGCTTATGCGAGCTAAGCAAATTGATTGAGCGGTAGGGGGACCCGTCAGCGCGGAATTGGACTGCGACTGGATCGTGCCCATCTGACTGCAGACGCGCTGGTTCCGCTGTTGCGAGTCAGACTGGTCCTCGGGTGCTTCTCTCCCGTTTGAGCCCACAATTCGCTGCTCTTTGGCCTCTCGGGCCAGCTTGATTGGGCGAGCTTGAATCGCAGCCCCTGGATTTGTCCAGCATCAAGAATCTGGAACGGAAAGAAAGCTGCATGTTCCGAGGCAAGCTTCAAGGTCTCCATCTACTTCACATCGGGGCGGCTGCGGTTATTTGGAATTTGCAGTAGTCCCGAACCTGTCTGGCACAAGTCTCCCTACTGTGGACCTCGGAAGGATGCCAGCATTGAGGGTATAGGGGCATAGAGCAACCATCCGAGCAGTAGCCTTCTCGCGTGAGGACCGACAGTCCCTTGTCCTGCGGGAGGTGAAGTATAGCGGATGTTCCAAGTCCTGTTTGATGGGGAGACACTGATCAAAGGCAGATGAGAAGACTGAAGAGATATTGCAACTTGATGCGGTGTCAAGATAGAATGCACATTGCGTTCTAGACTCCACGTCAACACTGCTTGCCGTTCAAGCACCAAGCCATACAAGAGTTCGGGCCTTGTCCTACAGCAAATTTCTCTCGTGCCCGCCGCGTACACGTTCTCCTATGGCTCTGCGTCTGGTTGACTTTTGATACTAGAGAAGCAAGTCATTGCGAGGATAGCCAAGCCTCCATGTAGGCATGTTGCGAGCAGATCCAGTGCGGTTTCCTTCGATATTATAGGAGGGCGTCTGCGTCTCTGAATTGACTTGCTGCCAGTCCTACCTTTGTTCCGAGCAACATCTCTCTATATTAATTCGCTCCTTCCCGGATAGCAACTTGCAACCGCACTGCCATTCCTTCCCGGTGTCACCATCGATCGATCGACGATACTCGGTAAACCGGGATGAAGCTAGGCGAAGCTGTGGTATTGCATCTGCGAGGCAGGTGGAGTGAAGACGGCCTTCGGGCCACTGGTCACGACAGTGAGACTTGGCCGGTGAGGAATATCCCAAGATCCGACCATAGGAGTCGCCCTGCTCTGACCTTTGGCTCAGACCGCACTCTCTTGATAGGCACACGACCACTCGTTTCGATCTCAGATTCGGAACCTCAGAAACCCTGATTGTTCTTCTCATCACCGATCATTGTCGTTTGGACACCGGCCCCCGGGCACTTGTTACCAGTAGGTTGTATAGCCTGGATTGCAACACAAGGGGGGATTGTAGCATTTATATGCGGAGGAGTGGTGTCGTGCTGGTGAGTTCCTGGGTCGTTGGGAATGGGGTTGAGTTCATAGCCAACAAGCAGTCTTGGTTGGAGCACTGCCTTTTCTCGCCTGCCTCGTGATCTGGTAGCCTGCGCGCCGTCTTATAGTCGACCAGTCTTTTGCTCAACATCGCAGCGAACTGAATATGCAAAATCACCTCGGGCGGCCGTTTCGACTCTAGTCCTACGGCGGTTTGGCCACCGCCCTATGTCCGCAATAATGAAGCCTCATGTTGAGATCTACGACGAGACTTCCAAATCCATCCTGAGGAAGTGTTGGCCACTGCCGTACGTGACCAGGCCTCAAACTAGATGCGATGCCTCCTCTTATCGACGGGCATTCGCGTGCTGAGACACGGTGCAGCTGCATATGGCAAACAAAGACGTTATGAATCGAAGCCAGAAGTCGTTCTTGAGAAATTGTGATTCCCTCGATCGGTGTGGAAGTGAGGCTTGAGATGGCCTGAGCGAATCATACCCCACTTATTACGGCCGACCTGCGTCTGCCAAGCAATTTAACGGCGAACGTTGATGAATTGCGTCGATAGTGAGGCAACAAATGCACCTCAGAATAATTGATTTCCGTAGATCCAGGAACTGTTTCAGTTGCGCTCAGACGGACTGGCCCTTGCGCTCTGGTTGTCTTTGGTGATCGTGATCGCACTTTCTTCATTTGAGGTTCGCGCGTGCCCATCGACGTCATTGGCCTTTTGTACGCCCGCCGTGGCTCCCCTGCAGCTTTCCTTTCTCGTGAAGTCCCGCAATATCTCCTGCTTCCACCACTACCAAAGAATACCACCAGATCAACTCTTGCATCAGCAATCTCACAATGACGACCAATGCGCCCACTCTGATCAACCTGCCTCCGCCGCCTTCGGATCCAGGCACGCCTGGCGAAGCCCCGTGAGCATAGTTCCGGCGGGGTCACATTCAAGAGGTTACTGACATTAGCATCCCTAGGGGCACGCCAAACTCGGGCACCACTTCCATGTCAGAGCTCTCCACCGTCGCTATCAAAGACGGACATCGTGGCCACTTTCCCCATCACCGCAACCCTGCCGAAGCAGAGCGCGCCGATCGCATCTCACGCTTGGCGGGCCTGGAGAGAGTCGCTGTCTCTGGCCGCACCCCTCAAGGTCTTGCGCCAGGCAGCGCCAACAATCCTCCCCCTGGCTACTTTGACTCGAACAACCAGCCGCAGATCTTCCGAGAACGCAGCACTGTTGGTAGTGCCAGTGCAACTGGCTCGGTCGGAGGACGGACGACTTGGGCAAGTGGCAGTGATGTGTACGAGCCTGATCGGATGAGCGAAGACCAAGATGTGGAAACCTCAAGCATGGGAGGTTTCAGCGACGAGGCTGCTTCTCTCGTAGGCTTCGGCGAGGGTGCCAGAACACCGGCTCGACAACACAGCCAGATCGGCAGCCCTGCTATCGGAAAAGCAAGCGCTGTTCCTGGCTACCTCAGGGAGCAGGCGCCTGCAAGCCCAATGCAGGGTGTTAGTGTCCCTTCCAGCGCCGGAACAGCACAAACTACGGCGTCCGCCGAACAAGCAAACCCGCGCATGATGAACGGCATGACTTACGACGACAATGTTGTGGACACTACCAACCGAGGTGCAATGACTGGTCATGGTCCCGGACGCGCCTCAACTACGGAGCAGAATGTCCGTGAGCATATGCGCCAACGGCAAGCCGACCAGGACAGCATGGACTACGAGCAACAGAAGGGTAGCTAAGCGGGATCTGACCTCAATGTTTTCCTCCAATGACTACTCTGCGGGCGTTTGGGATAGGATTACTGTGGTCGAAAACGACTCTGCTATCCACCGTTGATTGATGTTAGCATGAGATGACAAAAAACATCTCGAATGAGGAAGTCAGATATGAACTCGTCATGCCGATACGAATGCAACATGAATAAGAAATTGTTCACCTCGTTAAGCTCAGTGACAAGCAGTTCTGTGACAACAAGATGCTACTAAGTGATGTTGCAAGTCGTGATCTTGAAGAGCATGGAAATGGGAGAGTAGCGCCAAGAAAGGCTAGCGCGTTTTGGGTGGTAAGCGAGCCACACCCCGATCGTCAAATTCGAGCTGCGTCTAACAGCCTTCACGAACACCACCCGGACGATTCGACACGCACAACCGTCGCAATGGCCAGTACGTCGAGGTCACGCGTAGTCGACGCTGAATTGTACTGATACAGTCGCGCAGAATCCAAGAACTCGTCCCAGCACAACCAGTCGAAGAAGAACCACAGGAACGGGTACGCAGCGCTCCCCCGAAGAGATGGAACGCATTCGCTCGATCTATAAACACCTTACACCTCAAGCGTTATACGTGTAAATGATACACATGACTAACGTGGCGGCAATGCAGTATCAAGAAGCCAAAGACGCACCGTTACCCCTCGCTCAAGGGCACCGACCCGAAGTTCCGAAGGAACCATAGGCATGCTCTTCACGGCACCATGCGCGCTCTGGTGCGTCCTCGAAACTCGGAAGCCACTAGCAGCTCTCCGATTTGCTAACACCGTTGCAGAAGGAGGTCAAGGAGGGCAAGCGCGATGCGGCATAAACGAACCACGACCGGCGACGAGCGAGCGACGAGGGCGGTTTTTAGTTCCTTCACGAGACATCTGGTCGGCGTCAATGGCTTTCGGACTTTCTATGATGGCTTTGAGCTCATAGGTGGAAGAGGATTCCACGAAGAGGCATATGAGATGCGACAATGAACAAGTCAAAAAGTCGGCTTCGGGCCAACCGCGCGCAGCACATGAGTGATGCCCATCGCCCACAATACAACGACCTTGCCTTCCCGCAGGTCACCACGAATGAGACTCGGGTCTCAGAAAGAACGGCTTTAGTGTGTACAGCAACAGAGCCTTTCAATGCTCGACCTGCTGAAGGAAAATCTTCGAGCCAAGATTGATTACCCCATCATTACCAAACACACTGCCTTTTGCCTCTGTAGGGTAGTGTGCATGAAGATGGGGTTACATATTGCATACTAACAGTGATGCTTTCTGTTGTCTCCGCTTCAAAATGGTAATTTCATATCTGACGTAGCATGAATAGATCATCCGATGCATACTTCAATACATCTGTTTTTTTTCGAAAGAGTTCTATACAGAAAGCTGTTGTGATATGATGACGACGTTGCTGACATGGGTAGGTTGTGGTCCCTTCGCCGACCACCAACTTAACACTGGCGGGGTAGAGCGCATCTGCGACCCTCAACAGACGTCTCCCCACGACAACGCCGACCTTCCACCTCGCCAGTTCCGGAGGTGATACAAGAGCATCCGCCAGTGCCAAGTTTATCCGACAAGCTTGTTGTGCTCCTGGATCACTCGCCCCGGAGACTGTAGAGGGAAGGAAAGCCGACGGCGTCCCGCTTGCTGCGTCTGCTCACAGCCTCGCATTCGTCCGGATAGCTAGCAGCTTCGACCGACCACCTAGTCGCAATCCCTCGCCTGTCCGTCCTCGACAACGAGCCCTACCCCTCAGGGTCCTCTAAGATCACTTGTAGCGTTCAGTGCGGAACGAGCACGCAGGGCAGGACACAACCAAGTGAAGATGGCCACCCAAGCCCACTGCGCATACTGCTTCGAGAGCCTTGCAGCAAGCCTCGAAAAACGCCCTGGCCTTTCCCTCCGCCAAGTCGAAGCACTTTGGAAAAAGTACAATGCGGACCCAACTACCACAGATGCGCCGGAAGCACCAGAGGCCGCAGACACTGAAGGCAGCGACTCGTTCTCGCCTTCGAGCGCGATAGACTCGTCCTACAGACCGGCAGCCGTTTCCCGGCTTCTCGCGCCATCGCCCTCCACAGCAAGTTCGTCTAGCTTACAAAGCGCGAGCTCAACACCGAGCGGCATAAGCGATGTCAGCAGCGCAACAAGCAAGAGCTCGAACTCAAGTCGCAGTAATATCATCTCGAAGCTACAGCAGGCAGAACAAGAAGCAGTCGAAGACAGTCCGCTGTTTGTGACATGGAACACGGTTACTAGAAGCGGCGACAAGCGATTGCGAGGATGCATCGGCACATTTGAAGCACAGGAGCTCGACGAGGGGCTCAAGAGCTATGCGCTGACTTCGTAAGTCTCCTTGCCTACTCAGCACAAGTCACTTGCATGCTAATCATAACCAACAGTGCCTTCGACGACACCCGCTTCAACCCCATCTCCGCCCGCGAACTCGCCTCTCTTGAATGCGCCGTTACCCTCCTCACAAACTTTGAGCCGGCATCGCACGCCCTCGACTGGACTCTTGGAACCCACGGTCTCCGCATATCGTTTACACATCACAACAGGCGGTACGGCGCGACCTATTTGCCCGACGTAGCGAAGGACCAAGGGTGGACCAAGGAAGAGACACTAGTCAGCTTGATGCGGAAAGCGGGCTGGAATGGGCGCAGAGACGAGTGGAAGAAGGTGGAGCTGAATGTGGTGAGGTATCAGGGGAAGAAGGTGGCGCTAGGTTATCCTGAGTGGAAAGAGTGGAGGACTTGGGTAGAAGAAGAGGTTACGGATTCTTGAAAAGAGACTGGTGGGGCGTTCAGGCAGCTTGGACCCTGGTGTTTCATACGGCATTGGGTTGGTTAAGAAGGGAATGATATCCAACCTCTAATTTGGGGCGGCGTTGATCTAGAGGTTAGATCTCGTAGGACACGCTATCAATTCTGTTATTCTACTCTTCCTAACATACTAGATAGAAGGACCTGAGAAGGGAGACACCTGTCTCAGAGAACTAACATGCCCGAAGTCATAACGGTCGAAGTCAACTTGAGAGTGGTTACAAGTAGATATCTGACACGGGAACAGGTACGCAATCTGCGGCTCCGAGTTCGGATCAAGTGCACCCGTCGCAATTGTCCATACACCATGCACCACCACAAGCCAGAAAACGCTCCATCGACCACTTATCCAAACCACAATTCTCTCCTCCTTCCCTCTTTCGCCTTCCGCCTTT
>TARA_R110002003_G_scaffold252_5_pt1 | contig 18629 bp, 15 predicted proteins | sample TARA_R110002003 | Tara Oceans TARA_R110002003 (sample SAMEA4396441) | marine metagenome | biome: Westerlies Biome; feature: [SRF] surface water layer (ENVO:00010504); material: water (ENVO:00002006), including particulate matter (ENVO:01000060) such as... | depth 5 m
CAGCATCACCTTCGACCCGTATAGCCAGCTTACCCTGCAACTTCCTATAGAGCAGACGTGGACACACAGCATCACTTACATTCCCTTGCGCGGTAAACCACAACAGCTGGAAGTCGACATTGATAAGAATGCTACAATCATCGGCTTAAAAGAATATGTCGGCAAGCGTTTTGGAAATGTGCCTGCCAGTCGACTCATGGCTTCTGAAGTTTACAGTCACAAATTCTACCGACATCTGGACGACAAGAGCACGATCGCGGAGTCAAATATCGGCGTTCGAGATGACATCTATATCTACGAATTGGACATTGCGCCCAGCAACTGGCCGGCTCCTAAGAAGAAGGGTTCGAAATATAAACTTCTACTTTCACATGGTTCATCTGACGAGGATATTCCAGATTCCGCAGCTCCACTACACGACCGAGTATTGATACCCGTGTTCAGTCGAGGGCCTAACATGTCTTCGTACCGAGCACAGAACTATTCTCTGGCTTTGTGGCCGTTCTTCGTCGTCTTGACCAGAGACGAGGCGAAGGATTACGACACTATCTTACGGAAACTCCTCGCCAAAGTTGCTCAAATGACTACGCGACCCATCTTGAGTGAGCTTGGGGACCCTCCCCTGGATCAATCTCGCTCTGGTTCGGACGTCGTGCTGACAACAGAAGAAGATGCATCTCTCAACGGCGATCCGCGTGTCAAAGATGGCTCTATTGAGGGTGAGGACCTGGTTGAGGTCACGATGACGGACCCTGTGGAGGACAATTCCAAGAAAGCACTGGCTGATGATGAGATCCCAGAAGTATTGAAGCCTGGCAGCTTTATCCATCCGGAATTTAGGCAGCTCTTCGAGGTGAAGCACACCAAGAAGAGTAACGAGATCGTGACGACCGGCTGGAGCACTGTCGATCACTCACGAACTCTAGAGCCGATCTCCAAGCGGATCCGCGTTCCACCATCACGAGAAGAGTCGGTGCAGTCTTCCCCAGCTGGCAGTGAGGCAACTTCTAGCGACGAAGACGCAGAGACACTTCAGCCTCTCGACACTGATGTCATTGATGCAGCGAATGCTAGCACAGATGACGAAATGGCTACCGAACCCCAAGGTTCAGCTTTTTCGCGGGGTGGTCGACAGAACAACAAGAAAAACAAAAAGATGAGGAAGCAAGAGCGGAAAAACAAGCACAACAAGAACTTCAGGTCGATGAAGTACAAAGTCTCCGAGCAGCCAAATTATCCAGATGATCCGGATGACGAGACCGATGACAGCTTAGTTCGCATGGGCGAGGCTCTGGTCCTCGAGTGGGAAGCCAACGCCTACGATGCTCTTTTTGGTGGCACTACGTCAACTGATTCTCGGGGTATGGACGCATTGAAGTTCATCGAAGTATTCGAAGACCCAGAAATTCAGGAGAAGAAGGCGAGACGAATGGCGCGAAGGAAGCACGGCATCACTCTCGATGAGTGTTTCACAGAGACTTCCAAGAGCGAAGTGCTGTCCGAAGATAATGCCTGGTATTGTAGTCGTTGCAAAGAGCTGCGGAGAGCTACCAAGACACTCGAGATCTGGACCGTACCCGATATTCTCATCATACATCTGAAGCGGTTTAGTGGCCATCGGACATTCCGGGATAAAATTGAGGAGCTCATTGACTTTCCAGTCGAGGGTCTTGATCTGTCGGGCAAAGTGGGTTTTCCAGAGGGCAAGGACCTCAAGTATGATTTGTTCGCTGTCGACAATCACTATGGTGGCTTAGGAGGCGGTCACTATACGGCCACTGCACAAAACTTCTTTGATCAGCAGTGGTACGACTATAACGGTAAGTCTTGCTTCCCTCGCTTCGCGCTTAGATTTCTTGCATCCTGCCAGATGTACACCATTCGCGCAGTCACAGTTCTGAGACATTTTGCTGAGCATATTAGATTCGAGTGTTACAAAGTGCGACTCAGGCCATAGGGCTGTAACACGTAACGCGTACCTGCTGTTCTACCGCCGCCGCACACCCGTCCCTTTAGGTCCTCCAGACCTCCAGCGAATCGTACAAACCGCGGAAAACACCCCAGCTCCAGACTCTGACGCCGACGACGAGGAACTCGACCGCTCACGCCGCCTGGAATCGGGAAACGGCCAGCGCCTCGACGCCTCGTCCCGCAATGGGTCGTCGAGCGCTTTTACGCACGGGACCGGAGTCGCAGCGGGAGCCGCAGCCCTGCGCGAGGGTGGCTCGCTTCAGCATTCAGCTCACGTGAGCAGTCTAAGGAACGGAGTCGAAGCCGCGAGCCTGAACTATGATGAGGAGGCCACCTTGCCGCCCTACGCGGATGGCGCTAATGATGAACCTGATGATGAGGGCTATGCGGATGCCGAAGAGGAGCCCAACATTGATGCGATATACGGTCCTCTGTATAGCCATGACGCACCGCAGTGGAGTTTCGATGCTATGAATACATCGGGCATGAACGACAATGACTCAGATGATGTCGCCTCTGATGCGCCGAATCTGGGCTCGGATGGTGGCGAAACGCTAGAGGCAAGGATGATAGAGGATTTTGGCGATGATCTGGCTACTCATCCTGGCGTGAGCACGCCGATTGAGGGCATACTTCACGCGAGCTATGGCGGCGTGGGCGATGAGGAAGTGCATGAAATTCGCGTGGCTGGTGATTGAACATCGAGTAGGACGCGGGGATGAAGGACAGAAGGAAAGGCATTCGGTAGGACGGCGAAGTAGTAGCATCAGTAGGAGTTTGAGAATTGCATGCATTCGTTCAAGTCTTATATGCAAGATTGACCGCTTGTGTCGAAGTAGGTGTCTCGGTAAGCGAGGCTGAGCAGGACTCGATAGTGTATGCGTCCTTCTCTCGGCCAATCAGCATCGCGTTTCAGAAATGTATGCCTCCATCAGCCGCACCGCCACCATCTCACGTCTTCCTCTCCTCTACCAAACGGAGCGCATCTGCAACCTCGGAGACAGCTGCAACACAAATTTTCCAGACTTCTCTGTTCATGATGTGGAGCACTACCCCCGCAATGTCCTCCCTGGTCCCCATCCTCCCGGCGTCCGCTCTGTACATTGCCCTGTTGTGCGCCGCATACTTGTCGCTTCAGCTTTACCACACAATTTTCTTCTCGAGCTGGAGGCGCTGCAGCTACGTAGGCTCACCGGATCAAGCTGGTTTCAAGAACGTCCTCGCCAGACCCGCTGATAGCTTTGTTGCGCCCTTTGAAGTGGAGTATCTACCCAACCCTGTCATTTTTCCGGCGCTGTCCGTCCTTTACGCTGGGTACCATGCCGCGAGGGATCGATGGGATGCGAGGAATTACGTGGTCGAGAACGAGAAGGTCCAGGAAGTAGATACGAGCAAGGACCATGTGGGTGAAGTAATAGCGCTGCGAAAAAGCGACGAAGTGAACAGAGAAAGGCGGTTCCGTTGCGGGACATGTTACATGCAATTCGACACACGCGGTCTCAGGAAGTGAGTGCAATCCGCACCTGGGTTGGACTTCGTGCTGATAAAATGACAGTAAACACGTAAACCTCAGGCATGTGCGGAGGTTCAAGTGCGACGATTGCGCGTCGGCTTTCCACTTGGGTGCTGACCTTCAGCGGCACAAGCGAACGGTGCATCGAGAGCGTTCGCAGACGGAGTCTGTTGCGCATTACACGTGCGGTAATGCGAGATGTGTTAGCCCGGGTACAGTGTTTTCGAGGAAAGACAACTTCAGAAGGCACTTGAAGAGATGTGCGAGAGCCAAGCAGGTGTAGTGGTGATTTTCAGGATTCGGTGTTTTCATGGGAAGAGTCTGGGGCAATGTAGACCTATGCATTCTTTTCAAACCCTCCCTTCTGCTAACGTGATCTCATTCGCGTGGTAGCGCCTCCTCACGCTCACGCTTTGGGTCATGTTATTTTTACCTCTAATCACACAATTGATTGTTACCACAAGCAAAGCTCTATGTATCAGTCCAGCCTTATCCCTCTCGCGGAAGACCTATATTTTTGTCTCTGCGCCCCGACGCAGGCTCCGTGAGGTTTGGTCAATCTTTCCCCAAGTCTCGGTTGTTGGTCACCCAAAATACCATAGGGATGGCGGACTCCTGACTTCATTTCGTTACCGCTCCGTGTATTCCCTCAGATCAAAGGGCCTCAACGTCAGCGCGCTTCGTTTGTTTTCCATCCTCGACGTGAGAGATACGATTCTGTTGAGAGCCACCTCCGCGGGTGGCAAGAGCGGGACACCCCTCCTTTCCTTCACCGGGATATAAGCTACACCTCTTCACCTATATAACATAAAGCCCCCCGCATCTTCTGGCTGCTTTGTTTGCCATCACTCTATCGGCTTGTTCTGCCAACGCTACTCCAACCCACAGTCCAGGGCGACGCACGGCTTACTCACGCATTGCCGATTAGCAAGTCGCCAAAGAACACTCGATCAATCGAACATGATACGACTTTGGGATGTCATGCTGCTCTCTATCAATATCCTTGGGCTTTTGTCATCGGCCATGGCCAATAGCTATTGCGGCACAGTGACGAATAGTTCGTTTTACGATCTTCAGGCATTCGACCCTCAGTCCGGCAGCGCCAACCTACTAAAGTTCGGCTTAAGGAGACCTTGGCCGAAAGTCGGAGATCTAAAGCATCGAACCATACCATACTGCTATGTCGACTTGCCGACCAAAGCGAAGTTGCAATGCGTAGTTATGGCTGGGTTAGGTGTCTGGGCCACAGCACTGGGAACCAACCATGCCAAAAGTGGGCATTCTCTGTCATGGTGGAATACGAGTTCGAAAACACCACCGGCATTGTTTTCCAAATCAGAGTTTTGCTATGGATCAAACGGGGCGTGGAACGAGAAGGTGCCGAAAGATGCACTTGCTATTCACGAAAGCAAGAACGGAATCCCTCACGCCACCATCGGATACACTCCCATGAACCAAGATTCAACACCTGGTAGGCACAAGCTCTTCCTTCCTGAGAACGCTCGGAGCCCCGTCGTCGTACACGAGGTATGTAGCTGTGAAAATTGTGCGGTGGCATGGTAGACAACTGACATTTGTAGCTCGGCCACGTCTTTGGAATGATCATGAGCAATGCCGAAACGATCGAGACGAGTTTCTTCATTTTGAGTGCGAGAACATCCAGGATTTCGGTCGAGCGATGGCCGCCGCCATCAAGACCGGCGAAGTGAACTGGAAGGAGAAACTATGTGAGGAGAAAGACTATGCCAACCGGTTTGAATTCGACAGCGCGCAGTTCACCAAGAACTATGAGTCCCAAATAATTCCTGGAATGATCGACGAAGGGAATTTCGACTTTGGCTCTGTCATGCTGTATCCATCGCATGCTTTCTCAAATCCGGAGTGTTCGCCAGATAATCTAGACAAGTGTCCTTTGGCGCAACTGGACAAGGTGAACGGCGAGGTCATGGGGAAATCCTACATTCACGAGAACGTTGCGCCATCCTCCGGGGACATCGCTTTCATCAAGAAGTGGTATCCGTGGGAAGATGACATGAAGGAGAGCCGTGCAGATACACAGAACCCAACCGCCGATCCTTCCACCGATACACCGACTGATCCCGCTCTTGCCTATGCCATCGTCAGTACTGCCGAAATCAACGTCAGGGTTCACAAATTCGAGCTAGTCAATGGCCGTGTTGTCACTTGAAAGGGAGAGCCATAGAGGGAGGAAGTTCAGAGGTTACAAGGAGAAAAGTAGATGTCTATAGAGGAGGACAAAAGTCTTTAGATACAGAGCTAGAATCATGGTATAGAAGTCCTAAGTTACAAGGTTCAGAGCAATTGGGGATGACACAGAAGGGAAGGGAGGTCATTAGTAGTGATGATGTCATACCTCGGCAGAACTTGCTTTCTTTGGCCGAAGTCTCCTGAACTCCCCCAGCCCAACACCATTCTTACGATACACTTCACTATCATGTGAAGTGTATCTCAAATCAACTACACCTCATGGAAGTTGGAGCTGGAATCTTTCGAAATTCCGCAGCCACACGAAAAAGTCGCAATTCGAGAACGGCGCTACGCCGTCCTTATGGAGTGACTTATTACCCAACGAGTCAGTCCTTGGGGGCATACTTTTTGCCTTCGATATCAGGCCGGAGAGATCGCACTTGAAAGGCAGGTCCTCCATCATGCACAGCTGGGTTGCGTTCCTTGGCTGCCAGGGCCAACCCAGAGGTAGCCAATGGGAGCCACGAGTGGCGTCAAGTATGCCCCCAACTGCGTTCAGCCTTGGGTGTTGCCCAACGATAAAATGTCTCATGTAACGAGCGCATCGATGCTGCACTGTCTCGAAACACTATCCAGCCGCCGCGCTTCTGTATCCCAATCATTCAAACTCCCTGCGAGACTCAAACAACACGATTCGACCACCCGAACGAGCGCGAGGCGCCTGTTTGCGACTGTCCTGATTCCATGGCGCAATTGAGCGGTGGCCAGATTGCCGGGATCGTCATAGGATCTTTATTGGGGTGGTTCTCTGCGGTACTCTGGGTTCTTCACTTTCTATGCGTCAGACGTCGAAGAAAGACAAAGGCTGCCGATCACAGTTTGTGTTCGATCTCTATGTAGCCTGTCGGCCTTGCTGACAGTATCAGGCTACCCAGAAGACAGGAAATGGCCACTGGGTCCAACGTCACAACAGTCTCCCGGGTACATTGATCCTTACTCCCTCTCACCAGTATCCGCTTGGGGAGGGTCGACACAGTACAGCTCTTCGCCAGCAAATCATGTCGGGCAGTATAGTCCAAGACCTCCATCATTTGGAGGATCCACACAGTATAGTCCGGCACCTGCATCTGTTGGAACGCCATCCACCTATGTTCAACAATATTCCCCGTATCCGGTTACATTAGCATCACCATGTTATCACCAGCCGATGGAGCCTTTACCACAACAGCATATCCCTGGACAGCTCTCAAGCAGTCTTGATCCTGGGTTACAACATGCGCCTGGGAAAGTCACAGGAGCACCCGTTGTACTACCTAAACAGGTGACAGCGGAACAAATACTTCACACTGACAAGCAAAGCCAAATAGAAGAAATACAACATCACGGTTAGTTTCGTCCTGTAACATAATACTCAATCGTTGCTAATAGGCGTAGTGGGACAAAACTCACAGAACTTGACAGTGGCGCTTGGGCGGACTGCATTCGACTCTACAAAGCTCGGTGCGATTGACGAGACTCGGGCCATCAATCCATATGAACTTGAGAAGAAGCCGAATCCGGTCCACTTTTCACATCTCTACTCGGATGCAACAGGCGAAGCAGGGGGGCGCGAAAATCACTGCTCGAATGGGCCCATTGTTGAAGTCTCAGCTGACATCGCTAGTGGACGAAGCAACATCTCCAAAAACTGGACTGGAGACAAGCCACCCGATTACGACTTCGACATTCCGACTGAATCAATGCAAGCCGCTTACGCGGCGAAACGGAAACGTCGCCCAGCGTCTTTGCATAGCAATTCCATGACTCCTTCCGGAAAAAACCAATCGGAACTGAGCCCTGTCGTGATCCCATATCTGTCTCCATCTATAGCCACAAATTCGGATGATGCTGATATGACCGAGCCGGATACACCCCACACCAGCTCGTCTAATGATGCATTTGACAGCACATCGAAGCAGCCTCTGTGTTCCAGCGAGCCACGACCGCAAACCGTTGAGATAACACACAACACGGGAGGCTGTATAGGAGGTGTGCTCCATGAGATACCAACGGATGCGAAGGGCAAGTCACCGGCTACAACAAGAGATATACGTGCCTTTCCTACAAGGATGATGTTCGAAGCGAGCCCCAGATTGACGATGGCGTCACCTACCATGGAACCATGCTTCCGAGAAGCTTCAGATCACGAAATTGCTACATTCAGCGGACAGCGCTCCTTCTATCTTGAAACGTCGCCGCCTTCTGTGGACGTGGGGCCAAGTCTGACGACGTCAAACAACGAAGTATGCAACTCAGCAGCGGGTGCTGGAACGCTCTCACTTGACAGCTCTCATTCTATATCAGCTACTTTTAGATGCACACAATGTCCCTTGGTGTTCCCAACAAACGGGAAGCGAACGTAAGCTATCGCATCTGCTCCACGCGTTATGCCCGCTGATCGCGTTCAGTGACCACTTCAATCGCCGACATAATCGCCGCTATCCCTGCTCCCTGTGCTCTTACCGATGTAGCTTGCGAGCAGACATGACTCGTCATCTAAACACCGTGCACAGTGATAGCCATCGTCCTGCGATAACATTTCAATGTCCCAACGATGGCTGCAACACCACCTGGACAAGGAAAGACCATCTCAAAAGACACGTGCAGAGATGCATCAAGCAGCGGCAAAAGATGGCTGAAGGTTGAAGAGCATCTACTTCTGAGGCCGAGGCTCAGTTTGCACACGTACAGCGCCTTGTAGCCATCGAGGAAGCGCTGCGTAACACGACTACGCCTTCTTACTCGACTCAAACAACCCGCGCCGCCCAATATCTTCTTTTTCCTACCATATCCAGTTGACCTCTAAACCAACACTATCAGCCACTCGGCGCATTGCTTTTCTGTCCTCTCAGGAACGTTTCAGTTGGGCTGCATCGTACGCTCATAGCTCGTCGGATGTCACGAACTTGACCATAGGCCTTGGACGAAACGCTGTCAAGGCGAGAGGCTTGGACCAGTTGACAGCACCTGAGCGATCGAACCCTGGAGGCTTGAGAGCAAATGCGCAGCTCATTCTCCCCGTCGTGGCTCCGCTGACGAAGGGCCTAGCATCAAGCGTCATCGGGGCTTAGGTGATATGTATTGTGATCCGCCATTACCTTCGGGAGAGGTAGAGCGGATATCAGGGCTGTTCCTCTCGTGTGGACCAAAGATTCATTAGCCGTCCAGCGACATCTCAGTCAACCTTCCCCAATACAAGTGGCTCTGGGCGATCAGACTCCAACACAACCCAACACGCATTTGGAGCGCCTCATCGGGTCCAATTGTTAGTTCCGTCGCGCTGGAAGCTCGTGATAACCCAGGTCCACGTGCGAGTCTGCTGCTCTCGTGGGTGGCCGACCATATCTGGTGTCACGGAACTTTCGGGTCTTGTATCTATGCAAGCTCCTAGTTCTACAGCACATAACAGGAACACATCCGATGGTCGACTTTTTCTTGACGAGATCATGGCTAGTTGTCCCCTAGCGGCTCATACAATTGCAATCGCCTCTCCCACGAAAATGGGGCATTTGCTGAGCCATGCATCCGCGGCGATGGCCTGTGCAAGTGCTCGCACTGTCACCGGCATTTTGAAGTAAACGGCCAACTCAAGTTAGCTATCTCCTGGTCTGACAATGTCTTTCGCTAATCCTGCCAGTGATCACGTGAACAGAGACCATACACGGCGACTCGCCTGCTCGATCTTCTCTAGAAAGTTTCAGATCCAGGGCGGATTGGAGACGGCATCAACGCTCCGTGTATTGAGAGGGCAGCCAGTCAGTGACGATATACCGATGGATCAATAAAAAATGCCCAGCACCACAGCCTGAGTGGACCAGGAAAGATAATTATACACGCCACGAGGAGCGGTGCAATAGACGGCGATCTGCCAGGATATGAGCCGGACGTATACACATCCAGCGCAATGTTGGAAGCTGCCTTTCCCATCTCCTGTGGTCTTGTAATCTCTTCTATTTCTTTTGTGAGCCGCTCCTAGAAGTCGTCTTTGAAACGACAAGCTATTGTACGCACATCTTTCCAAGCTTCAGTGAGCGTTAAACTCTCGCTTGGCTAAGCGCTTTCACGTCCAGGCCAGATAGCATCCTAAAGGCCCTCGCGACCCAAACTTCTCCAAGCGTCGATAGGTGCCAGCCTCCCCATCATCCCTTCGTCAAGGTGTACTTTCCAATGGTACCCAAGACCGCGCCTTTCTCGTCCGTGACAACCTCTTCTCCCTTCTTCTTCTTCTTCTCCACGACACCAACGATCGACCATTCCTTCTTCTCCGTCTTAGTCATATCCGGGTTCTTCTTCGCATCACCCGTAGCCTTCCTGGGTAAGCCCAGTTTCTCCCTACTCCTCTGCACCATTTCCAACCTCCTCTTCTCGTCTTGAACCTTTCGATCCGCGTCTTGCCTCCTCTTCCCAGCGTCTACATACTCCATCGAATCGGCACCAAACGCTGTGAGCGCCAATTTCTCTGCGACACCAGCCTGTGTGCAAATGTAGCTCCAATACCCGAGCTTCTCGTCGTCATCGAGTCCTGCCACGACGCGTGGTTGAATCCGATCGATCAACAGGTTATACCAACGAATCTGCTCCGGATTCCGCTCACCACCCGTCTCCGTCAGATTGGCAATAAGCGCCACGAGCACCATAACAGCCTCATTCAACACCTCCAGATCCGGGCCCTCGAGCATCTCCGCCATCGCATACAGCTCATCGCCCTCTATCCCCGGCGGCCCGACCGACTTATCCATCTCCGTCAGTAACGCCTTAAGGCTGACCACCATCTCGCGCGCCGCCTTCCGCTTCTCCTCGTGCTCCTTGAACCCCTCCTCCGCCTCATCGCACGCCTCGCACACACACTCGATGCCAAACTTCTCGCCCAACTCCGCCGCTCGCTCCGCCGCTGTACGGTAGTACACAGACGGCATGGCGCTCAACGTAAGCTCCACGCCAACATCGATCTGCTGGAACGTATGCACCGTCATAGTCCCCGTCTGCGTATCGTACCGCGCATAGCAGTTCGGCACACAGCTATGTCTCAGTCGCGCCGTCTCTACGAAAAGACCCGTGATTGGCGTCTCGGGCCCCACGTCAGTGTCCGTGCCATGGATCAGCGAACACCGCCCTGCGTGCCAGCGAGCCGCTAACCGCGCCAGCAGCGCCGTTTGGGCGAGTTCGGGACCGTCGGTGTCGAGCCTTTCTTGTTCTTGAACGGTACGGCTGGCGGCGGGTTTGTTGCTTATGACCACTAGGCGCGCGGCTTCGGCGACGATGGTTTTGCCTATTTGTGTCAGAAAAGCGGATGCGGAGGGCGAGGAGGCGTTGAGGCTCATGATCTGTTCCTGATCGTGGGGTGTGAGGGCTTGGAAGGCTGAGAAGAGTTGGAGCGGGTCGTGGCCGGGGGAGGGGAGGGTTATGAGTGCGGGTTCGCGGATGATGCGGGAACCGGCGGGGATGGGGCGGGTAGCGAAGAGGCCGTTTTTGAGAGTGCGGTGGGAGGTGGGGTCGGTGAGTGTTGAGGGGATGGCGGAGATGGTGTAGTGTGGGAGGATTGGGACATAGGCGGGAGGGTTTAGCACGCTGTGTGGCTGGAATGAATCGGATTGAGGCTCCGAGGCGAAGCTGGCTGCTTCTGAGAGTGTTCTCGAGCTGGCTGCATCTGTGTGGGAAGGTTATCAGCGAGTGGCACCTGAGATTTGAAAGTGAATGTACCTTTGTCGGATGCCTCCGCAGCATATTGAGCTTCCTCCAATTTCCGCAACTTCGCCAGTTCTTTCGCCTTCTTGGACTTTTTGCCACCGCGACGATCTTTGCGTTTCTTCTTGGAATCGAGAGGGACGCAGATGTCCTTGGTCTCTTCGCCACCGTTATTGTCCTCGGTTCCGCTTTCGACGTCCAGGTCACTCATACCCTCGGTGAGATCTACGATCTTGCTTTTGCGTTCTGCCACGGGAAGGGCTTGTGTGCTCATCATGAGGTTCGAGGCTGAGAATACTCGCAAGACCGCGGCCTACTCAAGTGCTGTTAGCAAAGTCCAATAAGGTAAAAATTTGCGCAATGCTGGGTGCTGTTGTGGGAGACGAGAAATGAAGAGCGGAAGGCGACAAGAGTATTATATGCGACGCGAGCCCGACGCGTCACCGACACTTTAGCGAGGTCGAGGTGAAGGCGTCTCGTCCATGGCACGTGATCGCGCGTTTCGCGTCATCAAACGAACAAAGACGCACAAGGTAGCGAAACATCCTGTATTGGCTCATTTGATTTGAAGATCGACTAGATTGGCGAACAGCAAGTGGAGATGCGAATTGCGATAGCTGTCAATGACGAAAACGGCATTTGTGTCTGTGAGTTTGATAGTAAGAATTGCGGTAGCCTCCGCATCAGGTGGTATAGAAGATAGCGATTAAGGACATGTATATACCTCGCCTGAACCAGAGCGAGTTCGTGGACAGCATACACCTTAGTAACAAACCAGTCTCCCCTTAGAAGGCATTTCCACGCCCACCTTGGCTGCCTTGAGGGCAACTCGTAGCATTCAAAGACTAGCAACGACCGACAATCCAACAACGTACTACCATCCGTACTTGTTTCCAGCTTCTTTCTTATTCCTGTAGCCAGCAGCGAAGTGCTCCTCGAGTGCATCTTTCTGCGTCGAGGCGACGTTCACTAAACTGCGCAGACTGTTTTTGCCCGTACCGGTGACAGACTTGAGGGCGTTGTGCTGCACCTGCTCACCCTGCTGCCGAAGCTTCTCGTTATGCGCATACTCCGTATCTGTATTGAATTCGACGATCCTCGCGGCAGAGAAGTCTGCTTCGCGACCCTTCTTGCCGAAAAGCTGCCGTCGCTCCGCTGCCGACAGTTGAAGTTCGGAAGCTATATTGGTAAGATGGTGTGACGGCAGGGCACTAGCCGTTGTGGTGTTTCGCTGTGGTGCTGGATGCGCGGGGGAGTCGATAGAGGCTTCATCAGGTACTCGGGCATTATCCTCGTCTCTGGCACCGTACAGCATTGGTTCGTAAGCCCCAGCAGCCGACTCGCTTGCTGGTGCCGCTGTTTCTTGAGACACACCGAACAGTGAGACCTTGGGTTTTCGAACGGGTTGGGCCGGCGCCGCGATTGCTTGCGTGCTGGATGCCGCTGAAGTGCTTAATGATGGGCCTGTCGATGAAGCTGCTGCCGCTGGGCGTGGTACCATGGGCTTTTTCTTCTTCCCTTTTCCAACCGACATGGGGACGAATCGTGAAGCAGCCGATTTTGGAGCAGGCTGAGAGTCTGTCGGCGGGACCTCAGCCGGCGGTTCTCCTTTCGATTTCTCTTCCTTCCCGCTCTTGGGCGGCGGAAGATTGAGAAGCGCTCTGAAGTCGTCCCTGTTCATGGGTTCCTTCTTGATTGGGTTGCCATTCTCGTCGTATTCTTCTACCTCCACTCGTGACTCCCGCTTGAAGGCAGGCTCCGCGCCAGTCTTCAGGTTGACTCCAGACGCCAGCCCTTTCCCCAAAGCCCTCTTCCCAGGTGTTGCGCTTGCGGTTGCTGCTGCAGCGGCGGGCTTCTTCGGTGCAGGCAGCATCGCATTGAAGCCACCAAATGCAGAAGCCCCTCCCAGCCGCGGCTTCTTCGCCGGTGGTGCCTCGGCCTCGATATCGTCCTTCGCTGTGGGTGCGTGTGATGCGCCCGGCAAGCTGACCTTGATGCGGCCTGGGTTCGAGCGATCGACGACTTTCTGGAAGGAAGGCTTCGGTGCCTGTTTCAGTGCCGGCTTCGGGGCGGGTGCTGCTTCGCCATCAGATTCCGAGTCCGAGTACGCGATGAGGTTCATGGTTTTGGCGTCTCGTGAAGGTTGGCTGGTTGCGGAGTGCGAATAAAGTTGGCGATGAAATCACCCGCATGACCATCGCCGTTGCCGAGCGCCAGGGTCCACCGTAGTCCACCCCACGATTCACCACGCGCGCCCATACCTCCGCATTTCAACCTACGCGCCCATACCTCCGCATTTCACCCTACGCGCCCCTTACCCTCCTCAGCTGGCCTGACCTTATGACGCTGACATGGCTATGATACCCTGAGCGCCCACCATGTCGCTCCTTCAGAACGAAGAGTAAGCTCCGCAGCACCTCCGCCCTCCGCGCTCCGCAGCTAACCTCTGCAGCTTCGTCCTCTACCAGCTCCGGACAGCATACCTCTCTTCGATCAAGGACGGCGTCGGCGAGCGATTGATCAATGTCAACTCCAATGTACTGAACAACCCCGCCTTTCGCGCGGCAGGATGGGTGCCGAATGCCGCAGACATCAAGCGCACATACTCTCCACCGATTCCCACCGCCATCACCTCCGAGTACTTCCAGGCCCCGCGCTCGGCTGGACTGAAGGCGCCTGAGGGGTTCGGCGACGACGATGAGGAGGGCGGCATGGTCACTGGCGGTGGCAGCAACGACACGGTGGGGCCAACACTCAATGCGAAGCGCAGGCGGAGAAAGGAGATACTCGAGGAGGACGATAGCAGTGACTTGAGCGACGAGAGCGACGACGACGAGGACACACATAGGCCGGCAAATCAGATCAAGTTCACCAAGATGCCGCTACGGACACGTTCTGGCTCGTCGCCAATCCAAGGCTCGGCGCTTAGAAACGAGCTTGCTGGTGCCGCAGAAGGGCCATCGGTCATGATCACCTCGCCGTCCCGACCGCCAGATACCGAGTTGCGACGCGCATCACTGGGCACGCTTGAGACTGTCAAGGAACGTCCACGGCGAGACACTGTCACCAGCAGCGAGATGTCCTCCGAGAACGAGTTCGACAATTCAGCTTTCCGGAAGAGGAAGATCAACCCACGAAAGGCAGCCAGCAACAGGCAGCTACTGGCTCAGCGCATACAGGAAGACGAAGGACAGAGTCGCGGAACACGCTTAGAAGCGCTGGATGAGGGAGACGAATCCGACAGCTCACTCGACTCGGAGTTCTCAGGCTCTGCAGACAGTGGCTCCCTCATAGGCGCTGGAGGTGATGCTCTCGACTCGTCTCCTCCGGTTGCGCTGCCTGGAATGACAAACTTCACATCTTTCAACACGTCGCCTAAGAAAAAGAAGGATCAGCTGCAACCAACACTGCAAGCTCTTCCACCACCAAGACCAATCAGCTTCATTCTTCCCGTCAGTGCCCTCACACAGGCACTGCAGGCTAAAGAACAAAGGCCGTCGAACCCGCTGCAACGCTTCGCCGGATGGAACGCTGCCAGTGAAGCTCAGCAGAATCCGATATACTTGAAAGTGTACTGTCCATTTTCATCAAAGCCATCCAAACCCGTCGAGCTTTTGATCAGGAAATTCAACGACAAGGGTGAAGGCCCATCCGTGGCTGAGGCCATTGGGTACGCATTGCACCGGTACCAAGAAGAGAAGCTTGAGCCTCCACTATCGCCAGAGAAGATGAATGTCAATCACTGGGTGATGCGCATGTACGACGATGGCGAGATTGACGATGAGTTCCCGCCATTGACAAGAAACCGACCGTTAAAGGACTTTGCTTCAAATAATGCGCGTGGTATGCGGCCACGTGCTCGAGACAAACCGTGGGACGAGTTCGCACTTGTTGAGGCCAGCCAGCGCGAGATTGCAGAGAATGAAAAGCTTACGCCGCTCTACAGCCGCGAAGCAGCCAGTGCTCTGGAGTCCCAGCAGGACGCCGCCGAGGGTAAGGTGGAGAAGACGCCCATCAAGCCCATACCCAATCGAGCAAAGAGCTTCCGCAATCCCATTACTGGTCCATCATTCGCACCGACAGCCACTCGCAAGGACAAGAGCGCTCTCGCAGATGCCCCAACTGTCAATGCGTCCCACGCCGCAAGCCGCACAGGGGCTCCGAGGACCGTCAACGTCCACTTCACTGACGAGAACTTCAACACCAAGCACATTCCCATCAACTGCACCACGGACACATACATCGCCGATGTCTTCGAGCAAGTATGTCATGAGCTGCGACTGGACAAAGCGCTCTATATCCTCAAAGTAAGCGGCAGCACGACTGTCGCGCCAACAGACCGCACAGTCGAAGCTCTCGGAACTCGCATGGACCTCGACCTCCTCCGCCGCCGCTTCGTAGGCGACGGCGTCTTCGGCCTCGCGGGCTCGCCCGGCTCCTCCTCACCTAATGCCCCCCTCATCATCAGCACGGGCGGCGCGCCCAAAAAGACCAAGAAAGGCGAACGCACCAACGCTGCCATCTCCGGCCACGGCCTCATCCACCCCCTCGCCGCGCGCGCCGAGTCCTCTGCCCTCGCACTCACGGCAACAAACTACTACAGACGCTACGCCGTCTTGCGCAAACAGCCCATGTCCTTTGCATCGAGCACATCGCGCATCCTGGCTCTCGACAACGAGTACATCCACATCATGCCTGGCGAGACGACGAAAGGAAATGCACGCCCTGGTGGCTTTGCAGTCGAGGGCGGCAAGACTACGACGGTGCACTTCTCGAGCGTCGTCGGGAGTAAAGTGAGTAAAAAACATCCAAAGATGTTCAGGTTGTTGGTGTTCAAAGAGCGGGAGACGAAGAGATACGATTTCGAGGCGCAGACGGCGGATGAGGCAGTCGAGATTGTGAGAGAGATCAAGCGCGGGGTGGAGAGGTATGCGGAGGGCGTGGTGTAGTCATGTGAGGCTTGGATACTCGGGATGATGCGTTGGGCGTTAGTGGTGGTGATAAGCATTGTGTTTGGCGTTGACGTTCTTCGATGGTTGCAGGGGCGACCTTTGGGAGACTATGGACTTCCTTAAGACGTGGATGTTTTATTTTGCGAAAAGACGACAATTGCAAATAGTGCTCGATGCGGTTTGCTTGTCGAGTCTCGGCTCCAACCGGTTGTTGTAGCCTCCGAGACCTTGTTTCAGCACGAAGACCTCAATGCGTGTCACTGGCGTGTCTAGATTACACTCGATTTTATTGAAACAGCACAAGTGGTCAAAGGAGGTACATGGCTGCGTATATATCTTCGGGCCTAGTCACATACATATCATGATGAATCCAAAAGTTACTGGGGACATACACGCTCGGCTTACTCTTCTGCTCTCTTCCTTCCGTTATTGGCACCGAGGTATTGCAGCCTATATTGCTATCTTGAGATTAGGGGACCCGTATCGCTGAGCGTCGTTCATCATTGTCACGGAGGCATTTAGTGTGCTATTAAGACCTTATTCCACAGCCCAAGAAGCCATTCCTCTCCGCCCCGACCATTCCATCCTCCCAACTCCCGCGCAAACATGCTACAGCCCATCCAGACACAAGCACACGAGACCCCTGCTCCACAGCCTAACACTCACGCATAAATCGTATCAAACGCCTCCTTCAAACTCTGCTCCAGAGGCTTCCACCCCGGCTTCCCTAGACTCTTCAGCACAAACTCCGCCCTCTCCTTGGGCGGACGAGCCAAATCCTTCCCCAGCCCGGGAAGATCGTCCGGAAAAGTGCGTTGCGGGTACAATTCCCTGAGGATCGCGAGGACCGTATTCCAATTGTACGGCTCTGCGAAGCCAAACAGCCGGTCGGTCTGGATCTCTGGATGGAGCAGCGCGCCGACGTGCAGCAGCGCGGTGTCGTTGACGTCGATGAAGTGTTCTGATTCTGCTCGTTAGCTTGCCCTAAATATCACTTCTCCTTTGCCGAGAATATATTTTGGAAAGGGGACCTACGTGGCGGCACATATTGAATCATGGAAAAGTCGCCCTCGGCAGCCATCTTCGCCCAGCCACCGGTGCTGCCAAACGGACCGCTAATACTGAAGCCGAAGTTTCCAGCGGGAAGAACGGCGTTGTATGTGAAGTGTGGCTTTTCGTCTGCAAGCCATTTGAACACGGCTTTTTCGGTCAGGGTTTTGGACGCGCCGTACACCATCCACGCCTTGTCCGCCGTGTGCGGTGGCTGGTACGCTTTTTCAACGTAGTCTTCGTTGTAGGCGTCTGTTCCGAAGCTGTAGTCCACGTCGGATTTCCAGGGTACGGCGCCCATGGACGAAGAGGTCAGGACGACGCGCTTGACCGATGGCTCGGCGTTGGCTGTGCGGAGGATGTTGAGGGTGCCGTTTATGCTGTTTTGGATGTATGGCTCGGGCTCGCCGCTCAGGTTTGTGTCGGTGGCGATGTGCGCGATTCCAGAGACGCCTGGAGAAGTAGTTAGCGGTCTTCAGAATGTTTTCGCATGTGTTATTGCATGAACGTACCCTTTACAGCTTCTTCAAAAGCGCCCTTTTCATGGATCTTTTCAACCTTTACAAGCTGCAGCTTGCCTGCGCCATGTTTGTCGTTGAATTTCTCCTGTAGAGCCTTGTTTTTTTCAATGTTCCTGACGGTTCCGCGCACTCGATATCCGATGGAGAGAAGGTTTTCTGCTACTTGCGCGCCAATATAGCCGTTGACACCTGTGGCCAGGATGATCTCACCCAGCGGAATGACGGGTGTAAAGTTGAGTTTGGACATTCTGGGAGAATTGTTTCGACTTTGTAGTGTTCAGACTGATGCTGCCAGAAGAACTTCAGCAAAGTTGATGGATGACTTTTAAAAGTAGCCTGCACAGGTGTGCAGAGCTCAATATATCCTCTCTTTTGGTTCCACAAAGCATCTCGGTGTGTAGTTGATGGCGAGCGCAGCATCCATCTATTGTTGCTGACGAATGACTTTGATGCGGGCACCCCTGCACCTCCTACCTTTCTGGGCCTAGGCGACCCTGGTGTACCTTTATGATTACTATGCTGCTTACAACATACACGCTACCAGCGTAAGCAAAAAGCTGTGACTTACTACATTTGAACACCTACGGCGTACACTCATTTGCGCAATCGGCATAGGCAGCGAATCACACCTGCGCACATACACAACATCGCAGTTTGGCATATTTTCTGGAAATCACTCATATTGCTTAC
>TARA_R110002003_G_scaffold48_23_pt1 | contig 18594 bp, 13 predicted proteins | sample TARA_R110002003 | Tara Oceans TARA_R110002003 (sample SAMEA4396441) | marine metagenome | biome: Westerlies Biome; feature: [SRF] surface water layer (ENVO:00010504); material: water (ENVO:00002006), including particulate matter (ENVO:01000060) such as... | depth 5 m
AGGACAGACCTTTGCGGCACTCTCAGCTCTGATCGAAGAGGAGTACAACCAAGACCCAATTGACTTCAAAGCTATCGTCTTTGGCACAACGGCGAACGGGGTTGGTTTACTGTATGACTTGTACAAGAACGCCTTGCCTCAGTTCAAGGTGTTTGAGCTGCACAGCCGCATGTCGCAGCCGATGCGAACCAAGACTACGACGCAGTTCAAAGAGGCGTCAAGCGGCATCCTCTTCGCATCTGATGTGGTGGGACGTGGCATGGACTTCCCAAATGTTGGCCTGGTCGTTCAGCTCGGACTGCCCTCTAGCACAGACCAATATGTCCACCGTGTTGGCCGTACAGCTCGCGCCGGGAAAGACGGACGGGCTGTACTAGTTCTGTTCGAGCAGGAAGCCTTCTTCCCGCGAATCAACAAGACTCTGCCTATCCAGCCTTACCCTGTGGACTTTACTTCCAAGCTCGATCTGCAAAAGTCCAACATCGAACGCGCATTCACAAACGTGGATGAAGAGGCCAAGGCGAAGGCGTACCAGGCTTTCCTTGGCTACAACAAGACGTTTCTCAAGAAGTTGCAGATGACGACAGGAGAACTTGTGCGCGTGGCGAACGAATACGCAAGGGCTATGGGTTGCCCAGAGCCGCCTCTGATCGAGAAATCGACCATTGGCAAAATGGGTTTGAAGGGTGTCCCAGGGCTGAGGATCGGCTCTCGGAGGGATCGGTAGAGACCTCCAGGCGGTATGACACGGTGCCGAAGCATCCGAGATCGCACAATGTCTGCTTGATATTGCGGACACTCCATCGCGAAATCATGTCTTGCTTTTTCCGGCGTTCTTTGCATAGAAAGGTAATATGATAGATCATGGCTTAGTGGCGTCTTCCATGGGTTCACCGGTTGTAATTAGCTGGCATTGGTGGAAGCAAGGGACGACCACCATCAAGCAGCAACGTCCAAGCATTCGAGCTGATGCCAAAGATTAGAGACCGGACAATTACGTTCCCAATTCAGTATGGATTATCTATTTGGACGGCCCGTCACTTATCACCTCACCATTTTTCCCATTAACTTGTATCAGTCGAGCCTCACTTTATGCTTATCGTTTCTCCAACTCGACGTACACTTCTTCCTCAATTGCATCATCAAAAGTCAGAGCCCGTGTACGCGTTGATGTACTTGTACGACCGCGACCCACGGTTGCGAAGTAACATTGGTCGGATTCAGATATGGCGTTACACACTCGATTCGCTTCCCTTTCCGATTGATCACGACTCGAAGATGGCTGGAGTCGTATCCGCTGGAGCGGTACTATCATGCACTTTTTCCGTCATTGCATCCACCGCCCTGGCTGTGGAAGCGTCAGGCGAGTATTATGGTGCCAACCGATAACCAAGACGAGGCTAACTCATTTCATGTTTGATTGCGTAGCGTTCTACGGGTCTTGAGAAGTGAAAAGGAGCCTTTCTGAGGCGAATATCAGTCGAGTCGATATCACGGGGGCGTTCTTGTCTGATTTGTTCCAGCGCCACGAGGCCATCGCGTCCACTTCAGCTCATTCATGCTTCATGAGCAGGCTCCCGATTGTAGCTCCGTTGCAATAGTTCCCGTTCAGCCCAGCGGCTTCACTAAGACTCTCAACATCCCTTGACGCCTCTTGCTGCGCCATCGACCATTATCATCTCTGAACAACGTATATCTACCCTCATTCTGCCGGCGATGCTACTCCATCAGCACCTCACATTCGCTTTACTGTCGATTCCTTCCAGTCATTCGACTGCGCCAGTCCTTCAAGATGCTTGTTTCCATTGTCATTGCTGCGCTCTCTGCGCTCCCCGCCATCTCCGCCCAAGATGTCACTGCCTCCTCGGTCACCCGCTGCACCACTCGCTTTGGCTACTACCCACTTCCTACTGGCACGGCTGCTGTCCCGACCTGGTTCAAGTTCACCACGACTACCAACTTCTTCAGCATCACGTATACGACTCGTGATACTTTGACTGTCACTCCATCAGCGACTACGTTCACGGATGTTGTTACGACGACCGCCGTGTTCTCTACCACCACAACAAGTGTCCCAGCGCCAACCACTATCCCTACGCCTGCTGGTTTCCTGCCTCTGCTCGCATTCAACCCCGCTGGACCAACTGCTGGGGGACTTTCGCGTTTCAAGCGCTACGACATCCAAGGCCGCGATGCTGACACGGCGCTCGAAATTGTTCGTCGCCAGACTGCTACTAATAACACGGGTGGTTTCCAAGTCGATAGGAATGGTATGAGCGCAAACATATTCCGCAGATTCCCCCAACAAGTCAACTGCCGCGTCTCGGTCACCGTTAACAGCACGACTACGACTATCGTAACTGGACTGCCCGAGACGGTGATTGCTCCTGCAAGCACGGTGGGTGTTGTCAGCACGAGCACAGTCAGTGTTACGAGCACGGTGGAGGTCGTTGCACCGAGAAGGACCGTGTACGCTGCCTGCTTGGACAACAACGTCGGTGAGTAGTCCTGCATGACCATGAGGAAGAAGCGATGCTGATTCACTGGCCTTAGTCAACTCTGTCACTGGCGCGACCGGCAATACATTGATTTTCGATCGTGTCGTCTACCGTCCTGCTCAAGGCTTCCCGATTGAGAACGAACTCATCGTTAACACCACATCGGCGGAGAACTGCTGCATTGCTTGCCAGAACACCGTGAGTCACCTAACATGTATGCTTGATAAATGATTATCATGCTAATGACCATGCCCAGGCTTTCTGCGCAGGCTCCTTCTACGTCCCCAGCCAGTCGGAATGCCATCTCCGCCTGACCCAACCTCCCGCTCCCACCATCGCACCTCCAACGCTCCCAGCACCCTATTCCTTCGGCAACAATTCGCTCGCCGTATATCCAACCGTGGTCTCTGGCCTCGCCCCTACCGGCACTTCCGCCATTGTTCCCTTCCCGACGTCTACTGCTGGCCCTAACACGTGTGCGGCGGGCAGCTTGAGTCTGTACCTGGGCACTATCGAGGGACAGGAAGACTTCCCCTTCGAGTATGCGTTGAGCTTCAGCAATGGACCGTGTGGTAGGTTGAGTGTGTGGCCGATTCCCATCAGGGATGGATTGGATACGAGTGTTGAGGATCCGCAGCGGATCTAGGTAGCTAGACGAGATGAAGGCGTCGGAGCGGCATGGGAGCAGCAGGGGTGACGTGCGGGGAAGGTTGGTAGATGCAGACTGGACGGGACGAGAAAGTAAGCTGGATGTTTTCAAGAGATGGGGCTTGTATACAGCATGGAAACAGGAGAGCGGATGGTGGCGTTATGTTCTTGCTTTGGTTGAATTGTCCAAGTCACTCTTTTACATTCTGGACAGGTTACTTTTGATGAATTCGATAGATTGAGCTTTGGGCTGATCAAGGCTTTCGACAATAGTACAAAATGATTTGCGATCCTTCGAGAATATCTTGCAAACTAGACCGATGCTATACAAATTTCTCGTGCCTGGATGCTCGCGCCCAGGTGGGGCTGCGGCAGGTAGACTAGCGTCTGTTGAGGTTTGAAGTCGCAATAGACACCCGATGATCTCCACAAGCCGCGCGCCCCACGTTTACCGTGATCACCGGCGGACTAAACTCCGCATCGAGATCTCCAAACGCTCGCTAAGACTGGCTGCTGGTGCTTCACGCGGCTTCATTCGGTACAGCTGAGCGCGGACGGAGTTTTAACATTAATAAAGATAAACAAACACCATGTGCAATAGTGACTCCGGAGCGGGGTAGTGTGACATCGATAAGCTGGTAGCGAGCATGGCCTCGCATGAACAGATACCGGCACGACCGGTCATCTGTCAGACGGTTAACTTTAGTGTGTCCCACCCGTCACCTCCCCTTTCTTCCATGTGGTAAGATTCGGCAGCTGTCACTGTCAATCAATGACAATTGCCCTGTGCACAGCCACTTCGATCGTGAATCGTGATGCCGGAGGGTAATGTAAATGTGAATCGCTGCGTCTTATTATCAACCACCAGATTAGAGTGCGCTCGCGATGCCAGAAGTCCAGACATGTCTCCGTGGCGCATCGATGGTTGGCTCCGCTGTCAGCTGCAGCCAGGGTGATCCGCGCAGTGCCCTGTCGAGTTTCATCCTGTCGCCCCGTGGTTCGGGTCAAGAGCTCCAATCAATTCGCCGCGAGGGACATGTTCCTAGACATAAGACAGACGTTAAGCACCCAGTTGAGTGGCGGCTCCTTTAACAAAACTGCCGTTTCACGTGTCGCGTCGTGCGAGCGCTTGCAAACAGGAGCCTTGCGTCCAGCGGTGCGCTGCAACGGCTGGCGTAATCAGTCGCAAAAGCAAGCCGTCTCAAGTGGCGCTGATGTAAAGCGCCTCATAGCGCAATCTCAGTGCGAACAGCTGGCTAGTCTCTCGCCGGCATGAGGTTGTTCCTGGGGGCTTGAAAGAATGACGCGAGATCGATCCGGACGCGTCGAGGGCGGAGTGTCTCATTGGTCGAGCGCCCCTTGCACCGGTCGCTCCTTCCTTGCGTTTGCATCCAGACTTGGCAAGGAAGGAGCGCCTGCAGCTGATTCCAAGTTCTGCCCTCGATGCTCGCTCGCCCTCCCGCATTCAACCACCACGAGCCTGGCCGCCTGTTTCCTTCTTGGACGCGCCTTTCTTGCCCTTTTGCAACTTTCCTCCCACTGCTGGAATACCGCATTCTATTCGGTCATCTGGGCAGAATTGCAGCCTCCGCCCGCCGCAGACTAGCCATTCGACTGTCGTCACTGCCTCTTAGCGCCGGCAAGCGACGTGCTCCGCTGCCTCATCTTCTCCGCACAGGTAACATGGCAGCCCACGCCCACATGTCCCCTTTCTAACAGCCCGACGCAGAGTTACACGATAGACGATAGACAGCATACACCTGTCCGCCATTAGCATTATACACTTCACCGTCACTCACCTTCCCGCTTGGCTATCGTCACCGCAATCTCCGTCAACACCGCACCCGCCGACCGTGCCCAGGAGCCAGCACCGCATCATTTTGGAAAACTTCACGCGATTTTACGCGTCATAGCGCTCGGAGAGATCATACAAGGTCTCTGCACGCCTCGCCGGCTGTGCTCGCTATGGCCGCAGCGCGTCGACAACCCTCAATGCAGATTTTTCAGGACCCCGTACTCCCGCTCGAACACCACGACGCCAGCGCCTTCGACCCGAGCTACCTAGAGTCCTTCGTGTCTGCCACCGACGTGTCAATCGACTCTCACACCCTCCTCGCACCGCCAGCTCCCTTCCTCGGCGTGCCGTCACCACGGAAGACACGGCACGTTTCGAGCTCACCCCCACCTCAAGCCTTGGCCGATAAGAGCCTCAACGGCATCTCTATCCCACCGCCCATGGAGCGACAGTGGACCGACGCGCCTATGAAGAAGACACAGCCCGCGATGGCAGAGCAGGCCCACGGTCCAGCCAGCCTGCAGTACTGGGCCAATTACCCAGGCCAGCTTGACAAGGAGAACGTGTACGCCTACCCTGAACTGCCCATGTCAGCTATGTCTGCTGCAGAACCACCCATCAAACAGGGACTTAAGCGATCGTTCTCGGATGCTGCGCCGTTACGCGACCGCAGCAAGAAGCAAAAGGTCAAGGAGGTCAAAGTCGAAGAAGCAGACGGCCCTTTGCCAGAGCCAGATCAGATGCCCAGTGTCGACGACGACGGCAACAAGCCTTCATACAGCTACGCGATGCTCATCGGCATGGCCATTCTACGCGCACCCAACCGCCGATTGACCCTTGCCCAGATCTACAAGTGGATCTCGGACACATTTGCCTTCTACCGCAACTCACAAGAGACTGGCTGGCAGAACAGCATCCGTCACAACCTCAGCCTCAGCAAGTCGTTTTCTAAGCAAGAGCGACCCAAAGACGATCCTGGAAAGGGCCACTACTGGGTCATCAACGCAGGCTTCGAGAAGCAGTATCATAAAGTCAAGCCAATTAGGCGACCCACCAACCCAGATGGCTTCCTCCCAGGATATCCCAGCGACCTCCCACGCCAGTCTACGTCAATGTCTGCTAGCTTTCCCCCTATGAGCTCGACCAAGGCGTTCGACTCGAGCAAATTTCCCGAAGAACCAGAGTTGCCATCGTCTGATGCTACCATACCATGCTCAGACCCAGCAGCTCACGACGGTCACGACCCTCTCAGCATGCCGCCGCCGCGTCAGATTCCGTCTTCACCACCGCCAGCTGACATCCACTCGTCCCCGCCCCCACCAGTCTCGCGGTCGCGCTCAGTACGAGAGGATACACCGCCGCGCGCACCACGCTTCCCATCGAACAGCCGATCTGGCGGACGAAAGCGCAAGTTCCATGGTCTTGGTGACAGCGGTTACTACTCGTCCATTGAGTCATCGGCGACAAAGGGTAATCCGCTCGGACCACTGCTCACTTCAGAAGCCGATCTCGATCGCCCCATCAAACGTGGGCGTGCTGAGGAGGAGATTGCGCGCATTCGAGGCTCGTCATATGACTCTCCCACCAAGACTAGGTCACACATGAAGCACGCCAGTACCGGCAGTCTCATGTCGTCGCCATTCCGCCAGAATCCCAAACTTAGCGGTCCTTTAACCCCTGCCGTGGTCTTCAAGCGTCCCGCCCTGCCGCCACCATCCGCGTCGCCCAACACCAATCTGCGTAATCATCGCAACAAGATGCGAGAGCTCGTTGGTGGCTCGCCGGACAAGAGCCTGGCCATGTGGGTCGACACGTCCTTTCTTGACCACAAGGTCTGGAGTCCGGCTGTACAGATCCCGAACGAAGAGAGTGTTAATATCGTTGGCCAAGGCTTCGAGAACACCTTCGACATCTTCGGAGACTTCGGCTATAATGACAGTCCGATCAAGCGAAGTGCGAAGCGCCCACGACTGGAGCGCGCTGCCACAACCAGCGGCATTCTAGCGGACATTACTGGCGCCAAGGGCAACATGAATTCTCCCACTCCGAACTGGAAGATGTCGTCGTCCTTCCTCAACATCCCGAACCTGTCACCAGCCAGGAACTTGTCGCCACTTAAAGCACCCATGCTAAAGCCGCCGACATCCAACCCAGCTCTTGACTTCTCTTTCCCCAGCCCGAGCAAGGAGAATGGTCACACAGGACTCACTCCTCCCAAGTCTTTCAGCGCGCCGGCCACACAGCAACAGCAGGATGATGACGAGGACATATTCCATCTTCTCCACAGTGACGAGTCTGAGCCCGGTATCGATCTGCTGCAAGGCTTCGAGAAGATCGGAGCCAGGACTTCTGCCGTCGCGCCTAACGGCTCACCACAAAAGGTCTCCGGTCGCCCTGGCCTGGCTCGCAGCTCTACGGTCCGCTTTTAAGCTACCGACCTCACCCACATAACACTTTTCTCATCACTTCTCGCCACCATTTTCTGGATGTCACGTCTGGATACTTCAGCCTTCCCCAACACACTATTAGCGATACCCCATTACCTTATGTCGACACCTTCGACCTTCTCCATGTCTCCTGTCTCATTCGTCGAGCGACTTTTCCATCACACTTGCTGGATATCCGTTGGATACTCCCATCTTACGATACTACGATGAACGATACCCACGATAGCACGGCTGGCCCTTCTATGTATAGCGTCTTAATCCTTTCTCCTCTTGGGCAAGGCGTTGGAGGGCTACGTGGGCGTACATAAGGACGCATATCATTGCGTCGACCTCCTGACAATTTGTTTTCCTTACTTTCCTTTGTGCGATGCTTGCGGCATGTCACTGGCGTGTTAGGGTAGATTCTCTTGTCGTCGACACGGCATCATTGCAACTCCCATCTCGTCCGCCCTGGCTTGAGGTCCCCTTGGCGACAGCCGCCTGCAAGGGCTGGCTTACAGGGAGACTAACATAGCCGGGTGGATGGGATGGTTGAGAGCAGCCGTCTCGACGTCAATGGGGTCCTTCACTATACCTAGTTACACGCTGCCTGGTCGAGTTTTTCCTGCTTTGCATAGCCCGGTTACAGACGACCGAACTTGCATCAGTCATTGCTAGATGACTAGATGCTAATGCGAGACGAGGGACGTGGATATGAATAATGGAAGTCGACGGTCTTGCTTTTACTTAGCTGAATCAAAGGGTTTATAAATTCTTCAAAGAACTTTACTTGTCTTCTTTTTTCGTGCTCGTCGATCATGCCAACATATTAGATTAACCGCAGGGAAGTGACGACAAATGTCCTCGCAAAAGGGAATACTTGCGCATGGTGGAGATTGTTGTCATCCCCGCTGCAAGTCTACTCAGGACGAGGTTGGAAAGGTAATACCCCATGCTTCTGCGCTCCTGCACTGCACGATCTATGAATCGATGCCACCACATAGATCGAACATTCCGACTCCAGGGAAGCAGCCATTGATGTCTAACCGAAGGGTTGTTTGGAGTCTTCGAAATAATCCCTCATCGCCAACATGATTGCTTTGACTGCTACTGTGACCAAAGGCTTCATGTTAGACTAGCGATCATGTCAGTCAAGTTGCAAAGACAGTGCAGAAGAATGACTGAGTTATGAGTCGTCAACGAGTATTCACGCAACTGTCATACCGCACATATAAAGGTTATCAAGACAAGTATGCTTTACATCAACAGCGGCAAGCTGCAATCACTTGCTCTCTAAAGTTCTTGTTCTGTTCAAGCTACCACATCCAGTAAACCGACCTCGACATCACCACTCACATGGCGCCCATCTACTTGACCAAGAAAGAGATCGACGAACAGCACAAAGACAGTCAAAAAGATCTACCAAAAGCCTACCTGATCGCTCTCTGGAGGTCCGTACCCCGGTTCACCCCGCCTCAAATCAGCGTCAAACACGACGACGACATGCACGAAATCTACGAGGCTTTCCTTGACACTTGCCAATCACCCACCATCGTGAATACTTTTCGCGCCGCGGAACAAAGTACTCCAACACCTCTGAAAGGCGATCCACAGCAAGTGTCACGCAGTGACGAGAGGATACTTATTCAGAAACCTTCGAAATGCTATCCATGGGAAGCGCTACTGGATGACGACAGGGGACTGCGCTGGGCAACGTGCATGGCAGTCGCAGCCCTGGAACTGCCATACTTCCTGGACCCGGAATATGACACTGCGAAGGGAGAGGTGAGAGTCGAACAGGTCAAGAAAGAGGTGCAGCTCCTGGTGTTGGGCAAGAAGCAGTGGCTGCGTCGGCACGGCGAGGCGTTGAAACAGGCAGCCGGCATGTCATTGTTTATACCGCCAACGAGGTGAGAAGGCTGTAGAAGTAGTTGATAATCAATGTCATTGCACATTTCAGAGTCGTAGCGAGATTGACCGTGCGGCACCAGGTGCTGCAATAATTCGTAATAAGACCTCTGCCTTGCCGCATCCGGTCGTAGAATGCTGTATAATCTCAGATACTTTTGTCTACGCATTGTATTAAAAGCAATCATGCTGAGGATAGCCAGGCCGCTGTATTAGGGAGTTGACATCTAGTGCTCTCAGCTTAGATCCGCAGCCAGGGCGCACGAATTATTGCAGCACCATGTGGCGGCGTGTGCGTGACTGTGAGGAACGTGTGTCAGTGCTGCTCGACTCACGTACTGACTACTCAGTGCTGCACAACTCACTTGCTGACTCCCCCGGTGGTATAAAAGCACACATTCGCAAGAGCAGAAGCTTCACCACCACTCTACTCCTCTTCAAGTCTCACACAAGAAACATGCCACCGCCGACTCTCGCCGAAGCACTCAAGCTTGATCCCTCGGGATACGATAAAGAAGTAATCGAAGCGAAGATCCAGCACCTGAAAACCCCACAGGAACCTCAAGAGCAGACCAATATAGAACTCTTCGTGACCCTTCAGAACACAATCATAAGCGCCAGCAAACCCAACCCAGCTCCTGTCGAGGACACGCACCACCATGCCATCGCCGCTAAAGAGATTCTGTATGGAGTCATGTTGCTCATAGACAGCGCCAATGACGACGTGCGGGAGTGGATTGAGGAGGCGATGGAGAAAGGAGAGGTGCAATCGACATCGAAGACGGACGAGGAAAAGCTGATATGGATGGTGGTGCTTGTTCGTGTAGGAGTGATTTGGGGATTCAATTACACCGCCTTGTTACAGTGCTTATTCATGGGCGACGGATGGGCCGCTGGGATCGTCGTGCTGGACCAAGCGTACATGGTGGCGGCGTTGGCGGAACTGAAGGGTGAAGGGAAGGAGAAGACGGAAGGGAAGGATACGGACAGCGAGCCTTCCAGCACCTAAACAAGGACTCGAATTTGTTTGATACATACATCTTGAGCTTCTAGTACAACACTCCCTTCGTACTCCGGACCTCGCCCTCCCACTGCTTAACCACCGTGGTCGCATGCCTTATAGCCACCGCAAGCGCCTTGAACGCACTCTCCGCCCTATGGTGATCGTTCTCTCCCCTGATGCAGTCCACGTGCAACGTAGTCCCACTCGCCTGCGCAAAGCTCTGCAAGCAATGCGGGATCATCTCGCAGCTCAAATCGCCAATCTTCTCTCTCCTCAAGCCCAGATCGATGACACTGTATGGCCGGTTCGACAGATCAATGACGGCCCTCGACAGAGCCTCGTCAAGCGGTGCGTATGCGTGACCGAACCTCGCTAGGCCGGTTGATCCTTGCAGCGCGTTCTTGAACGCGGTGCCCAGCGCCAGGAACGCATCCTCGCTGGTGTGATGGTCATCAATGTGCAAGTCGCCCTTGCACCGTATCCGCAAACTCCAACCAGCGTGTTTCGCGAGCGCGTGGATCATGTGGTCCAGGAAGCCGATGCCCGTGTCGACAGCGATTTCTTGGCTGTTGGACTTTTGAGTAGCATGGTCCTTGTCGATCTTCTCGCCCTCGCCGTTGAGGTTCTTCTTGTCGAGGGCATCCCAGAAGTTGGACTGTTGGTAGGACTCGAGGTCGCCGCCATCGAGGTTGATAGAAATTTGGATTTTGGTTTCGTTCGTGTCGCGGTTGAGGGAGGCGGTACGCGGCATTGTGGCGGTGAGACGAGCGAACTATTATTGTGTGTGTACGATGATGTAAGCTATGACGTCCCTTATGGCTTGTAGAAGTGCCAATTGATGTTTGAAGCAGGGGTGAGTGTCGTGAACAAAAAGTTCAGAAGCGGCGGAATCGGAGGGGCAAGCATGTACTCCACGCCCCACGTCACAGGCCTTGGCGCGTAGGGCTGAAAAAGTTCGACCAACCGCATTAACGCCGAACGAAAGCCTGCGCCAAAATTTTGAGCATCAACAAGTCACGCCTCCAAGACCCAAAAAGAAACTCACTACACGACCGAGAGTGAATTTGCAAGAGGATATATATCAAGGGAAGCAAGAGCACGGGCGAACATTGTCAAAATGCCAGGCACTACAGAAGAAAAGGCGCCCCTCCCAATAGTGGACCCGACATCTGCTACAGAAGAGGAGATTGACCCGGCAGTGGACCGTGATAGGATCCGAGTTGTATGTCGCATGTCGCATTGTGATAGAGTGAATAAGGCAAGCATCTAATGTAATGTAGCTCTCCGGCGCAACCGAAACGGCAGCATCATTTCAGATCGACGGCGAGGATCATACGCTAGGCAACGCGCTCAGATATGTCATTCATAAGAAGTATGTTTCTGCAAATCGCGTTGATAGCTCGATATCCTGCGGTCACTGACTCGCTGCGCAGCCCTGACGTCGAGTTCTGTGGCTACTCGATTCCCCATCCCTCGGAGGCTAAGATGAACCTGCGAATTCAAACATATGGTAAGCTACAAACCTAGATCCCATGTCTTGTTGAACCCGGTTATTGACTGCCTCAGACGGCGTAAGCGTGTATGCGGTCTTGGAGAAGGGACTTGAGGATCTGATGGCCATGTGCGACGTTGTAGAGGAGAAATTCAAGATCTCGAGGGATGACTTTGCCAATCAAATGCAGGAGTAGTACAAGGTCTACGGGAAACTTGAGGCGATGCATTGCTGGCGTTCACAGGCTGCATAAAGATATGGCGCATGGGCATGGGAAATGAAATGGTATTGACTTGACTATATACATGACATCTTGGTCTCCTTGTCGCGACCCTGCTCTGCGGGAGTTGACTTAATTGCGACCCTGGATGGAAAGTCAGTTCAAGTGACACGCTGGAAATAATATAATGCTGCATACCTCCAAGAAGCCATTGATGAAGTTGCTCGGCAACCTTGCCTTAGGTTCTTCTTCCGCGCGGAAGTATTTGAGCACATGCGATGTCTGCTTCCAAAAGTTCAGAGTTTCCTGTTCTCATTTAGCATTGCTTCATCCTGTGCAGGCGAGTATCATGACAAGCTCTACAGCCTCAGAAAGTGGCTGGCTGGTATTTGTGGATCATACCTGATACTCCTGGTGGCTCGAAAATAGTAACACGTCCACTGTCCTCAACTGATTCACGTATCTATGCCGCTCGAACTCTTGTCGTATCTTCGTCCGTAATGTAGAGACTGGCAGATTGAGCGAGTACATGGTCTGCACCTCGGGAGCCTGTGCCCTGTGTTAGCCATTGGCTGTCCGCATCTTCCCTGCCCTCCCCTCCGCTCCTCTAGGTGACGTCTTTCTCGTGTCTTATCGTCGACCGTAAAAGCCGCAGTACGGCAGGAAAGGACATACCGACCGCAGCCAGTCCCGGTAGCTGTGAAGGACCCTCCTCTTCGCATCGTTCCAGTTGACCGCTGTGGTATTGTTAGCGCGCTGTACTCTCAATGCTTGGCGTAAGCATTCCACATACATGAGCGCGTTCGCTGAGCGAGGTAGGTAGGATTGATGACCATTTTGGCGGTGTTGACGAGCTCGATTGTGTCTGAGAGCCTGAGCTGCAGTGACGATGCGGGCTCGGGTGGAGAGCGCCAAGCCCGCCGTTAGCGCGGTTCCTGGTGGCAGGCGCATTTCTAAAGTTGAGTGACGGACTTCTGCCTCGTGAACCACAACTCAAATCTACGCGCCACCGCGGACACCTTAATATAAGAACACATTACTCAGCACCCAAACGGCAAGGAGACCATAAATCTACTTCAATACTCTCCACAAGTCCACAAACATCGCCTAAGTCATGCCACCAGTCCGCACCGCACGCGCCTCGAAGAAGGCCCCACCTGAGGGGTTCGAAGACATTGAGGACACGCTTCTGGAGTTCCAAAACAAAATGAAGGACGCCGAGAACGCATCGCATGAGGGAAAGAAGAAATACGAAATGACGTGGCCCATCTTCCAAATCACACATCAGCGCTCGCGGTACATTTACGACCTGTACTATGAGAAGGAGGCTATTAGCAAGCAGCTCTATGACTATCTGCTCAAGAACGGATATGCAGATGCTATGCTGATCGCCAAGTGGAAGAAGCAGGGCTACGAGAAGGTATGCGAAAAACGCTTTCCTAAGCTTCACGCATTAGGTGCTAACTTCGACCAGCTTTGCTGCACCCGCTGCATCCAGACCAAAGAGACGAACTTCCGATCGACGTGCATCTGCCGTGTCCCGCGCGAACAACTCAAGGAGAACCAGGACATTCAGTGTGTCAACTGCGGTTGCAGAGGATGTGCATCAAGCGATTGAGCGAAACGATGGGTTGAAGATGCTTGACGCAGAGTGAGCTCACCCGGATCATGGATTTGGCTATATGAGACCTTGCCGCGCGACAAGTCGGTCAGACGCTTCTGGCTCGGTCAAACACAAGGAGAAGGAATGGAACGAATGATACCCAAGCACAGATGTTGCAGCGTTGAATTAGCACGACGAGGAGCGCGCGCAGGCAGAGGGTTCGTCAGTCAGACAGCGTTGCATTCGATCGTTAACATGTCTACAGATCAAGGGAGACAGAAATGAGAGGTATAGCGTTCGTAACAAAGGAAATATTCCGGGTATGCCTGAACTCCGTTTTGTCGTTCCCATCTAACATAAAATCCAAAGTCAATCGTGCAATCGTTCAATCGTACCATCCCTGTGAACCACACCACGGCGCATAGTTTCCTATCGTGCCACAGAGACCTCGGTGGATGTGTCCAGCTGGTCGCTCTGGTACACAGAATTCTCTCTCCTGGTCACTGGTGCGAAGCAGTCATCGTTGTAATTCAGAGGTCGAAACCAGGCTGATGTAGGTGATGATGGCCAGAGACGTGCCAGCTCGGGTCCTATGCTACACCTCTTCACTGTGTCTCCTCTCTTCAGCCGGAATGGACTGCTTGCGTCGATGGGCGAGTCCAAGTTTGCCTCTTCCATATGCTGACTTCTCAATGGCGCCGCCACCACCTGGGTCTGAGTCTTGCCGTTTCTTGTAGCTGTGATCCGCTCTTGTTGCGCTGCTCTATCTCCCGGGAATTGTGCTTCGCGATACCGGCCGTCATGAATCGGCGTACTGAATGCCGACATGTGGAACACCTTGCTACTTCTTCGGCGACTAGCGATCGAGCTGTTGTATGATGGCACATCCTTCTCGGGCACCGGAGGTGAGATCGAACCTCTGATCGACTTGCGAGTTGCGCGTCGCTTGCGAAACCAGAAGAGAAAGAGGACGTAGAGCCCAACCAGCATTACGACAACAGGTATCATGGCGAGGCCGACCTTCGTTCCGCCGGACATCCCGCGACTGGGAGGAGGTGCGGTGCTTTCAGAGGCCGACGCGACTGACACTGTTGTGGTGCTTGCGGACCCTGCACTGGATGTCGGCGGTGATGGAACGATGGTGTCTTGCACAATGCGCAATGTCGTAGTCGCTCCGCCATTTGCATTCTCGGATGGCGTACCGTCACTATCTGCGCGTATGGTGAAGCGCACTGTACGCTGTAACGGAGACATTGTGGGCGATTGCAGCGAAAAGAAGACGTCAAGAAGTTCAAAGCGCAATGCCTTTTCTGACGGCCAAAAGAGGGCCGCAACGATGCAACAAATATCTGAGCGTATCGATAGAGGCTTCCACGTGGACTGCACGTCGTCGCTCAATAAACAGCTGCTCGCGGACGTGAAACCACATGTCGGGGCACCCCTACGTAAATACTAACAAAGCACCGCCTTCCCATTTTCTTTTTACTACACACCATCAGGAGAACAAAGTCATTGTTACAAAGGATCTGCGGACTCCGGTTGGATAGCCCCTAGAGGTGCGCCCGAAGAGATAGGGTCGAATGCTCGCGCACATGAAACATTGCCGTGCGGAGCGTGGCTGTCGGAGAAGTATGCGGGTGTATGTTTTCGTACGTGCGACGAAAGACGCGTCTAGAGAAAGAAGAAAGGGCTGAAAGCGTGCTAGGAAGGCATGTTTCATGTTTCGAAAAGAAAGTGGTTTGTAGAAGTGTGGTAGGCTGGGTTTTGCTTCTGCTGCTGTTATGTTGCGCAGACACTATTGAAGCGAGAGGAGCGCGCAGTGCAGTCTACAGAATAGCCTGAGGCGATAATCACTGCATGCGTTTCCGGATCGAAATTTACTGTCCTCGATGCTTAGATACCATATGGTGTTGATGACTAGTCCTTCCGCATGCTACACGCTTCTGCGCCTCTGGAGTTGTAGAAGTCCGATGTCGAGGTCCGATGGTGGGATGCCGAATGCAGCTAGCGCACCCGCGTCGTAGGATATTTTGGGAGGTTGACATAAGGCTCAGCTTTAGGGTCAGTGTGATTAAGCGAAAGGATAGGACAACGGAGAGACAAAGCTTCCCTTGTGGTAGGGCTGATGGCCAGAACGTTCCTTGCATCATGCTTGAGGCTCTGGTGATGTGAAATGTGGGGAAGGGAACGCGTTTGTGCACGTGGGCTGTGAACAAAGGTGAACAAGGACATTAGATGGACGCTGCGAACAAAGAAGGTTAGACATGGCGGGTAGTACTCGTCGCCATGACTTTTTGGATGTTGGTTCGTGGCAAAGTATGGTCGCATTACCTCATTGTAGTCAGGAGGATTATGCCTCTTGGTGTTCCAATTCTTTATGTCGATTGATTGGCCGGAAACCACCATATTGCTCCAGTAGTGACTTCGAAATGAGCTTGTCCACACCTGCTCTACACACTTTGTACTATAACTTTAGTCCCGCGTTTTGACCATTGCAAAAAAAAGATCTCATAGCATTCATGGAGCCATCCCTCCTCGAGCTAAGCAGGGATGAGCTTAGCGGAGCCGCTAAGTTATCGCGGGGAGAGCTGCGATAACGGCGGAGCTGCATCCAGCAACAATTTTTGGCGAGACGTGATAGAGTCACTCACAGGGCGCAGGGCGCCAATTGAGTAGGCCAGACTAGGAAAAGTTACATATAATATTTCAAGGTAGGTTCTCCTTCTTCATGTAGTGAGATTGTACGATCGCATATGCTTGTTGTGGGCTCAGCAAGCTTCGTATAGCTACCCGTCCAGTATTATTTGTCTTCAAGTTCGCGCATCAAGTACGTTACAGCGATACTAATATTACAACTTCAGGAAGATTTCTTGGAGTTCTCTCCCAGGCATCATGTCTCTCACACGCCCCAATCCTCGCTTCATCGCCCGTGCGAAACGAATCATGTCGTCGCAGATCAGACACTACGCTGCGCCAGGCGAAGGCACCATTCCTCCCGCGAAGAAGAAGTACGTTCCGACAAGCGGCACTTATCCTCTTGGCTTCATGGCTGGGAGCGCACACGTCGGGGTCAAGGCTTCGAATACGCGCTTTGACGATCTCGCCCTCATCGCATCTGAGTCACCATGCGCTGGTGCTGCGGTATTCACAACGAACAAGTTTCAGGCCGCGCCTGTAACAGTAAGCCGGGATATGCTGAAGAAGCGGAATGGTGACGGCGTCAGGGCCGTCATCGTGAACTCAGGTTGTGCAAATGCTGTGACGGGACGAGGTGGAATCGAAGACGCGATATCGATGGGCAAGAAGACGGACCAATGCTTCTATGAAGACAGCAATGGAAAAGATGATGGCCAAGGGAGTCGAAGCGTCGTCATGAGCACAGGTGTCATTGGCCAACGACTACCAATCCAGAAGATCCTTGACAAGATACCTACGGCATACTCCAATCTAGGAGGATCGCATGAGCACTGGCTGAGCACTGCGAGGGCAATATGCACCACCGATACCTTTCCGAAACTCGTTTCAAGGACGTTCAGCCTCCCGAACAGTACTGAAGAATATCATATCGCCGGTATGACTAAAGGAGCTGGCATGATCCACCCGAACATGGCCACTCTTCTGGGCATAATCTGCACCGATGCGCCCGTTGCCGCCGGCCCTTTACAAGCAGCCCTCACATCCGCCATCACCAAGTCCTTCAACAGTATCTCTATTGACGGTGACACGTCTACCAATGACACGGTCGCTCTTCTCGCGAACGGTGCCGCCGGCGGTCAGACAATCACTTCAACAAGTTCTGAAGACTTCCAAGTGTTCCAGAAGACACTGACGGAGTTCGCAATTGACCTCGCAAAACTCGTTGTGCGTGATGGCGAAGGTGCAACCAAATTCGTCACCATCCACGTCACCAACGCGGCTACCTACAAAGACGCGCACCGTGTCGCATCAACCATCGCGCGCTCCCCCCTCGTCAAGACTGCACTGTATGGCAAAGACGCAAACTGGGGTCGCATTCTCTGCGCGACGGGATACGCCGAGGGCGTCGGCTCCGTCACTCCCAACGAAACAAGCGTAAGTTTCGTGCCCACGGATGGGAGCGAGGAGTTGAAACTGCTTGTTCGCGGCGAGCCGGAACAAGTTGATGAGGCACGTGCAGCGGAAATCTTAGAAGCAGAGGATCTGGAGATTAAGGTGCAGCTGAGCGAGAACAAGGGGTACGAGGAAGAAGCGGTGTTCTGGACGTGCGACTTTTCGCATGAGTATGTTACGATTAATGGGGATTATCGGACATGAAGCGTTTGTCCATTGGGTAATAAAAGAGTTGACGCTATGGCGCGAGGACTATCCTGAACCTTACTAATAGAAAAACAACCACGACCGCCCACATTTTCAGCAGGCGAGAGACAATATCTGCACAATCTTGTTATTCCAGACAAGTTCGAAGACTAGCATCACTCCAGGCTTCGCTACGCAGCGCCCTGATACCTGGCCGCTTGGTAGACTAAGACTGACTTTACAACGAGGCGTTGCGCATGCTAGCTTCTCCAGTCTGCGAGCTGGGCAAGATGCTGCGCCGAGGCAAAGCATTGAGTTGAGAGCTTCTACTTTTTCGGGACGAAGAAGAGGTAAATGCAAGCTTTGTCATTGTTCGAGTGACCCAGTCGAAAGCTCCCTAGGCTCACGACTTGCATGCTCAAACCTGCAGGTGCTATGTGGTTGATGTTCTGAATCGGAGTTCAGAATTTTGATAGGTGTAAAGATGCTACTACGCGGTATTGGAGATATGGTTCATGCATGTCAGACATGTGGCGTCATTTTACCTGTATACTGCACTAACCTTGCCAAACCTGGAAGGTCGGACACAGACTGTGCATGTTAGGGTTGATATGCCTGTTAGCTCCAAGAAGCATTACCAACCCCAGGGAACATGGTACAGAAGGAAGGCATTGGCCTATATGGTACATATTGACGTGTAATCCCTTCACTCAACCTGTCCCAAGA
>TARA_R110002003_G_scaffold104_26_pt1 | contig 18579 bp, 19 predicted proteins | sample TARA_R110002003 | Tara Oceans TARA_R110002003 (sample SAMEA4396441) | marine metagenome | biome: Westerlies Biome; feature: [SRF] surface water layer (ENVO:00010504); material: water (ENVO:00002006), including particulate matter (ENVO:01000060) such as... | depth 5 m
GCGCTGTCGCGGGTTGATGCGGACTTGGTTGCACTTGAAGATGCCTGTGATCTCCACACGGTCACCAGCTTTGCAGACGTCGACAAGCTCGTCATATGCGCAGAGGGAGACCGAGTGCGGTGTCTGACCATCCGGCACATTATCTGGTGTTTCTTGAAGCTTGATGACCTGCTTGTTCGCGAATCCGGAGCGATTGTGAATGATCTGCATCGAATTGGGCGACTCGCAGACAGGACGAGGGCACTTGGTAGGCTCAGTGATCTTGCCACGGTCGATATCGACGCGCACTGTGTGCTGACAGACGGAACATTTGAAAAACGCTATGCTGGTTAGCTTTGACCCCTGCCATCAACGAAGTATATCAACTCACCATCCTTCATATCTGGAATGATTGGTGTAGTCCTGATAACCAGTCCCTTGACACTGACGAGCTTGTCCATGTCGCCAGGATTCAGCTCTCGCAAGTTGATAGTCTTGTCAAGACCAAACGGCCTAACATTGTACGTGAGCTGGTCAACTTCATTGACCAAATTCTGTATCTCCGGGAAAGGAGCGGGTGAAGGAGCTCCTGGGGTAGGCGCATCCGAGCTCAGCATGGGTGGCAGGGAGCTGGAGTCACGAGTCCGTGGTTGCGCCCCGCGCTGCTGCTGAGAAAGCTGCAATCTCATTTCCGCCATCTTTTTCTCGGCAAGCTCGAGCATGACATCCTTGATAGCCACATCCATAATCGGAATAATTTCGTTCGGGTATGCCTGCAGCTGGTGCCAGAGTTTCCGTGTCGGCGGATAGCTCTTGAGATTGCGAGCGTCCAGGTTAAGTGGAGTGATGCTCAACTCGAGCATCAACTTCATCATCTCGACATACTCACGGGCCATGGCTGGATGGCTCGCCGGCAGGTTCATACCCTCCTCTAACTCGCCATCTTGGATCATGCGGTACTTGCGTTGAAAATTCATCAAGAAGTCCTTCATGGCGTGTCTAGCATCCACAAGCGAGACATTGGTACCCCAGATGACTCGCGAGGAGTTGCCACCTAGCACATCGGCATCTGAAGTGTCTGGGTTCAGATTCGAGAAGGTAGCCGCATCTGATGCCTCTGGCACAGGGACGCCATTTTCATCCACGAACAACCTGCGCCGTCTAGTTGTCGAGCTGGCGCCAAAGACGTCCGAGTGGATATCGCTCCGGCGATTGCGGGCTGCTGACTCAGAGCCACGTACGAAGAGGGCGCTGCTGCTGCTTCTGATGTCGGTGTTTTGCGCGTTGCGGGCTCGACCTGGGCTGGAGCTGGAGGCGTAATGAATGGGAGATGAGTCTGCAAGTGTCAGATATACGTCTTACGACCAAGGTAGATATGTTTATACCTCCAATAGTCATGCCACTGGCTTTGGGCGTTGCTCCGCCATCGTCGCTGTCTGGCGCACCATTCCCTGCCCCTGATCCGGAGGGGTTGACGGGTGAGGAGCGGAAGAACAGGGGCGATTGCGTTGATGCTGACTGAAGTCTCGAGTTGCGCGGTGTAGCCTGCGATCCGCGTTGCGATGCTTGTGAGGCCTCAGACTGCAGCTGCTCCTCTGGGCCCACGGGGGCAGGACTGCTCGAGGGGATTGCACCACGAGCGCTCCGGCGCGGGGTTGCGGACGCGGAAGTGCGCTGCGAGCGACGTTTCGCTGGCGACGACATGGCAGCCTGAGTCTACACACAGAGAATTGGTCGTGTCTGGGTGCTGAAGAGGGGCTGCTGTGGAAAGGTGGGTTGGGTCGCGCTTTCCCCTTGACGCGTCGCGCGCGTAAAGTGGTTCTTGGCGTGCTTTCTCATCCTGTTATCGATAGCCCCGCAACGAATGAATTTCGTCAGACAACAAACACGCAATACTAGAGCAACCAAGACAAAAAGACTCATTCTATCACCGTAGTACCAGTCTCACCTGGACAAGTACCCACTCACCTATGGCGCCTCCATCAAAAGTCGCCATCGCGACTGGCTCAGTCCTGCGATTAGTCAAGGAAGAAGCGAGCTACCACAAGGAGATTGCACAGCAGGAACAGCGCATCAAGAAGCTCGAGGAGAGCGCCGGTGATGAGAACAAGGAGTACACCCTCAGACAAGAGGTGCTTGATTCCATCTCAGACTTACTCTGGCACATTCCCTGACTTGGCTTCAGAAACAAGCTCTAGCAGAAACCAGGAACGTGCTGCCTAGCATGCAGACGAAGATCAGTGCAGCATTAGAGAAGCTGGAGGAGGCTCTGGTAAGTCACGAAGCTCTGATACTGTGGGATTGCGCTGATTGTGATGAAGGAAGTCCATACAGAGGGCGGCGCCGAGGCATCGACGGAGGACGTCACCAAGGCAAAGGAAGCCGTCGCAAAGGGAAAGGAGGCTCTTCGTCAAGCCTCGTGATCCCAATGTCCGTAGGGGACATATGATGCCACTGTACGATAAGATGAACGACCCAAATGACCAGCATGACCTGAACACCGCGCTATGCAAATATGTGAGAGACGGCGCTGTCCATCATCGCGATTCGTCCATCTTGATCGGCGACCTTTCTCCGCCGTCATCTTCGCCCTCCTCCAAGTCTTCACCTTCCTCCAGTCCAGAAGAGTCGTCGTCCTTTGCTTCTCCCGAGTTCGCGCCCGACTCTGCCATCTCTGTGTCTTCCACCATCCCAGACCGAGCAGGTGATGGGGCGGCGCTTGCGTTTCTTGAAAGCGGGTGTAGTCTGTCCTGCGGCGGTACTTTGAGTGACGACGAGCCTTCTCCGCTCTGACTGACGTGTATCGGCGTCATGCCACCGTCCGGTCGTGGGGTGCCGACACGGCTCACATCTCCTCTAGAGGTGCTGCCTTCGTGCTCGCCCTCTTCGTCGCCGTCCTTCATCATGCCCTCCTTGCGCTCGGCCTCCTCCTTCTCGTCCTTGATCATGCGCAGCATCTCCCGTGTCGCATCCTCGATGCGGCCGAACTGTGTTCGTCGCTCGCTCCACGTGTCTTTGGCGGACCGGACTTCATGCTCCAGCTCTGCTATTTCCTCGTCCAGCTTTGCGTGTGCCAGTGCTTGCTCGTCTCGGGGTTTCAGCATCTTGGCGCTCGTGATCTTCTCTGTGAGCAGGTCATACGTCTTGCGCACTGCCAGAGTCTCTTTCGCCTCGATGAGCTGGTATCGTAGTTCCTCGATGGTGTCCTTGACGTGCTGCTGCTTCGCCGTGATGCCGTCCTTCTCGACTGCATACCGCTCGCGCTCCTTGTGATTGCTGTTTGTAGTGAACTCGGCACGCAGGACCGCAAAGTCGAGTGCTGAGAGCTCGTTCATGAGATTCTTCCGCCACAATTCGATCTTGTGGACTTGCTGTTCACGCTCGACGGCCAAGGCAGCAGCAGCTTCCTCGGCAGCCGTGGCATCTGGTGGTGGAGATGGCAGTTGTCTTGGTCGCGCATCCTCGAAGAAGTCGGACTTGAGTATTTTACCGGCAACCTGGCTGTATGGTCGCGCCTCAACGGCGAGCAGTCGGGATACATTGTGGAGGGCGTCTGTCGAGGTTAGCCAAGGCCTCGCCGCTAGCAGTATGCGCCTCACCTTCGTCTGCTTGCGGCAGGGTGCCCCAGTTCGTGACTGCCATTATCTATAAGCGTTCAAAATGTGGGTGCAATCGAGGTCGTGGGCGATGCTGGTCGCGTCGCAATCGCGAAGGTGAGGTTGAAGCTGCAGAGGTGACAGGGATCTCTACCAACGGTAAGTTAGCGTCCGCAGGTTGGCGATCAGCAGCAGACGTCAGACCTCGAGGAATCCATCACTGCACCTCTTGGCTCATTTACCACGTCGCATTCTTTGTCTCAGTGACTGCCGTTCTAGGCTACCACTGTTCTTGCTTGTCTCACTATAATATCTGGCCAGATGCTGGTGATTGTGCGGGGTGTGGCCCCAATCGCTACCGCCTGCGCACTGCTCGTTCGTGCCTCGTAGCCTACAGCAGCCGCCCTTTGAACGACTTTGTCAATACTGGCAAACGCAGACACCTTGATCGTACTTTTGTTCTTGTTCACGCAACGCTTCTTGTCCTTCTGCCACTTTGCGCTCAACCACCGCCCTAATATTATTATCCAACCCACCATCTGCGACCATGCCCGTCCCAAGTCTCTTCGAACTGGCTCGACAGCGCCTGATCAAGAACATCGACCTCCTCAACGACATTGGAGACATACCCTTCTCCTTCCTCGAACCCGTCCTTCGTCACATGCAGAACCCTGACCAACTACAAGAGCTCGAAGAGAACTGCGCACAGATACAGGGTGAGACAGGAGAGATCTGGTTGAAGTTCATCCGGAGAGACATACCGAACTGGGATAAGAAGCCGCACCAGCCTCGAGACCCTCGAAACTGGAGCAAAGTGTATCGCAAGCTTAAGAAGGAGGCAGAACGAGAAAAGCACGAGCAGGAGGATGCGCTGAAGCAGCAGATGCAAGCTCTGCAACAAGATCGCGCACAGAACAAGACACTCATCGTAGACAGCAAAGTCGGATACGGTGCGCGTAGCAGTAGGGTATTTGGTCTGGGAAGCAGCAGTGGATGGGGCTCTTCTGGGGCACCCGCGAAGACCGGCAAGGTGGCCATGGATAAACTGAAAAGGGGCATGTTCGACTACAAGCGAGAGCGTCCCAAGGCGGCTCAGATGCCTACGCACCTGCTGGCGCAGAGGAAAGCACAAGTCAGGGCCGCGCCGGCGCGCATGGTCCGAATGGCGGAAAACGAAGGTCCCAGGAACATGGTGCTTTCGAAGCAGGCCGCTGCATCAGTCGCGTTGAGGACAGATCCGCTCCCTGAGACCAAGCGACCACACATTACACATCGACCGATGCCGCAGAAAAGTGGCCCACCCCCACGGACGTCACTTCCTGCCGGCCAGCAGTTCACTGCACCAAAAGTGAAGCCGCTCGATCAACAGCCGGGTGCATCGTCGGCGCTCACCAAGCGCAAGGAAGCGGCAGGTCTTTTCCACAAGCCGAAGCGGAGGAAGATATAAGGCCGCATCCACTTCTGTTCACTTTGATTGCATTTAGGTTTGTATTTGGATAGACCGGTCTTTGTACGAATTATGGAGCTACGGGTTCAATCAGGACTTAACGCGGGCAACGTCCTGGTAGTTCTGGTGCATTAGGAGGCGTTGTCAAGACATTACTCTATAGGCTATTTCGTTATCCACATCTAATTTTTGTTCGCAAGGTCGAGTCCCACGACACTTACTTCATTCGGCGGCGTCGTTGTTGCCTGCGTCTGAGTTTGTTTCTTATGGAGGGAAAGAGCGAAGGTGAGAGCTTGGCGCGGGTGCAAGAAGAGCAGCTACCATAGTACTGTATGCCGCAATCACCCCGACCGCGTCGAACGCGTCACAACCACCTCGACACCTTCTTCACTGCAATCGGTCCAGCACAGCGAGCAAACATCCCTTCATCCACACTCGCGACTTACACTTCAACCATGGTGCTCACGCGAGCTCGAGGTCGCCTGGCGCTCACACAAACAGCAGCTCGCTCTTTTCGGATCCTGGACCTGCCCCCGGAACTTGTCACACAGACCTTCGAACTTCTAGCTGCGTCGGACCCTTGCTCCATTCTGAGCGCCCGCTTTACTTGTCGCGCTTTCAGAGACCACTCGATCGTCGCCTTCGGCAAAAACTTCTTCGACCACTTGGTAGCTATGCTTCACCCTATAAGCCTGACCGTCTTATTCGAGATCGCGACCCACGAACAGTTGTCCAAATTCGTCCAAAAGGTTACCATTAGCGGTGAGCGTATTGGTGCTATCATCAAACCGCGAGATGTAGATAAGAGGGCCGTGCTCAAGGATCTTCAAACCGGCATGGAGAATTCGGGCATGGACCGTCTCATATTGACAGCGGCGTTGCGTAATTTTGCAAATCTCACGGTCATCCGAATCGATAACTCATCGTTTTACGTACTGACCGAGTCGATCGATGCTGCTCAATGTGGACGCAGGCACATCATTGAGAAAGGTCGCTTATGGGACGTCGGAGATGACTAGGATCAGCGAGTTGACCGCGCCTTTAGAGTGACTCTAGCCAGTATTAAGGACGCCAGCATTGAAAAGAAAGTCAAGATGGAGGTCGACGTGTCTATCGTCGACGAGCCCAATTATCACGTTGACTATTTCGATCCTAAGTCACCGGATTGGGTGGAGTACTTCTCTCGGAACATTACAACCATCCAGCTTACAAAACACGCAATCTGTCCATGGGCGTTGGATCTGCTTCGCTCCACCCCCAATCTGGAACATCTTCAGTTAGAATTTTCAGATGAGGCCATCGAGTTTCGCCGATCAGTCACCGGGGAGCTCTTCATGTGGCCACGTCTTAGCCACTTCGGATTGCTTGACACTTCTTGTCACGACACCCTCGCACCATTCCTTGATTTGCACAAGAACACCCTCACCACGGTCAGTCTCCAGGCTATCGAACTCATAAGTGGGACATGGAAGGACGTCTTTCAAGTCATAGAAAGCATGCCTAAGCTTCGGTGTCTCGACGCTGGCAACCTCAATGAACAACAACTCTCCCAATGTTGCAAGACATTCGATCGACTCTACGACGCCGACGCAGACGAAGCCCACATGCTCAAACTTGTGACCAACGCGGAAATCAGCAGGGCTGTGAGGGCTATCTTGTGCGATTTCCGGACCTTCAAGATGAGACCGTATTTTTGGGCATATACAGTCGACTGCAGACTGGCGAACGCAATCATCGATGGGGAGGCTGTGTTTCGCGAAGGCAGATGGCATGCAAAACTAGAAGAGGAGTGGACACGCGATGAAGCTGGCAAGTTAACCTTATGAAAGCCACTAAAGACATTTCAGTATGCACATCAGAATCTTCTCACAACGACTTGTCATTCAACACGTGTACATTGGGTATGACGGGGATGACGGTTTATGAGTCTTGAAGTTCTCTAGCATTGCACATGGTATGCAGAGCTAGAAAATGCGAGCAATCGGATCAATAGGAAAATAAGTGGGCCGAGTTACTGGTTATTTTAAATCTCTTCCTCCCACTAGGAAATCAATGGACTTTCCACATATGATCATAAGTCCGCTCTACATCTGCACTGAGCTCGGTCACGTGTGGAAAAATCCATTGATTTCCCGGTGGTAGCCTACCTCCGGAAACATGAATATCACGCTTACCTTCTCACAAAGGTCGACAAAGTTCCACTGAGCATCTCAAATCTACATTCTTCATGTATTCGCTCGTCGCAAATCAACTTCGAAATAATTTGGCGTTAACATGATTTCTTCAGGCCACATCGCAGCTATCGTCATTGCGTCAGTACTCGCTGTCGCAGTTGTGATACTTTTGTGGTATATACGACGACGCTTGGAAAGAATACGGAATGAAGCTTAGCACCTCAAGCATTGCATGATTCGGGCGAAACATGGGTGTGGTGAGGCTTGGTCGCTAAAGGATGCCTCTTCAGGCGAAGCTCGAACGCGTCAACTTCATCAGCTTCAGCCGTGCCTCAGCTTCAGCCGTGCCCCAGCTTCAGAACAAAACATTTCCACTTCCATTCCGCGACCCAATATCAACTTTAAATCCAGAGGTACTGCTGGCGCATGCGATACGGAAATTGAACTATCAACAAAGCCCTCTATCCCCCACCGTCCCAACCATGCCTCTCTCCCGTGGCGCCATCGCCGGCATCGCGGTAGGCTCCGTCCTTGGCTTCCTCCTAATATTGTCGATCATCGGCTTCTACATCTTCTCCCGCCTCAGGAAAGGACGAAGTCAAGCATCATATCCCCCGCCCGAACTGCCGGGCTCACCCCTCTCTGGTCCAGTAGAACTATATTTACCTCCACACTCCATTGATGGTCAGCCTGGAGCATACGAACTGGTCAATTATGGGAGTATGCAGGTTAAGGGCATTAGAAACATTGAAGACATGGAGCCGATAGGTGGGGCGCAGGGCCGGGTTTGAAGCGCTGAAGAAGGATTTTGTGGTTCTTTGGTCAACAGAATGTAGTGGGCGATGGTTGCGATGTCAAATTGCTGAGTGCTGCGTTGGAGACTGCAGCCTTGTTGTGCTTATGTTGCTCGCGTGCGGGCTTTCCAACCCCAGCTGAACACACCTACGACGTCACGAAATCCCAGAAGTGCACATTAACAATCCTAAGACCGTAGTCTCAGCATCAAGCTGCGAGTCTCAAATCGAATATGGCTGGCTCTCCTTGGAGCACTGCGAGCGGCGTAGCCGGCCCCATTCTTGCCTTCCTTCTCATCATCACACCAACAGCTTATTTCTACATACGACTCAGGGATGCTCACGATCCGGGTTCATCGGATACACCCGATTGCATCTCGCCGAATGCCAACTGTTCACCGTGGACGTCGGACGATGATCAGGTGCAAATCGAAAATATCTACAAGGCTATAGCATCTGCGGCTCCGCTCAAGAATGAAGATAAGCTCGTCGTATCGGAGAGTATGCAGGTCAAGGAAGTTCAAAATAGTGGAATCGATCTCAGTGGTGGAACCAAAGCCAGTGTCAACCAGACAACAGCAAAGTTCTGATCCAGAACTAAGTTCTATCGCTTTTTCCTTCGAGATACCTGACTAGTACACCGAACGATGTGTTTGTGTCGCAAGACTGGGCGAGATCAGATTCGCCGGATAAATATCAGCTTCGTGCTACTTGTGTAGCCTTGACTTGTCTAAAGACATCGTCCTTCGCAACCAACGCCTGGCGGTGTCACTGCCGCTGCTCCTTTCCGCCTGCCTCTTTCCATTACTGTCGTTCCCAACGACGTCGACCTCCACACCACTTATGGCCCTCTCCCCCGGCGCCATCATCGGCATCGTCATGGCTTCCATCTTTGGGCTCATCTTCCTCTCAGCTCCAACCGCTCTCATCCTGCTTGTCCGTATCAAACGTTCTCCGAACGCTGATTAAAGCGTTGGCTTCTCCCTCCCGTTTGGGCCGCTCGGGCCTGTAATACGCCGGCACTACGAAAATGAAAAACCATAAGTTGAGGATTGCGGCAATGAACATTTCGGCGACGGCCAAACGACGAAGGTTTAGAGCCCGCTGTGATGATCGGATTTGAAGAATTGATGCGCCTCATGACCTCAATCAACACCAACACAGAAGCGTGGCATGCTTAGCGATGCTGTAGCATGCACATTATGCATATCACACCCAGTATTGACAATTCCTGTAGCTGAAAACGACAACTCTTCGATAGACGGACCGACAGTGCTCAAGGTCGAGCATGTCTACAAGCACGCAGCTTTCGTGTTTGACACAATACCTCAACCGAGCGTTCGTTGACTCGCCGCGTTGTCATCTGAGAAGCAAAGAGGTGCACGCGCAATAATGAACCCAAACAAAGAAGTTGACTAGAAAAGAATTATGTTGCTGCACTTTCAGGGAATTTCGCGAGCGCTGGTAGTGTTGTGACAACTGGATTCGCTGTAGAGAACGATGGCACCGAGAAAATGATCACGAAAGCCAGAGAATGCATTGGAAAGATACTAGAAAGCGCTATAGCCACTGTTGCATTATTTGAACTCAAAGTGTTGTGATGCCCGAAAATGGTGATGATGTCGTGGATGGCATTTTTAGGCGGGCTTTACCGTACATGCACGGGCTTGAGCTCGAGCACGCGCTAGGAATATAGCGTTGCCAAGTCTCCCCGACCCTCCCTTCGCAGTCCGACTCTATCCCACCAGACCCCTTATCGCCAAAGTCACGGAGCCCATGGCAAGTGTACGATATTGGCTCACGTATTTGGCCCCTCGTCGCCTTCATCGGGAAGTCGTAAAACAGTCTTTGTCGCTCAAGGACACCTGGTATGCGCGCATTTCAGCGCCAGCCCGACGGTCACTGAAGTGGCGCCACAGACATCCTCAATGGGCCTAAGAACGCCCACTGTGCGCGAGAAGTTGTGTTGACAAGAGTCTCGGCTATCTCAATGAGATGTTGCGCCCCCAGTGACATTCTCTACACAAGTACCTACAGTGTCCAGTAGTGGTGGCAGGCATCCGTGCGAAAGTTCAACGAATGAGACCGTCCGAACTGCGTGACCTGGACATCCTGATTCGTTCAGAACCGACAGGGATGCGCGCCACCACTACCGGAACACTGTTTATGGTGACATGCTTGTCGTCTAGCCATCGGTATGTGGAGGAATGGGCATTTGGAGAACCAAACTTGCAGAAATAAGGTTTCGACCATCACCAAACACGCTCTTGTTCTCCTCGGGACAGCCTCCGAGCGGCAGTCATGGCAGAAACGAACCTAAAGTAGTTAAAGACGGGATGCTCACTACTTCAAGTGGTGGGAGACAAGTTCTACGGTTCCGATTATCTTAAGTACTCCTACTGCGCAACGCAAGTGCACAATCATCTCAAACAAGACACGATGTTGCTACCAATTGTCTTGACAACAATCCTCGTCAATCAAGCGCTCGCCGCCCCTCCAAATGCAGTCAATGCCAAATGGCCGAACGCTTTCCCCAAGCAACTCAACGCGGTCCGTCGTCGGCAAGGTCTTACTACATCAGAGTTTCTATATCACCACACAATCGTTCACGGTCGCAAAACATGGAATGCACCAGATAGCGTAGACCAACCGCTCGCATATGTGCAGGATCATGCTTTCGACTCGGCCTACGGCATCAATACAACAGCAAACTATCCTGAACCCAGCTACTTTGGCCACAGCGATGTTGCTGAACTCTACAGTCGTTCCCAACGAGCCTTCTTTACCCCGCCTCCAAACAACTACACACAGACTGTGATCGGTCCAGATGGCAATGCATTTAGCGACTTCTCTGCGGCTGTCAACATGTTTGCCTACGAAGTCTTTCAAGAAGTCAAGACGTCCTGCCCCAAGCCCTCCGAGACCTACAATGCTTTCTACTGGGTCTACGCCGACGCTTCCAACGCCAATACTCCTTCATTCGACAATACCACCTTCGCATCATCGATTGTCAAGAGCATGATTAATGACTTTCCCGCTGGTGTTATCTACAATGCTAGCATGCACACCTCGGTCCCTGGTCTCGACTCTCGCACCTACTATGGAGGCTTCGGCAACCCAACGCTCAACGCCGTTCTGAAGTTCTGGTTGTGTGACGACAATAAAGCTGTTGCTGCTTTCCGAAAGGTGCAGAACGGTTTGAGCCAGAAGAATAACAAACTGGGGATCAATCTCAATCAGAGCTTCGTTATGTTCACTCGGTCTGTCTTGTTGTATGACCGCAGCAACAATATCCCGTTCGACACCGAGAGGGCCACGAAAGCTCTACAGGCGGATCGCTTCCGCGGAAATATCGACCTTACGGCTTAACCACAATCAGTGGTTGCGGTTTGCGTCGACTCTTTTGGCGAACTGGCGATTCTTATGGACTTTTCACTTTCCCCGGCCCTGGGGACACGAATGCAGAAACAATTGTTTCATCAGGGAGTTGATTGTAGGAGTATGAAGATAGGGACATAGCTGCTTTACGCATGGCACCGCGCAATACTATCATTCAACAAGGAATCTCTTCCTGTTAACGAATTTTCGGTGACTGTCTTGCGTATCCAACGCATGCCATTGAAGCACGGTGGCGTGCGATCCCCATTAGCTGGGCTCAATTTCCAAAAACTTGACAATGCAGACAGTTTCAGGCTCACCAAACAATGACGACAGATTGAAACTCGAATGGGGAGAAACTTTAGGGACAAATCTGACCGGATTAGGAGCGACTCTTAGTTCGGGAGGTGGGGCACGGAAGTAACTGGTTAATCCCGGTAACGACAACGACATCTGGACGATCTTGTGACACCACCTCATCGCTCATCATCTCGGATATATCCCGACAGTCCTCATCCAATGTCCATGGTTTCTGATGTTCGGCCCAAAGTGCTTCTCTTCGGCGCCGGCAGCGTAGGCACGGTCTACCTTTGGCTACTATCCAAAGTTGCACACACTACCGCAGTGTGCCGCTCGAATTACGATGTTGCACAGAAAGACGGCTTCATCATCAATTCTTCGATCTTCGGTCAAGGTATCCACTTTAGGCCTGAGATTGTGCGAGACTGCGAGGAAGCAGCAGCGAAAGCAGGCGAGACATCATTTGATTACATCGTTGTTTGCAGCAAAGCTATCCCCGGCATCGTGCCCCACTTGATAGCACCCGCTGTCACTCCAGGAAAGACAGCCATTGTGCTCATTCAGAATGGGGTGGGAATTGAGCAGGAGTACAACGACGCCTTTGGAAGCAACCCAATCATCAGCACAGTCGTGTACCTCCCAGCAACGCAACGACCGGCCGGCGTCATCAAGCACGGAGAGGTCGAAAAACTTCAGATAGGCGCATACCCTACGTCTACCAATTCGGAGCCCTCCAAAGCCTTTTCTGCCCTTGTGCAAGCCGCCGGTGGTACTGCAGAGTTCTGTGATGATATACAGCCCAAGCGTTGGTTCAAGCTCCTGGTTAACGCATCCTGGAATCCCATATGTGCTCTTTCCTTGTCCAAAGATACCGCTGTTCTGGAGGCTTGTGGTGAGGCAACCGCTGTGTTGTTCGCCGTCATGATGGAGATCCGCGACATTGCCGACGCTTATGGCTACACGATAAAGAAGGAGGAGGTCGAGTTCCAACTCGGGAGAGCGCAGGCGAGGATTCCGATCAAGGCTGGAATAGAGCCAAGTATGCTACAAGACGTTCAGGCGGGCCGGAGAATCGAAGTCGAGGCGATCGTTGGTAATGCGGTGAGGATGGGGAAATCTAAAGGTGTAAGGTGCGACAGGCTGGAGGTGCTTTATGTGCTTGCGAAGGCACTCGACTTGCACCTGGGTAGACAATAACCCACTTACAAGTAGCCTGCTCATGAAGAGTAGAGGTATTAGTGGTCATGTGGCTTGCGCTCTCTGCCGTTCTGCTGCATTCATTCCTCTGTTAGTCCTTTGCGCATTCGTGCCCCACTTTCACCTTTGCTTTGCTCCGCCTATACCCCACTACAAGTCTGTTTGCTCTCACCTACCTCTGTTATTGCGTGACTAGGACGTTTTGTTGTCGTCATTATCACTGTTGCTACCGGCAACGCCAAGCTCTGCTCTCTCGCGCGCTCTAAATTCTACTCTCCGCACTCACTAGAGCTTACGACGCCAGCAAAGCACATCGTCAACTCTAATATCGCCTGTCAAGCGCAGTAGCTTTATCTCACCTCAGTCCCACGACAGCTTTACTTGCTTGCGTTCGCGCACTCACCTACAAACCCGCGACAACCTTACCTCATCTTGTGTTAACACTTACCTCGTAAAGTACCACAACCGAGCTACCAATCACGAGAGATGTTTCCCACCTTGATAGGCGTCCTGTTTGTCTACTTATGGGCCCTGATCCAGTGGCTTTTGGAGACGGCGATCTATACCAGCACATATGTCGCGCACGAAGTCGCGCGCTTCCCTACTTACGTGTACGATTCATTCTTGGAGGCTGCGTCAAACTGGTATCAGTTCTTCAGCTCTGATCTACCATCTTTCTTCTGCGCCTTTTACACCACTGGCATCTGGCTCAAGGACGTTGGTGAGGACACAATCACCTACCTAGACGACGCCTATGATGAAGTTACCCAAAACCTCTACGACACGTTTGGAAATCCTATCGGTGATCTCACCCACAATGACTGGGTTGCCTTCTACCAGTCAATCATGGCCTTCGCCACCATGTTTGCCGTCTGTTGCGTTTTGAAATGGTACTGGGAACATCATGGCGAAGACTCAACTCTCCCACAATCGCCAACCATCGCAGCCGAGGAAGGCCAACATGTGCCAAACATGACTTGCAAAGACGATGCAAACGAGAGGACCCCGCCTCGTCCTCGGCCTTCGAATAGCCACCCACCCGCTGAAAAATACACCCGTTTACCAGAACACTTAAAGCCTACCGGTTACTTCAGAACGCCTCGACCCGATCAGCCATTCGGCCGAACTATACACACACACGAGAAGTTTCTCAACGATGACAGTAGACGCGTCAAGCTTTACGGCTACTGGCGCTCTGTTTCCGGGCAGTCTACAGAGGACGTGGAAGACAACGTCCAAGTACCAAATATGAAACCTGCGCAGACTCAACACCCTATCGTCGCAAAAGCTCAACTTTCTGAGCCAGTACAAGCCTCCACGCCTCCACATATGCGAATGGACATCGTGTCGTCGCCACCTGGGCCCGGTCAGCCTCTTCCGGCCCCTGCTACGAAAGCGCCTCACGCAATGTCACCTCTAAAGGTGCTCGCTCATACCTTTACAACACTCCACGTCGATTACGATGTACTGAGGGGAGCTATGGATACCTTTTTCGAGGGTGTGGTTCATGGTAAATATGACTATAGGCCTCCTGGTGCCTTCATTTGGGAACGGCTCGGCCATGCGGATGCGGAGTTCGCAAAAGTACTTCCCAATGGTTTTATGCCTTTCGATTGTGCCACTGCCTTCCATTGGCGTCTTCTAGTGCAAGACTTTTGGAACAAAATGCAGCCACATGGCTATCTCATCACCAGCCACGCTGATGAGAAGGTGCGAACTCTTCTGGAGCGGGTCTACGTCTTCGGACTTTCTCTGCACTTGGATCTCCAGCTACTCGATCCACTGCCGCCTGCATCCGCACCTCCACCACCTCCGCAGGAAGCACCAGCTCGGCCCAAAGCTCAGGGGTCTGCGACGACTCAGCCTGCCGAGAACATGCAGGCTGCATCAAAGCCTCCCACTATGCCGGCACAAGCTGCATCGGAGACGCCCGGCAACGTCTTCGATTTCATGCCGTCAAACGGGCGACTGCCGGCTCGCCCCGCGGCCTCAAGAATTGCAGCTTCTAGGGCCGCCACTTCCAGGGCTATGGCCTCCAGGGGTGGCATTTCTAAGAGGCGTTGAGTAGGGAACAAGATGGGGCGGAGGACGACGATTTGAGAAACGTCGTCATCGTATCCACCGAAGTCACGATGTTGTCTCCATGATGAGACATTAGCCCGGTGATCGGGCAACAAAAGTATTGCGAAGCGAGTCAGCCGTTGGTGTAGGCCGGGTACACTATGTACATGGTCATGGGAGATTTTGGCATCGGAGGTGACTTGCGACGCACCATGTGCGCATTTTGTGTGTTTGATCGATCTTGAGATGGCATTTTGTGATTGTGTAGTCTATCTACATGGTCAAGGAAAGTATGAGAATGGGACGAAAAGATTACATGCGCGTGAGAAATAGCCAGAAAGATTTAAACTTCAAGATTGCAAACCCAACATGTATGCGTCATGAGAAATGACGTGATGTGACTTGGGCAAGTGATTAGGACGTGCTTTCCAAACTACCGTGACGACGGGCAGGTTTTACACGGCAATAGCAGCAGTAGGACTCATATCAAAGCTCTCAGACATCCTCCTCAGCGTGACAGGGACTGGTGCATCGATCACTTCATTGACCATGGGTGAGTAAAGCGGATCGAGGCTCTCCCTGAAATACACATTAGCGCCATAAACACTCAAGTATCAACATGGACTTACAGCTGCAGCAGATCCTCCGCCGCACTACTCTGTTTACTCTTATCCATCTGTTCGAACGCAAAGTAGTCGTCGCTGTTCTTGAAGGGGCTCAACACGGCCTCTTCGCCATTGCCAGAATCCGCCGCAGGCGTGGGTGGGATGGTAGTCAAGATAGTTGGTGGATGGTTGCTGAACGTGGACATCTTGGTGGGACAGGCGGCGCTCATGCTCGCGCGGAAACCTCGGGGGTTAGCCTCAGGGACGGGTATCGCGATGGAACTTGTACGCGCAGTCTTTGCAGCAGGAGGCGGCTGCATCTGTGCATGACTGAGCGCGCGCTTGATGAACGAAAACGCAGAGGCAGTGCTCGAGTTGCGAGAACGAGTGCTTGCATTGCCGCCATTATCGGAGCCAGAGGCGGAAGATACGCTGAGATTGCGACCGAAGAGCCCTTGCGAGGGGTTGCTGTGGTTCATGAAGTTGATGTTGGTATTCGAGGCGGCCATGAGGCTGAAGATGCCGCGGAGGGCGGAGATCGCGGCATCAACCGAGGACTGGATGCAGTTCCAGGAGTACTCCAGGCGGATGAAATCGTCAAGACTTTCCTCGATCTTGGTCATCTCGTTGTTGCACACAGAAACTGCATCAGCGATGATGGTAGTTCCGGTGATCCATGCGTTGGCGACTGCATCCTGGCAATGGATGGGCTGAGCTTGGATGAAATTGATAGCAGAGTTGGCAGTCTTGTCGATGGCGTGGTCGGCCATGTCGCGTTGCTGGCAGACGTCGACTCTTAATAACGCTTTCCTGCTTGCCAGAGAGTCGTCCATGGTATGCACGGCGGATTTTGCTCCGTCATAGACAGCCTTGAACGCATCTTGGTGGACGTAGGCGATGCCGGCGTTCAAGTTGTCGAGAGTTGAAAGGACAGAGTCAGCGTTATCGCCAAGGCTTGAGTATAAGAGAGCAACGTGGTCGGTGCCTTCAATGAGTGCGTGAGCTTGCAGTGTCTTGAAGAAGCTGAAGTCGTTTGTGCGACGAGCGGCGTGGAAATTGTGCCTCACCAGAGCAATTCTCTGGGTCCAGTGAAGTCTTGGATTCATGTCGGACATTGCCACGATCAATATATGCTCTGCGTCGTGTGGACCTGTGAGCTTTGTGGAGCGACAGATTGAAGAGAAATGCCGTCTGCGATAGTGGCTGATTGGCAAGACTACTCCCTGGTACCTTTATACGAAGCCATGTCTACAAACATTCTGGTGCACGATCATCGCTGATCGAGGTGGAAATGCCAAATCTTGATATTCCGAAGTATATCTCCGGGTATAGCAATGAGTGACGCATCGAACAAGCAGTCGGAGAGACACATTGATTAGAGATCAAGGGAATAAGACTCTTCCCACCACGAGGGAATGTCAAAGTAGCATACTGGATCGTTAGTCCGCTCCAAGAAGGACCATTCTAATAGTAGCGTGGACAGCCAAGACTGCGCCGGATACAGAAGCGATGCGTCCAATCGGTAGTAGCCAACTGAAACAGTGTCTAGGTCATATAGTAACGCGGCATATTCTGGCCCTGCATAGGGCTGAGACATGTAGGGTCTAGTCCTGTGTGACTATGGACGAATGACTAACGCGAGCACATCAGGTCAGAGTTGACGTCGACATCGACTTGCTCTCCTTCCAAGTTGGCGGTCGCATGTAACTGTATGATCCGCTGGCCAATCTCTTGAATCACTGAACTGGATCATCGATGCTTTCGTCTCTTTCGACGTCGCTGTCTTCAAAATGTCGATTCTGTCGTTGGTTTTTGGGCGTTCCAAGGTCGTCATCGTGAGTCTCCCTCTGAGCATCGATCCTTATCGAAGGCCTATCGTGTCCAGACACTGCTATTTATGCACTTGGTAAAACGCCCAGGTGTTTGTCAGGTGTCCTTGACCGTACGGTGCGGTGCGTATCCGTAGCTCATGTACGAGTCGCTCAAAGTCATACCAAATTGAACCTAACACAATGTTTGTCGTTGCAAGAGCCTCATACATTGCCCTCCAGTAGTTACGTTGCCTTATCAGTGGTTAGTCAGGGAGTAAATTGATGGAACGATTCAGTTTTGCTCCGATCCGAGACGCGACTGATGCAGGTGGAGGCGATTTCAGCTTGGCGAGCGCTGATTTGATCCTCTTCCCAACCGAAGACGGACCGGTCCTCATACCAACCACATTGAGCTTCAGCCGCCACCTTCATCCCTGACACTGCTTTCGCTTTGCAGAGTTTTCGCACGTTAACGGCGCTCGGAAACGAGCATGCCACGCAGAAACACTGCGTCGCGTGCAGCCTCACGCGAACTGGCGTGCGAAGGTAACGTTACCGCCGCTAGCCGACAAAACCCTGCCTAAAAATTTTATTCGTCACCCAACACAGGTGTGATCGCGCATCAGCACTCACACTCCTTCGGCAAACACGATCGTGTTGCCCGTCCAAGTGGACCACAACGAAAATTTGATGGTCCATGAGCTATCCAGAGCGTGGAGGCTCCCGACGGCTCGTCGCCAGTTAGGACTATGGACTCGTGCGAAGTGGCTCCACATAACATCGTGAAGTTCATTTAATACCCCTGATGTCCTTGCTCTTGGATGCTAGATATCCGTGACATTCATCAATCATTACGATCCATTCGTCAGCTTCATTGTCAATAATATCGCCGAGATGGCAATTGCTGCAGAAGGTGTCCTGCCCAAGGGCGACTACCAATCCGAAAAATCGGTACCACATTCATCGAGCGATGTCGAGAAGCAAACCGCCGCACCTGAGGAGGGACTGAAGAGGAATCTTTCGTCGAGACATTTGCAGTTTGTCGCTATCGGCGGAACGGTTGGCACAGGCGTGTTCATTGCCAGCGGTGGATCGATCGCGACAGCTGGCCCAGCTGGCGCACTGCTCGCATACGTCTTCGTCGGCACACTCGTATACGCAGTCATGAACTCTCTTGCTGAGATGGCCACGTACCTCCCTATCTCTGGCGCTTTCACACAGTACGCTGCCCGCTTCG
>TARA_R110002003_G_scaffold41_19_pt1 | contig 18572 bp, 15 predicted proteins | sample TARA_R110002003 | Tara Oceans TARA_R110002003 (sample SAMEA4396441) | marine metagenome | biome: Westerlies Biome; feature: [SRF] surface water layer (ENVO:00010504); material: water (ENVO:00002006), including particulate matter (ENVO:01000060) such as... | depth 5 m
GGTGCTCACGACTTCACGAAACTCTTCGAAATCGCGAAAAGAGTAGGTTTGTATGTCATCACCCGTCCAGGGCCCTACGTTAATGCCGAGGCGAATGCTGGAGGGTTTCCACTTTGGGTCACAACTGGAGCATACGGCGCACTACGCAACAACGACAGCCGGTACCTCGAAGCCTTGGACCCATACTTCTCCGAGTTCTCAACCCGTACAAGCGAGCACCAAGTCACGAACGGGGGCAATGCATTGGTTTACCAGATTGAGAATGAGTATGGCGAGCAATGGAAGGATACCAAGAGGAAGATCCCCAATGCGCCTGCCGGTGAATACATGGCCGCTTTGGAGGACTCCGCGCGGGAAAATGGCATTGATATTCCATTGATTCACAACGACCCGAACATGAATACCAAATCCTGGTCAAAGGACTTCGCTCCGGGAGCTGTTGGCAACGTTGATGTTGCCGGCCTTGACAGCTACCCATCTTGCTGGTCATGCAATCTGGACGAATGTACCGGCACAAACGGAGAATACGTGTAAGTGGTTCTACGCATGGCAATGATGGCACCGAATTTTACTGACCAACAATAGCGCTTATCAGGTGATTGACTACTACGATCACTTCGTAGAGGTGTCTCCGACACAGCCAAGCTTCTTCCCGGAGTTCCAAGGCGGCTCCTATAATCCATGGGGCGGTCCAATCGGTGGTTGTCCTGGCGACATTGGTGCCGATTTTGCAAACATGCAAGTGCTGACATTCGGTCTTGATCGCATTGGGCTAATTTCTGTACAGCTTCTATCGAAACCTTATCTCACAAAGAGTGACGGCTGTGAGTCTATATATGATGTTCGGCGGAACCAACTGGGGCGCCATCGCCGCTCCAGTTGTTTCTACGTCGTACGACTATAGCAGTCCAATCAGTGAAAACCGCAAGATCGATAGCAAGTTCTATGAGACAAAGAATCTTGCGCTTTTTACACGAGTGGCGGAAGACCTCACAGTCACTAACCGACTTGGTAACAACACCGGATACACGACAAACTCTGCGGTCGAAGCTAGCGAGCTCCGCAATCCCGTCACAAATGCCGCTTTCTACGTGACCATTCACGAGTACTCGCCCTCATCTACCGTGGAGTCTTTCAAACTCCATGTCAGTACTTCTATCGGCAACCTGACGATTCCCCAGCACGGTGGCTCAATCGTCCTTAACGGTCATCAATCCAAGATCCTGGTCACAGACTTTGCCATTGGCAAGCAGAAGCTGACATACTCCACGGCTGAAATCTTGACCTATGCCCTCGTCGATGGCAAGCCTGTAGTGGTTCTGACCGCTGGTACTGGAGAGTCAATTGAGTTCCACATCAAGGGTGCCAAGCAGGGCTCTATTACTGGTAAGGGAGCGGGCGCCAATGCAACATTTTACTCGGAAGCGCATGGCATCACTACCAATATTCCAAGTATATCTGGCATGAGCGTTTATGAGTTCAGCAACGACGTCAAGGTTATCGTTGCGGACAAGCCGACAGCCTACTTGTTCTGGGCACCCAACCTCTCCAACGACCCATTCGCTCCTGTCGATCAATCCGTCCTTGTTCAGGGGCCGTATCTCGTACGAAGCGTTAGCAAAGATGGCGACGTTCTTGCACTCAAGGGTGACATTCTCAACACCACTGCGATTGAGGTCTTTGCCAGCAAGCACGTAGACAAGCTTTCATGGAACGGACAGAAGTTGCGCACATCCCGCACCAAGTATGGCAGTCTGAAGGCAACCGTTGCCGCTTTCAATGGTACTATCAAGCTGCCCGCACTAGACACTTGGAAAGTGCAGGACACACTCCCGGAGAGGCTTCCATCCTACGATGACAATGGCAAGGCCTGGGTAACGGCCGATCATCTCACCACCCCGAACCCGACTAAGCCTGACACTCTTCCAGTGTTGTACGTTGACGAGTATGGATTCCACAACAGCTTCCACCTCTTCCGTGGATACTTCAATGGCCCGGCAACTGGCGTCAAGCTCTCTGTGCAGGGTGGTCAAGCCTTTGGCTGGTCCGCTTGGCTCAACGGCCAATTTGTCGGCTCCTTCCTTGGAAACTCATCACTCAGTGCTGGTAACATGACACTATCCTTCGCCAATGCAACCATCAACGCAAACGGAACAAACGTCCTGCTCGTCGCGCAAGACAACACCGGTCACGACCTTCGCTCCGACGCCGTCAAGCCCCGCGGCATCCTCGGCGCGACTCTCACCGGCGCTAACTTCACACAATGGAAGATCGCCGGTGAAGCGGGTGGTGAAGAAATCCAACTCGATCCCGTTCGTGGCCCGTTGAGCGAGGGCGGTCTGACAGCTGAGCGGCTTGGATGGCATCTTGCTGGATTCGACGACTCTGCATGGAACTCCAGCTCACCGTCTACCGGTTTCTCCGGCGCCGGTATCCAATTCTACCGCACCGTTGTGCCTCTCGACGTCGCTGCCGAGCTTGATGCATCGTTCGCGTTCGTGCTCGATGCGCCTGCTTCGCAGCACATCAGAGTACAGCTGTTTGTTAATGGATACCAGTATGCGCGTTTCAACCCTTACGTTGGTAATGAGAAGAAGTTCCCGGTTCCGCCGGGTGTTCTGAACTACCAGGGTGACAATGTGATTGGACTGAGTGTCTGGGCGCAGGATGAAGAGGGTGCAAAGGTGGATGTGCAATTGGTACAAGAATATGCGGTTGAGAGTAGCTGGAGCTCGAGGTTTGACTCCGAGTATTTGAGGCCTGGATGGACGGAGGAGAGGTTGGCTTATGCTTAGGCTGCTGTATATGGCTTCGTGAGACACAAGTAAGATCAGAGAGTGTATGTATACATATAAAATTACTGTATATACTCTTGCATGAATCACCTATGTGACTGCGCCAGGTGGATAACAGTTGGTGTCTTGATCGAGCTCTGCATTGTTTAGTCGGAGGGCAACAACCAGGCATTCAGTAGAGCCTGCATATCCTCAGCGTGAATTAATGTTTGAATTGGATGCCTACACTGTATAGAGAATATTTAAGCTTCAGTCTCGTGCGAACGTTGTAGGTGCCTTGCTCGCACCACCGGGTATTCGCTTGATTCCAAATCAAGTGATGTTCTCACCACCGAAGTCTTGATACAGCGAACAGCCGGAGGTAGCGTAGGATACGAATTGTTACCAAACCTGGTCAACGTGTACCAATAGATTAGCCAACAATTTGACCAGAGAGACGAGGCTCAAGTGACCCGCAGTAGGATGACTTTTGTATGCATGGAGTAAGGAATTCATTTCGGGTCTTCGTGGTCATTCTAGGTCTTCATAGCATCCCCTCACTATTGCCAGTGCTTCAAGCATCCTTTAGCATGCTCACAACACCTGCCCATGTCTCTACAACAGTCGGCTGGATCTGGTTCGCGGGCAGCGTGAAGCCATATGTACCCGTATCCCTCAACTCATACGTGTAGCTGTATGTGGAGTTCCCAGTAACATCTGTATAATCCGTGGACGATCCTGTCGTGGCATACAACGTAGAACAGCTAGGTCCGATTGTATACCTAGTACCGGAAACGGCACGGATAGCAGCCTGTGCACGAGTAGCGATGGATTGGTGCTGAGCGTTGTTCTCGGCACGGAGGTTGCAGTCGTAGCCATACGGCCAAAGGATGTATTGGCCGTAGCTATGGACGTCGAGATACAGGCGGATACCGCGAGAGTCACGAAGCTGGTTGACCTGGGTACGGAGAGCAAGGTTCTCAGGCGAGTCACCAGGTTGTACTCCCTTATAAGTCTCGCTGCAGGGACTCGTCGAAGCGCCGCCTGCCACTTCCCATTTATAAGGCCAGTTCCTGTTGATGTCTCGTCCGACGCAGGTGTTTCCGGACACGGTTTGGCGGTTCTTGCGCCATAGGCGGTCCGTGGTTTGCGAGTAGACGAAGCCGTCGGGGTTGACAATGGGAGTGATGTAGAAGTCGAACTTATCGACCAGAGCCTTGACAGAGGCATCGGATGCGTACTTCGTGAGCAACTGCCATGCAAAGTATTCCGTCGTCATGCTCGTAATCCATTCGCGAGCGTGGACGTTGCCGTGGATGATGACCGCAGGTCGAGATGAGCGGCCGCCGGCGCCCCAGATTTGAATGCCAGTGAGTGTGCGGCCTTGGACGGAGTTACCGAGAGTGAAGATGGCGGAGTTGCTAGTGTAGCCGGCTTGTAGGTCTCGCAGGAACTGGAGATGGTTGGCATATGGGTGATACGCAGTGAACCAGGCCGCGGAGGGGACTACAGCGAAATTAGTCGAGATGCGCAACAGGAATCAAACTTCGGCATACCTGCTAGAGCTTGTAGCTCGCCTTCCTCCGCAAGAGCAGCACCAACGTCTTCGTTCAGGACCTTGCTTTCGGCGACCAGAGCTTTGACAGCGTCAATATCTTGTGGTGCAACAACGACATCAAGTTCTGCCTTCCCCGGGTTCAAGACGTGCGCAACAAGGTCTTCCAGTTGAGCCTTAATACTCTCAGAGCCCTCAGGAAGCGTGACGCGGAGAGCTTTGAAGCCACTGTAGTCGACCTTCTGTCCAGCTCTTGGGACCACTGAGCTTAGCGTCGTAGACGCAAGCAGCGCCGAGGTAAGGATGAACTTCATCGCGAGTGATGTAGGAGCCAACTACCGTACTGGTATGTGAAGTTGTATCTATTCACTGCTGGATACCTCTTACCTTTTATGCTGTATCGAGTGGTAGCCACATTCCACCTGCCCATCACGTCGGACGTCCGTCGCTTCCTCAGGTCGAGCACCACAATGCATCGAATAGGCAGGTCGCCTACTCCAGGCTCCCGGAAACTGTGCTGTGCGCACGGGAGATGTATATTCGGAGGAAGTTGAAAGGGGATCCTGTGCCGTGGATGGTCGTGTAATTTATTTAACTGCTTGGCATACGAGTGGTGGAGGTTGAGCGCGGTGAGTACGATTGGATCGGAGGGAAGTGACTAGACCCAATGAGGCAGGCAAGATGAACGTATTGGTCGGCGGGCCTTGGCTACGCGATAGGGCCGAAATGAGGCCTAGAACGATTCCAGCGCATGATCTCGTGGTATGCATGTTGCATGGCGTGCTACATATTTTGTGACTTACAGCATCGTGGTGATGCAGCGCGAAGTGACTCAGATGCTCTTGGAGGGTCAATCGCATAAGAGTGCAGCAGTATCCAAGGGATCTTCAGCGGGGTATGGAACCTATGTTGGACCCCTAGACGAGTTTGAGAGCCTTCAAAGGTGTCAAATCGGAGGGGAAAGTCGGTCTTCAGGTTGGACGCGAAGGTTAGTGCGGAAAGGAAGGGGAACCGTTGGCGAAGCCACAGGTGGGAGTACCTACATCTGAGCAAGATAAGCTGGTCTGGCATTATGTAAATAGTACACTAGTGGGGTGCATCCCCTAAGGTTCAATGCTGTGCAATGGCGAATGTCGCTGGTCAGGCGAAGTGACTTGGTTTAGGAAGGTCGATTGACCTCCTAGATTCCAATTGCCTTATGACCGGGTCAGCTACAATTCCCTCATTGAACGCCTCGTCAAGCCAGTGGGGTTTGCAGCTTCCCAATCTGTCAAGTTATACACCTGAACCCCTTCGTAATGTTAGCAGGCGCGTTTCTTGCTGCTGTGTTTGGCACTTACCCCAGCCTTCCAATTCCTGGATAGCAGCCTGCTTGATCTCCTCCGAAATACTCTCCGTTGCATCTTCAATCAAGACCACTTCATACCCTAGCTTGATCCCATCAATCGACGTTCCTCGTACACATGCATTCGTGATCAAGCCAGTGACGATGATGGTCTCAATGCCATGAACCGTCAGCTCGGTATTCAGTGTAGTGAACTGATGATACTGATTGTCTGCAAATGCAGAGTAAGAGTCAACTGAGTGATTTTGTGCCTTCTTGATATAGTTCACAGGCGTGCGATAGCCTTCGAGGTACTGTAGCCGTGTCTTGACGCCGTCCTCGATCTCGGCGCCCCATGTACCGGGAATGCAATGGTCCGCATAGACGCCTTGCGTCTCGGTTTTGAGTGGGCTATCGAGGAAGGTGACGTTCACTGCATCGCCTGGCTCTAAGCCTGGGTGAGCAGACGCAAAAGACACATGACCTTCCGGATGCCAGTCCTGAGACGCTGCGATGAATGGCCACTCGTGATTGTCAAGTAATTGATAGACTTTTGGAAGAATCGCGGGTGCGCGGGGGCTACCGAGCGAGCCAGTGATGAAGTCATTTTGTATGTCAATCAGGACGAGTGCTGTTCGCTTGTGCAATTTACTGGAAAACTACGGATAACTAGGTATGAGTGTAGTACGCACGGGCATAGTGGGGTACATACAGGCACTGCGGACGCGATAGCAATTAGGCACGCTGCGGTGGTAAGGGATGAGAGCAACATGGTGCAAGTAAAGAGCCCGAAGGACCGGTATCGCAAGGGGCGTATGAATATGCTGGATGCATCGTGCACTATTTATTGATCTAGGTGACCCACTGTATGGTCCTGATTGCTAGCAAAGTTGTTGCAGGAGTGGAGGATACAAAACCACGATTGCATATGTTATCGCAAGGTACCGATAAGGCTAGCCTCTTTAAGTCACTACCCCACAACGCCTTGTGACTAACCACGTGCTAACCTTCCGACACCCGATACTACATCTTAGCAAACCATCTCACCACCAGCGTCGAAGAAAAAGAGGAGGACGAAATTACCTGTTCGTCTTTGTTGCTATGACGTCTCAATCCGCGCCCCCTTATCTAGCCGCGTCCTCAAAATCTGGCTCTCCAGCTTTTGTTCCCCCGCAAAGGTTCAGGACCTGCTTTCTCCTAGGCACCAACTGACTCGCTTCTGCCGTGCATCTCTTGAGCTTGCGCCTTCTTTGCTTGCCTGCCCTAGATTGCGCCATCCATAGATTTGGTAGCTCGCTTCCCGCTCGAAGCCTCCGAGGTCTGGAACTATCGCTGTATCGGGAGACTCGTTATCGATTGACACATCTATCAATTCGTTCTTCTAGGGGTCCCTCTGAACATGCCCGCAACCTCGAGATGTGACAAGGGCATCGCAGGCGGGACACCATTCAAACGCATGAAATTCAATCGCGGCATCCCAAAGTCTCCGAAAGTTGTCTCCAGCCTGTACTAAGTATATGGCAGGCAAGCACATTGCGCAGAGTGAGCGAAAACTGACGCTCTTGGTGCGCCATTCCTTGGCTAGGGACAAAACCAGTCGTTGTTGTGCCGGCGGTGCAGGGCCGGAAAGAGCAAGCAGGTTCTCGATGTCCTTCGCAAGTTGTTTGATCTCGTAGGTAAGCATCTTCGCCCGCCGTGCTGAATCATCGCCAGTATTAAGCCGGGTCTGACCGGGAAGAAGGTCAGCATGGCGCAACCGCAATGGTATACCCTCGGTGTGACGGAAGCCAAATTGCACTGCTGCACTCATTTTGGTTGCAAATGTTACAGTCGAGCAGTATGGCGGGATAAGTACGATTTGGCCTGGTCGCTGGATGATTGAGTTACCGCCACGAAGTTCCTGGCACAGTTCGACCTGACTCTCGGTGGAACTTCTTCCCCCAGTCCGGAAATATGACTGGAGAATGGCGATGTTATGTGCTGTGGGTGGCCACACGAAATGGATTCGAACACCAGTCAGAGCATGGATTTCCACGTATCTCGTCAAGTCTGACCGCTCTAGTGGTACGCACCCGATGGCATGATGGACAAGCAACCTCGTGATGATCCGTCGATTGTCCCGGGGTCATTTTCAGCCGCGGCAGGTGGTTGGATGAAACGATCAACAACCTCGGAAAGAAGAAAGACTACGTGTCCCGATCCAGAATGATCCATATTGTCCAGGTTCTCAATGAGGTCTGACATTATCTCTTCACGCGTCCCTGAATTGGAAATAGGTGGGCGTGTTACGATATTGAACGCCATTGGCGGATCTTCTCGGAGCATTTGCCGCAACACGTGAGGATGTAGAAACGCCGGTTCCGCGGGGATTTCAAGCTTCGGCATGACAGGCATGGTGGCCTCAGGGGCGTCATAATCCTTCTTGAACTGCGCTCCCACTGTTCCACTATTGGAGTAACGGTGGGACATATTTCCAGCAAGAACAAGCTGTTCGAATGCAACCGCCGCGGGAGCTGAGCACATCTGGAGCTCGATGAGTGCCGGAGAAGGGGGTTGTGGATATGATGCGGTTGGTGCCTTCTGATAGAAGGGAAGATTGCCAGACATGCGGAAAGGTCGATGGTGGCTTTGCTTATCTAGGCCCGCTAAGTGAGTTCAGGGTTGAAAGGAATGGTTTATGTTTTGCAATTGGTGAGACTTGGCGGGTAGTGGTATTGTTGAAAAGGAGGGATCGCGAAGGTGATTGCACCATATTGCCTCAACCTCTGAGCACGCGATCGTCAAGGGAGAATCGGCGAGCACGTGGGTCGCCATGCTAGTAAGTTTAACCACAGCCCGAACAAGTATAACCCCTCGAGGCCAAGGCTGTCTGGGGCGCCATGCAAACACTCTGAATCAACTTGCACTGATATAAATCGAAGCCGCGCCCCAGATAACACAAGCCAACGTCCACAATCAAAACAACCTCACCACTCCCTCCTTGGCAAACTCATCCCCTTCCTCCCGATCTCCCACTCCTCCACCTCCTCCACTCCATCACCAGTAGCGTCCCACCCATCCCACCTCCCCACCATATCCACCAAGTCCCTCTCCCGTTCCATATCATCATCACCATCATCCATGACGATCTCGACCCGGCTTTCCAGGACCATGTTCTCCTTGCTTTCACTGACTTCTGAAAGCCCAGTCTTACGCATCTCAATACCGCGCTCAACTTCCTCGATTGCGCGTTGCAGGGCGCGACCTCGACGAACGCGGCGTAGGTATGGGAGGCCGAAGATAAGGAAGAGCGTGGTCAGGAGGAGGATGGCGGAGCCGATGCTGATACCAAGGACAGCGGCGTTGCTTAAGAGGGGGGTTGTGTGAGGTAGTGGGGAGTCGGTTGGTATGGGTGTAGAAATTGGGCTCGTGATTGCGGCGTTGCGGTCGAATGAGTGTGATGCTTCACGCTCGGGCTGCAGTGATGCAAGCGCTGGGGTCGCAAAGATTGTGCTCTGCACCGAGACGGTACTTGAAGCTGTACTAAGCTTTGTTGCGAAGTCCTACATCGCGTCTGTTAGCTACATTACATCCAACAAGAGGTTCACATGCCTCATAACTGACCGTCTCAGTCCCTCGCACAGGAAGACCAACGCCATACACAGACCAGACGTCGCTGAAGGACATCACGGCAAACATAGCTGACAGGATCTTTGACTTCATTGCGGTCGAAACAGTGTGCGGAGAAAAGTGACAGGAGCACGGAAGGAAGGAGAGAAACGTGTTAGTGCACAAGGAAGAGGGGAAGCACTCGACGTTAGTATCATCGCGCAAAGACATAACATCCGTTTTCAGTTGTTTTGCATGCGGCAGTGTACCTGCAGTAGCACGATTTGCGCGGCGACTTGTCGAAGGCGACAGGGCAGCGCACCCGCGGCACTACAAGCTCATGTTTGCGATGATCTGGTTGACAAAATCGTTCGTCTACTCAAGGAATCGTTGCTTTATTAGTTCCGCCTATTATGCAGACATATAACTGCTGGAGTGGACAACATATCAAGATGTTCGTGCACAAGCATCCAAGGTGCACATGGACTCATAAAAAAGCCATCACGCGCACAACACCTGCCGTGCAACCATGCCCCTCCACAACACCAACACTGTCGATCCCTTCTCCACCAAAACAAAAACAACACCAAAACATCGCAGCACAAGCACCTTTCCCTTGCCTACACCCCCTCTAAATCCCCACCATCATCCCCAAGACTGTACCCCTCCACCTCCACCTCCAAATCCTCCCTCCAACTCATCACCCCCTTCAACCCACACCTCATCCCATCATACGGCCTGCCCAACAAACACGTCAAATAACTCGTCTCCACGCCCGGTTCATTCGCCGTGACATCCACGCCGCCGTAGTAAAACGCCGAGCCCACACTGCCTGTCCCATTATAATCAATCCTACTCAGCACACCCAGCGTAAAACTCAGCTCGGGCTTCCTCTCCCCGCGCCCCGTGAATGGAGACAGCATGAACGTAACGTTCTCGCGGTCCGATGGCGAGGTGCATGGGAATTCCATGTCGGAGGTGGGGAAGCTGCCGTTGGGCCAGGAGGCGCTGCAGTTGGTGAAACTGAAGTTTGGGCTGAGGGGGATGGTGTGGTTGAGTGGGAGGATGAGGTCGAGGGAGATGGTGGTGTCGAATTCAGTGCCGGGCGGCCATTGGCCGCCGGGGAGGCCGGTGTCGGTGGTCATGAAGTGCAGGTCGAGACGGGGGATGAGCCAGCGTTCGGTTTGAGGGGGTCGGTCGTTGCGAGTGCTTGGGTGCGGGATGGCTTGGGCGAGGTGGAGCAGGGCGAGGAGGGTTGGGATAAGGAGTTGGTGAAGCATTTTGAAGTATATGGATATAGTGGCTCGAGATGGCCTGGATGTTTGATGATAAGTTGTGAGATGGACAGGCTTGTCTTGAGTGGGCGGGCTGCTTGGTCTATAAGTTTACACTGTGGTGAACGCATCAGTTTGCTTGCTCAAGCGTGCCGATGTAACCCTAGAGAAACGGATGCACCACCTCCATGTGGTTCGGCGGAACTTCTTTTAGTTCCACGAGGCAGTGTTGGCACGCTCTCCGGTGGAAGTCTCGAAATCGACCGTTGTTCATGGGTTGGCACTACTGTAGTGACCGTTTCACAACTTCTGGTGCACACGCTTCTGCGTAGTACCATCTGCCTACTATGACGTTAGCAAAGAGGCGCAGGCAATCAAAATGATAACGAACCTCCCGATCATTGGTGAGCTAATTGTTCTTGCACATCATACCCGAGCATATGCCCGTAGCGCTACTACGTTCTGACTTTCTCCATCGGCGTTCGCCGAGCTCTGACAAAAGTAAGATTCCTCGTGCGACCCTCAGTGCAATTAGCGCAGCGGGTACCTGCCTGAGCAATCAAAAGCGCGTGTTCTGCCTTTGAATAAACTGCCGAACAGGATCGAAAAGATGCATTTGTGGTTGCACATACGCCAGAATCCCAGTGAACATTTCCCACCTTGAATCACAAGGGTATCGTATAGCTGTCGCCGAGTCCATGGACACCGCCTCCCACTATGTAACATGTTGCCTCCTGAAGCTGCAACGCCTGATCCGACGCAGCCGAATCCCAGAACGCCAGATTTGTCACCGTTCACTCGATCTTCATGACACTTGTACACCCTTCCTCGTTCTCAGGGCGATCTTGGCAAAGTCTCGCATGTTCCAATTACCGTGGACTTCCTCTGCGTCTGGGACATGCTCACCACTGTTGATGACATGTATTTTCATCTTGGGATGGAATTTCAATCCGGTGAGAAGTTTCGGCGTCACCAGGAAGTATTGGCTCGTACGCTCTTGGCATGCTATGTCGACCATCCGTCCGTATACCATGCGCTCATTGCGGAGGTCCATACCCTGATTGATCTCATCGACGACGCGAAATGGTGATTGTGCAAAGTCCTGTAGGGCCATGAGGTAGAAGGCTGTTGCGACCGCACGCTCGCCGCCGGACTGGCGGAGAGCGTTGAGAACTGCGAGTGTTTCGCCTTCGCTTTAGTTTTGTCAGTGTTTCTCAATGCCAAGTGGATGGGAGACCAGAACGACCTACCGGTACCGGACCAGGATTTGTATGGACCATTTATCGAAGTCCTCTTCGTCCTTGTGCACGGTGACTTCACCAGCACAGCCGATCAGTTGAAAGTTGTGCGCGAAGTCATCGCTAATTTTGCGGACGAGCGCATCCAGTTGAGGCTCCCATTGCTCGCGAATTTCTGTGATCTTCTCCTTTGTACTCTCGAGACTCGTGGTGAGCTCCTCAAGCTTTCCTCGCGTGTTTGTGATCTCGTCTTCGCGCTGCTCGTAATCCTTGATGAGGCTCGGATTGCCCTCAGCCATCATTTCAAGTCGAGCCGCAACGGCCTGAACTTCTAGCTCAAGTGCCTCTAGAGAAGGCAACTGCCTATACTCTTTCACCATGTTTTCCTCTGCCTCAGTCAGACTGCTGAGGTCCTCTTGTATAGGACTACACAAGAGATAATATTCACTCCGGAGAGTCTCCTTGCGTTTGGCCAGATCCTGAATCTCGCCGAGCTTCCGCTGTTGCTTCTGCAAAATATCCTGGTTTTCTTTCTTGAGGGCGTTGAATTCTGATCTAGCCTCGATTGACCGAATCTCGGCTTCAACAAGCAATTCATGGAAAGTGCGCAATTGAGTTACGGTTCTCTGCAGGATGGTGAGCATGAATTGGCGCAAACAGCGGTGAAGGAATACATACGGCATACTCAATAGTAGTCGTAGCAACATTGAGCGAGGCTTGACGTGACCGTGCTTTGATTTTGCGAATGTCACTGCTGGTCTGAGCAACCTGAGCAACGATTCTCTCACGTTCATCCTGCTTGATCTGTATCCTGCGAGGAAGTGCCTCCCACCCAGCAATAGCCTTTTTGATTTGGTCCTGTTCTGCTTGGACCCCATCCTTCTCTTGTTTGAAGGCCTGTATTTGCTGTTCGAGATCGCCCATCTCTTGTTTGCACTTGTCAATTTGTCCTTGGAGCTCCACACTTGTTCGCTGAATACGATTGATCGTCTCCTCAAGTTGTCGCTTTTCCTCAGAGTTGGCTGGCTGATCGACGAAAAATTTCGCCTTTTTGAGTTTGTTAACGGTTGTTGAAGAAGCACCATACTCCCTACGTGTGTTGATCTGATAGACGTCTCTACCACTAATCCATTTCTGGATACGGCTGCTTGATACAGCGGCATGTTGGTCGTCGGAGATAGGCCTCGAAGCGTACGCCGTTCGATCTAGACGGGCATTCTCGCAGAGCATGGCAAGAACGGCGTCCGGGCCCTGGACGTAATCGATCAAGTAACCTTCGAACCCCATGTCCTGCATTTCTGACGGCGCAACGGGGGCGCGATACTCGGACAAAGGCTTGGGTGAGGTCCGAATGTAGATGTCGTGAAGATTCATCTTATCTTTTCCTAGGAACTGGTTGGATAGCAGCTTGTGATCGTCCGCGTTGGTGCAGGTAATGGCGACGAGGTCACCCTTTCTGAGCTGGCTTTCCACAGCGTCCGCGTACTGCGGATCTCGAATGGAGCATTCCAGGATTGAGGGCCCAAGAACATCTCCCTTCAAAGACAGCCCGTCCCTATTCTTCTGGAACCAGTCCCATGCTTTCGCTGTGTGTTGAGAGTATTTGGACAAGACACTCGCTTGCTTTCCCATCTGAGTGTCCAGCCTTGCCCGCTGTTCCCGCACTGTTCTGTTTTCTTGATTTAGCTCACGGACACTACTTTTTAGTGCCGTGTATGCGCCTTCGCATTCCACAAGGCGGCCATTGGCCACGCGGATTTGGGCTCCCAAGTCAGCCTTGCGACGATCAAATGACTCGGCATCATAATCCACAGGTTGCTCCTGTTGTTGTCGTTCAAGCCGTTTAATCTCAGCGGTGATCCGGGCGATGTCGCGTTCTCGTTCCCTCCTGGCATTTGCCTGACTATTGACCTGGCTCACATAGTCTGCAACCTTATCATTGCCTTTTCCGATGTCGGCGAAAACTTTATCGGCACTCGATTTGGTTGAATCTACGCGATTCTTGCGCAGCTTCATGACTTGGTCGATCTGATTTTTGTAAGCCTCTACCTCGTCCTGCGCTTGACGCACCGGCTCCACGTCAGCGATGATCTGGTCAAGTTCTCGGCGAGCAGTTTGCAGGTCCTTCTTTGCCTGGTCGCAATCCTTTTTCAACAGCACGAGCTCAATCATGGGCTTGGCTTTCTTCAGACATTTCGACTTCTGCAACAAATCCTCGCGCTGATGCCAACGCTCGACGTCATCGCGCGAGGCGTTTTGCTGCTTCTCTAAACCCTCCAAATGCCTCTTTTCATCCTGTTGGTCCTTCTCCAGGCCCCGCTCTTCCGAACGAAGCTGCTTCAGCTGGTCGTGCCACTCGACCATTTGTTCTGGGGCTGCAGCGCGCAACGTCTCTCTCAGGCGGGGCACGTCCTCCATCTTTGCAAATGCCACGACGCGATCCTGAGGCAGAAACTGGCAGAGATTGTCGATTTGAATGGAGAACTGCTTGCACAGCGCGGACACAGCATTCTTCCCAACGTGCCTCCCGTTGATCCAGAAGATCGACTTATTATCGGGTTTACGGATCATGCGGCGCACAACTGGATTCGACTCCATCCCCTGACCAGCAGCAAGTTCAATTTCAATCTCAGCCTCCTCACTGCCATTCTTGACAAAGGAGGCAAGTTCTTTAGCTCGGCCCAGCAGCTCACTCGGCCATCCTAGACCCAGGCAGATGGCACATACAAGCGTACTCTTGCCTGTTCCATTTGGACCGATAATCATGTTCAGACTCGGCCCCAACTGAAACTCGGCGGCGGTATATGTTACGAAATTCTTGAGTTTGACCCTGACAATCGAGCCAGGCTGGAACTCGTCTTCTTCCTGCAGAGTACTAGCACTTCCATTCTGCGTTCGTTGTCGGTCGTGGCGCCGGTGTCCGTTGGCTCGAACGGGGCTCTCGGACGCGTCGCGGGCATGGCGGGCGCGTTTACTGCGTACGGATACGGAGGAAGGGTAGTCGGATTGCTCTTCCTCGTCGTCATCACTAAGAGTCACAGATGGGCGCTTTCGTCCGTTCTGCACGACGCCAGGCATGGTTGAGGTGCGTCGAGTAGCCGCAGTGTCGCTGATGTCGAGGTGGAGATGAGCAGCCGTGAGGCGGGAACGCGGTGGAGGCTTAGTCAGCGCATCACGTAGACACGTGATCTCAGACACGTGATCTCAGTTTGGGGCATTCATGTTTTACTCGGTATATACATATTTTACATTTCGCGATTACTTTTACGGTTTATCTACAGCTTGGGCTGATACTCCTTGGGCGCAATCATCAGCTCTGGCCGGACATACTTGTCGAAATCTTCCTCGCTGATCACCTTCAACTCCAGCGCAGCAGCCTTCAACGTCATGCCATTCTTGTGTGCATATTTTGCGGTCTTGCTAGCAGCATCGTAACCAATGACGGGATTGAGGCAGGTTACCAACATCAGACTACGCGAACCGTTAGCGAAGCACGAGTTTCCAATCACTGGAGAACTTACCTTTCAGTCATGATGGATTTGATGCGCTTCTCATCAGCCTCTAATCCGGCTACGAGGTTCTTCTCAAAGCTCCTCATACCGTCTGCTAGCAGACGTGAGCTGTGTAGGAGATTGCGGATCATGACAGGCTTGAAGACATTGAGCTCGAAGTTGCCCTGCGAGCCAGCAAAGGTGGTGGCAGCCTGGTTACCGAAAACCTGTGCGCAGACCATTGTCAAGGACTCGCACTGAGTGGGGTTGACCTTTCCGGGCATGATGGAGGACCCGGGCTCATTCTCTGGGAGCTTGAGTTCGCCGAGACCACATCGCGGACCAGAGCCAAGGAAGCGGATATCCTGAGCAATCTTGAAGAGGGACGTCGCAAGTGTGTTGAGTTGACCGTGCGCCTCGACAATAGCGTCGTGTGCTGCGAGGGCTTCGAACTTGTTCGGGGCGGTGACGAATTCGTGACCAGTCATCTTGCTCACTTCTGCTGCAATGTCCTCTGCGAAGCCGACAAAAGTGTTGATACCAGTGCCAACAGCGGTTCCACCCTGAGCGAGCATCTTGAGACGGGGCAAACACGATTGTATCCGCTCAATTCCAAAGTCGAGCTGTTGCACATAGCCCGAGAATTCCTGGCCCAGGGTAAGCGGGGTAGCGTCTTGCAAGTGGGTGCGCCCGATCTTAATGAGGTCCTCCCACTGGTCGCTCTTCTTCTTGAGTGCGTCGCGGAGGCTCTTGAGGGCGGGGAGGAGCGACTCTTCGAAGTCGAGGACGGCGGCAATGTGCATGACGGTGGGGAAGGTGTCGTTGGACGAGGCGGACATGTTTACGTGGTCGTTGGGGTGGACGGGCTTCTTGCTACCCATTGTGCCTCCCAGGATCTCAATGGCGCGGTTCGAGATGACTTCATTGGCGTTCATGTTGGACTGTGTGCCCGAGCCGGTCTGCCACACGACGAGGGGGAAGTGGTCGACGAGCTTGAGCGAAGCCACCTCCTCGGCAGCCTGCTGGATGGCCTTTCCGAGCTTTGGGTCTGCCATGTGTTAGCTTGGCTGCCTGGCGTCTTTCCCGGCGACCCTACCCAGCCCGAACTTCATGTTGACCGTCGCCGCAGCACCCTTCAGGATGCCAAAGGCGCGCACAATGGGCGGCGGCATGCGGTCCTGCGGCTGGTTGATCTTGAAGTTCTCCAGCGAGCGCTCTGTCTGTGCTCCCCAGTACTTGTCTGAGGGCACCTGGATCTCGCCAAAGGCATCGCTTTCGGTCCGTGTGTTGGCCATGCTGTGGGTGACGCTGAAGTGCCGGCTTGGGAGGAAGCGCTGCGAGCTCAAGGGTGCGAATCTAGCGGGTTGGCGGGTGATTGTAGAGAGCGGTCGCGCTCTCGCGGAGCAGATGATGGAGGGGCTCGTCCTCGCATGTGCGAGCGACCGCACGGCGCCGGCCTCGGCTCGCCGGAGACTTGTGCGGGCGGTGCGGAACATGGCCAGGAGGGCGGGTAACAGTAGGACTGCAATTGAGAAAGGGGAGACACAGAGCGAGGGCGGGCAGCCACACCAGTCGACAATGCTCCCAGCAATATTGCGTGTTGGCCGGCGAGCATAAAAGATGTGCGCAACCGTTGCGCGGGAGAAATCGGGCCTGGCCGTCCACTGCTCCGGATCCTTGGCACCAGTTCGGAGCTCCGGCCAGAGCGTCTCCAGCGATATATTCCCCACGACGACAACTCAACCACATCGTCTTCCGACGACAGAAGACGGTTTGCTCCTCACTCGCTTCATTTCTTCCAGCATTGCCTCCGCACTAACTAACCCCTCACTCTTTACTAACGCACACCTGGGTCCCGCCAGCATGGCCCTGCTGAGCGACGGTCTCCTCGTTTCCTCCCGCCGGGGTCGGCCCATGTCCAAACAGCATCCGCAGAAGCGTCTCAGATTCAATGTCTGCAGCGCGACATGCTGGGGCGCGGGTGTGCATCCAGGATGATTCTGGCGGCGAGGTTGGACCTGCTGCATAGCATTGCATCAATCTGCACAGGAGCAGCAAGCTGATGCGGTTGCGCGTTTGCCGACTGCATTTGTGGCTCTCAGACGGGTAGCAACTCCTCATGTACACGGTAAGCATACTCGCCCGGTTGTGAAACGGGCCTCGTAATGGCCGGGCCTGCAGTTCTTGGCCTGTCTTTGAAGTCGATCCTGCCCAGATGGCAATCTCTGGGAGGTGTGTTGTTCTCGGCTGCGAAACCATCTCATTGGTTGCCAGTGTTGAGTCTACATGCGTCCGGCGACATGGCGAAGCAGAACGAGGGCGACAAAGGAGGACTCGAAGTATATTGCTGGTGACCTCGGCGTGACGCCTGACGCCGTTACCCTGTTTGGGTAGCCGCCTCTTTGCGCTGTCATGCTTGACGACCGAAGGGCACCCACTTCCGAGCGTGGCGCGAGGCCAACGGTAGATTGCTCGCGCCGAAGTCAGCTGCCCTGGAGTCCACTTATTGCTGAACCAGTGATTCGAACGCCCTCGTCGCCGATATCCTGCACACGGGATCTCGCCAGCCAGGAACGGTGCATGGCCTAATAGCCCTTCAACACTCTCCAGCGCCGCTACTTTAAGTTACCCCTCCTTGAGGGGCTCCTTACCTTCTCGACTTCATCTCTGGCAAACGCTTCTGCTTGTTACACACTACTAACGGACTTCAGCCTGCATTGGCCGTGGAGTGTCTTTGGGCCTGTGCTGCATTGTGAATCAGTCGATCGAACGCTCCACCGCCTCCACCGCCAGGCTACAGATAAGGCTCGTCTTCCTCAACGCCCCTCGATTTCACTGTGACATGAGCAGCGGAGAGTAAGATACTCAACCAGGGTGCAAAGGCACACAATACAACCCGATCATAATCTTCTCAAGTTGTCCCATTAACCCACGAGGTTTGAACAGGCTTCACGACGTGAAACTGTCGCACTGGGTCCAAGAACGAGGTCAGTGCAAAGTCATCGACATCAGCACGCATGGCCGAACCAAATGTCGACATTCCAGTATGGAATCCAGCGTCAGTGACACATGGTGCGGAGCGGTCTGCCCCGCCATACCATCATGCACCTTTGGATCGGCCGTTTCAGCATCCAAACTACAACAACTTGCGGGACAGCCGCAATGACATGTACTCGATGCAAATCCACGATGTCTGCCCTCCATTACAGGACAGTCATGCGCAAAGACTCAACCTGCACCGCGGAAACCTCCAAGCATACGAGAACCAGCGTCCACCTGCGTGCCCGTATTGGCAGCCTTTAGGGCGGCCAAGAATGATACCGTCTCC
>TARA_R110002003_G_scaffold110_16_pt1 | contig 18561 bp, 20 predicted proteins | sample TARA_R110002003 | Tara Oceans TARA_R110002003 (sample SAMEA4396441) | marine metagenome | biome: Westerlies Biome; feature: [SRF] surface water layer (ENVO:00010504); material: water (ENVO:00002006), including particulate matter (ENVO:01000060) such as... | depth 5 m
TCGAGATCGAAGTTGTGGAAGCCTGTGCGGTTGGGGAATGTCTGGCGGCCTTGGAAGATAACACTGTCTCCGGAGTCGCTGCTTCCATCCTCGGTGTCTGTAGTTAGAGGAGGATTCGCGGGTGATGGCACGGGAGGCTGCACGGCAGGCGCGGACGACTGTTTGGAGGCGGCTCTCTTTTGGACTTCCGCATCGCGGCGCCGAGAAGCTCTTGAAAGAGTAGCGCTGATGCTGGCTAGCTGCCGGCCCAGGAGACCTTTCATGGCCTCCGAGGTATTCTCGTCCATGGCTCTAGTGAAGCGATTGATGCGAGTACGGCGCCGGGCGCGGGTCCTGGTTGATTGCATGTTGATTCAGTCCTTGTGCGCTTGTGATGGCGCGTTGAGCGAGCTTACCGTACTGAAGCGAGCTTCAATACTTGGTCTTTCAGAAGCCAGTGATGGCCTTTAGGGTTCGGGGGATAATGGTAGTGGTAAAAATGGAGCGGAGTTGGTGAGGACTGTTGTTGGTCTGCCGTCGTCTAGGAAAGGAAGGCGCGGTAGCAACGCAGCGATAAACAAACGCCGCGTGGTCACGCGACTACAGAAACGCAAAACAAAACAAATAGAGGGCCAAAGAGAGGTGGTCAGGAGTTAGAGAGGATAGAAATAGTGTGCCCAAATGCAGTATCTGTCATCTCTTGAGCCATCTGCGCCGTATGCTATACACCGAATGCGATGCCGTGCAGCCCACTGACCATTATTCAAAACCATTGGAGAAGCCTTTGGGCCCAGTATGTGACCTCCGTCTCTTGAAGGACTCATGGGAGGTGAAGAGGATAAACAAAGAATAGTACCAGCCCTGCTTGAGCCCCAAGGCAACAGAACCATTTCGTGCCGCTTCCTTCATGCACACTCATTGCTTCTTCTTGCCCGCGGCCTTCTTCTCGCCCTCTTTCTTTTCCATCTGCTCAATCTCTTTCTCCTCCGCGCGCTTCGCATACCATTGCCCTGCCTGTAGCACCAACACCCCCACCAGCACAAGCGCCAGAATGGTGTTGCTCGCAGAGTACACCCGCAGTGTGTCCTCCCTGCTGATGTAATCTCCGCCGTCTTCCAATTCGACCTTCTCACCCATCTTAGACGCCGCATCTAGATCGCCGTATATGCCTGCCGTCACAACCCTGAACCCCTTGACGATGTTGGTGAGGTACACTGTTATGCCGGCCATGTAGAGAACGAGGGATGCGCCGTCGAAGAGCATGTTGGATTCGGACGCCTTGAAGAGTTTCATGAGAAAGCCGAGAAGCCCGGTTCCGATGACGATATTAAGGATGCGCGAGATGATGGCCGGGCTGGCGTAGAGGAATTTAATGTGCGACTCGAGAAGGTTAAAGTAAGGCTCACGGCCTTCCGGAGGCACAGTCCAGAGCACGTTGTAATCGTAAGGTAAGTAAGCGAAAAGAATTCCAAGGAAGAAACATGTCGCTGGATCATTGTCAGTGATTGCGACGTGAAATTGTGAGAGACCTATTTAGTAGGCGCGGGGAAGAATGTACATACGTCCTACGACCATGAACTGGGCAAAGTTGTTTCCTGCCATCTCGAGGAGAGGAAGCTGGGCCACGCGATAGAGTATTGCGCGACAAGGTGAGCAGGACGGGTGGTGGTGGATGCGAAGATGTGCGTGAGTTGACGCTTATCTTCGCGCGATCGTCCAGTCGGTAGCCGCAGGAGGCGCAATTCGAAGTAGTCCCAATTTAGGAAGGTGGGTCACTCACGGCGAGGCCGCAAACGTCCGCACAAACAAAACTTGCAATTGCTGTATAGCTTCAAGGATGCTGCGGATAAACGGCCGAGCTCCTGCGTTTTGGAGACGACCCCGCTGCATACCACAGTACAATGATGCCGCCATGCAGATTCGGCAACCACCTTCCCCAGCCTTGGCGAACCCGATGCCATGGATCACTGATCATAAACACATGTTACAAGGAATGTGGGAGGCATCATTTTTTGCGTTGCTTCAGACACACATGCTGTGACTACTCTTGCTCGTTCTATGGCAGAAGACGAGACTGAACCCAAAACCGTGCTATACCACAACGCCGCTGTACGCCATATCCGGGAACTCCACCACAAGCATTCGTCGCATTGCTCAAAAGTCCTCGTCATCCATGTCTTGGTCCTCATTACCAGCCTCGATGAAGACCAGTCGTGTACCTTCTCCCGTGGTTTGCCAGACCTGTATGGCGTTAGGACAAGAATATTGAAATTGGACGGAGGGTAAACACATACGTCGAGGTCAGTATACTCGTCAATGGCAGCTTCGAACTGGTTGGCTGTAAAGCCTTTAGCCAGCACTCGCTCCCTGACTCTGCGAAGATCCAATTCGCCCCTGGTGCCATCACCAACGGCAGCGGCTCCACTCGCCTCCATCGCCTTGATGAGGTGGTAGATCTTGCTGCTTGGTGAGTGATCCTCGTTGCGATTCTCATCGGCGTACAGACTGGCCTTGCTGACTTCAGTGAGACGCAGAGCTTCATCTACATCCTCAGAGATGACTTCGTCTGCAAATCGGAGACGAGCCAATGCTTGCGCCAGTCGCAAAACACCAAGCAATGTACGTGGAGAAGTATGTGTGAAAGCCTTCTTGGAGCCCTCGTCGCGCTTCTGCTGTTGTCGCATGCGCACGTATGCACCGACCATGTAATCAGAGACTTCCTTTGGCACAGTCGGCCGGTATGATCGTGCTCGGGCGACCCATTGCCGAACTTCGGCAGGGCTGAACACAATGCCTCCTGCAGCTTCGGGATGAGCGTTGTGCATGTGGACATAGGTAACGTGGCGCGCCAGTTCCTCGTCTGAGTCTCGCGCCGGGGTATCAAGAATAAGGAAGAGAACGTCAAAACGTGACAGAAGCGCAGCCGGGAGGTTAATGTTCTCCACGGGAGATATGTGAGGATTGTAGCGACCATAAAGAGGGTTAGCGGCTGCGAGAATCGATGTACGCGCATTGAGGGTGGTCGTGATGCCGGCTTTGCTGATGGAGATGGTTTGCTGTTCCATGACCTCGTGGATTGCAGTGCGGTCACTGTCGTCCATCTTGTCGAACTCGTCGATGCAGCACATACCATTGTCGGCCAAAACGAGCGCACCTCCCTCAAGGACCATTTCGTCCGTTACAGGATCGCGCATGACAGCAGCAGTAAGACCCACACCACTGCTACCACGGCCAGTGGTGTAGACACCACGAGGAGCGACCTTGGTGATGTACTTGAGAAGCTGCGATTTCGCAACACCAGGATCACCCATCAAACAAACGTTGATGTCACCACGAATGCGCATTCCGTCCTTGACCTCTTTCGTGACACCACCGATAAGTTGCAGGAGAAGTGCTTTCTTGACATCGACGTGACCGAAGATCTCGGGGGCGATAGATCGTGACAGGTGCTCATACAGTTGGCCAGTCCGCTCGAGCTCGTTCATTCTTCGCAGCGTTGGCTGAGCTAGAACAATGTCATCGTAGGCCTTCTTGTGCTGCATGACGTGCTGCGCCTCGAGGTAGGTATCTGTCAGGAGACCTGCGCGGATAGCCTTGAAGCCGGTGTATGGCGTCGGCAGGAAGATGCCAGCGACATCGACGACATCGCCGGGGTTGATCTGGCGCACCAGTGCGCCGTGGCAGTGTATGGTGAGCTGTCTTGGGATGTGACCAACAGGTACCTGATCAGCCATTTCCTGTATTTTGACCTCTTGGAAAGGCAGAAACTTGGAGGCGCGGGTGGATAGGAACAGCTGGCCCTTGGTTTTGTTGTTCTTGCACTCTTCTGATGGACACTCTACAAGAGGGGTGAACTGCTTTGTCGTCACGGGCTGGAAGACTTCGCTGCCGCATCGGTCACAAGAGTACGCGTTGACCTGAACAGCAGGCTTGACATCCGATACTCTCGTGGCGATACCGCGAACTGTGATGAGATGGCCAAGGTGCTCTCCGCGGACATTTCTAACGGCCAAAGCCTTCATGCTTCGTTGGCTGCTCGAGCCGGAGGGTATTCTAGGCTTGAAATTGAGTGTGTATCGTCGGGTTAACGCGGCAGGGAACAGTGATTCGGGTGCAGCCTGTGCGCTATCGTCGACGCCCTGGAGCTCCTGCATCCTCTCGTTACGCTTCGAGCGCTGGGTCATGATGACATCCAAAACATCGTCCTTGAAGTTTAGGTCTTTTGTTGGTGGCGGTAAGCACTTGTCGACTGCGCGCGAGAAGATCTCGATGTAGTGATGCGCGTTGCACTCGATCGACTCGATAAGCTTGTAGTTGTGCTCGTCGTCTGAGGTTGCCTTCTCGTAGGCCTCCACATCGTTCAGGTCGATGACAATCTCGTCGCGCTCGCGATTCGCAACCTCTTGCAGCTGGTTCATGTATTTTATCTTGGACAGTCCGTTGCGCGTTCGTGCCCCGTTTGGCGCTGGGTCGTCGGAGTCGTCGACCATGTCATACTCCTCTTCCTCGCCATCGCCGTTGAGGTTGAGTCCTTCCAGCTGGTCTGCAGCTTCGGTGGAGGAGGACTTGAAGTTCTTGAGGAAGTCGACAAAGGCAGCTATGCGCTGTTAGCTAGGACCCTGCGTGCGCGGGGGAGTGTACGCACACTCCTGCTCCTCGTAGTTGACCCGTGCGGTCGTGGTGATGAGCGCCATTGCTTTGTGGTCTCCGCCTGTGTGCAGAGAGACAGGGCGCAGGGAGGTGTTCTGGTGGTGATGCAGCGGGGAGGGCGTCGCCGTCGCAAATTCGAGGATGGGGCTGGCGCGTTCAAAGCGCGTCGCGTTTGCTGGTCTCCAGGGCACGCGGGCGATTGGCTGCTCTCGAGCGCCGTTTCTGCCACCGCCTTTGCGAGCGTCGGCGCCGACGACCTCGGCTCAGGTAGAGCTCGAGCATTCGCAAGAACGATGGATTGGGCGTCTTTCACTCTTCTCTCATCGTCATGCCGCCAAAGAAGCCTGCGGGCAACGTTGTCCAGGCTGAGGTAGCGCTGAAGCAGTCGTTGAAGAACTGTCTTGTCAACCTTCCCTCGTCTCTAGTATCGGTGCTCGTGAACGCCAATGCTGCAGGTGCTTCCCTATGTTCCAGACAGTCCACTGCTAAATCTGCTCAGGTCGCCCAAAATGTCGTCGTCGAGCTCTCGTACCGTCAACCACCTCCCCCCGGCGCCTCAGATGCGCGCATTGCCTCCCCACAAAAGTCCGTCTTCGTGGGGTGGACGGGCATGCAAAGCCAGCGAAGACTTGCGCCTGTCGTCGGGCGCGATGGCCTGAGGGGCAGCCAGGCTACCAGCCAGCAAGACATAGCAGCTGTAGAAGTCGACACTACGTTTGCGCGCCTCATTGGGCTCGCTGAAGGACAGAAGGTCGGCATCGTGCTGCACCTGGACCCGCCACAAGCGCACACTATCAACATTGAGCCGCTGACGCCTGTCGACTGGGAGATGATAGAGCTCCACGCGCAGTTTCTAGAACTCAACTTTCTCTCCCAGATCCGCGCCCTTCCAAACCCCCAAGCTCAGGTGCCGCATCCGTTGACGCTTCATCTGTCACCTACTACAACCGCGAACATCATCGTCACGTCGATTGCACCCGCACCACCAGCCACCTCGCTGTTCGTCAAGATATCTCCTGATGCCGAAGTCATTGTTGCGCCCAAGACACGCCAGAAGGAGAGGAGCTCCAACAGAGAAAGCAGAAGTGTAGGCGGCGCTTCGAGGAAAAGTGGGAAGAGCACCGCGAGCACAGTCAGACGTCGAAGTGGCCGTGACGAGACTGCCAGCAAAGGCGCAGTGTTCCTCCGGGGCGTCGACCGCAGTGTAGCCCAGGAGTGGTTTGACGAGGCGGACGGTGCTGATGCCGACGGCCTCAAGCTCTGGGTGGACAAAGACATCCTGCTCACGAAGGCACTTCGCGGAGCTACCTGGGTATCAGTAGCCGTCATCAAGCCGGCTGGGTTACAAGAACCAGTGGACATGTCCAAGGAGCAGGAGCAAGAGAAGCCCGCAGCGCGTGTAGTTGCAAAAGTTGCTGTGTGGGATGATGCGCCTGACAGTCGTCATGTTGCGCTTTCCACGGATCTTTGCAAAGTCCTGGGCTTTGCAGGATTTGCTGGCGGACTGGTCCGTATCGAAGGCGCCCCTGCGCAAACCGCGAAACCATCAGCGATCAAACCAACAGGCTCGAAAGAGTCAAAAGAGCCAGTAGTCAAGACAATCAAAATTGTCCCATTCTCCACGGCTGCGTCACAAAATAATGCCGCATTGAGATTTGGCGGTGAGTCTAAACAGGAGCAAGAAGACGCGCTCCAGAAGATCAAGAGTCTGTATGGGAAGAAGAACGGTATCCTAGATGGACCAGTCACAGATGGCATGGTCTTACCGCCGCTCAAGGAGTCCGAACCGGGCTGGCAAGGAGGGCTTGTGAAGTTCGATCCACCTCAACCAACTCCTGGAATCTCATGGGTGCTATATTCAGAGCGAAAACCACCCATTGAGCTAGGCCAGGAGATTCTGACACCATCGAGCTGGTCCAGAGGTTGGAAGCAAGGGGAGCCATTACCAGAATTTCCGCCAAATCTGGTTGGAATCGACCCTTTGATTCAACAGTTGAGGTCACACCTTACGCACAACTCATCTGTCCTCCTTACTGGTGGTCTCGGAGCAGGGAAGTCACAATGTGCCCAGCTCCTTGCTCATATGCTTCGAACCGAGTACCTTTTCAATGTCATCTATTATCCTTGCAGCAAGCTTGTGACGGACGAGACCAGAGTTGCTACCATCAAGGAGACGCTCAACAGGCTCTTCGCATCTGCTTCTTGGGGTGCGAGGTCTGGTGGCAACGCTGTCGTAGTCCTGGACGACCTGGACAAGCTTTGTCCTGTCGAAACGGAGCTGCAAGTTGGGAATGAGAACGGACGAAGCCGCCAGGTTAGCGAGTGTCTCGTCTCCATCGTTCGACAATACTGTTCGATGGACTCTGGTGTAGTTCTCTTAGCAACCGCACAAGGCAAAGAGGCTCTGAATAACGTGGTCGTTGGTGGTCACATCGTGCGAGAGATTGTCAGCTTGAAAGCACCGAACAAAGATGGGCGAAGAAAGGTCTTGGAGATGCTGGCCCACAAAGATGCCAAACCTCAACCGACAGCGATGGAGCAACCAAATGGCCATGCATTCCCGATCTCGCCTTCAAGCAGCCGACCAAGTACGTCTCATCGTAGTCAGCCGAGCAATGGAAGCATAGATCAGGATAAGGCAGAGGAGGTCGGCTTCGTTGTTGACTCCAGAATCGACTTCCTGGATCTCGCCGGACAGACTGACGGCTACATGCCTGGCGACCTTGTCCTCCTCACCTCCCGCGCCCGTAACGAAGCCCTTATTCGCTCAGTTACTTCTTCCAGTAACACGATATCTCTCACACGAGACGACTACGCCTCAGCTTTGACAGGTTTTACCCCTGCCTCCTTGCGAAATGTCACTTTGCAATCGTCAACCACCAAATGGGACTCGATTGGTGGTCTACATTCCACGCGTCAAACCCTCCTCGAAACTCTACAATACCCGACGACCTACGCGCCGATCTTCGCCCAATGTCCCCTTCGTCTTCGCTCTGGTCTCCTGCTTTATGGATATCCTGGATGCGGGAAGACGCTCCTTGCTTCCGCCGTTGCGGGTGAATGTGGTCTCAACTTCATTTCAGTCAAAGGTCCCGAGATCCTCAACAAGTACATCGGTGCTTCCGAAAAGTCGGTGCGCGATCTCTTTGAGCGGGCGGAAGCAGCGAGACCATGTGTTCTTTTCTTCGATGAGTTCGACTCTATTGCTCCAAAGCGAGGGCACGACAGCACGGGCGTAACAGATCGTGTGGTCAATCAGTTGCTTACGCAGATGGACGGTGCAGAAGGTCTGTCAGGCGTCTACGTCCTCGCCGCAACATCGCGACCCGATCTCATTGACCCAGCTCTTCTTCGCCCAGGTCGTCTTGACAAGAGTCTTTTATGCGACATGCCAGGCCTGGAAGAACGTATCGACATCCTCAAAGCCGTAACACGAAAGCTACATCTCGCACCCAGCCTTCTTGAATCAGATGATTCCGGCGAGAATCTCCGCGAGATTGCACGTAGGACTGAAGGATACTCTGGCGCTGATCTACAAGCTGTGGTATACAACGCACAACTCGAAGCCATCCACGACGTCCTCGGTGATTCAGAAATGGGCGACCCGACGAAGGTCGGTGGTGGCAAGAAGGGCAATACAAGCTCATCGAACTCGGGTGGAAAAGAGAAAGGGATTCCAGAATTCACGCACTTCCGATACGGAGACCCACCATCCGACACCAGCGACGCGAGTATACCGATCCCATCGAGCCAGCTCACTGAGCGCGCTATGATTGCCCAGAAAATCGCGGCGTTGCAGGCGCTGAGGCGGAAACAGAAGGCGCTGCAACGCCCAAGTTCAAGCCACAATGACGAGAATGGCGCAAATGGCAAAGTAGAAGATGATGGCGAGAGAAAGGATCCGCAGATCCAATGGAAACATATTGATAGCTCGCTGGATACGACAAGGAGCAGTATCAGCGCGCAAGAAAGACGACGTCTGGAGCGCATCTACAGAGAGTTTGTGGAAGGTCGAGATGGCGATTTGCCGAGTGGACAGGGCGGGAATGAAATTGGCGGACGGAGTAGTCTGATGTAAATGTGGAACACGCGTCTGCCATGTAAAGATTGGTCAGGTCAAATGAGCGTGTGAAAAGCATGTTGTCACCTACACTCTCCACAGCGCTCACGACGACTTGGATGCGAAACCCACAAGTACACTCACAGTCAGAACCTTGGTAGCACGCCAGCAAAGGCCAAACAAAGCATTGCCCATATTCCGGGTATTATACATAAGCATCCATGCCTCCGTCTCTACATCTACCCTTCTCCATCCCACACCCACTCCCACTCCCACTCCCACACTTCCTCCCCACCCAACCCCCACCTATTTCGACACGACATCCCTAACCTTCTCGCCCACCGCCTTCACCTTCTCCGTCGCGCCCTCGACGCCCTGCTGCGCCTTCGCCTGCAGACTGGCCTCCCTGCCGCCGAAATTCCAGTAGTTCAGGTATCGGTAGCCCTGCACGAGTTGCGAGCTGAAGTTGATGGCGTGGCAGCCGAACAGCAGGTAGTTGGCGGGCGTGACGGCGAGCGCGTAGCGCATGAAGGTGCCGGAGTAGAGGGTGAGGGCGCCGGTCATGCGGCCGGAGATACTGGGTGGGTGTTAGTGCGTGTATGTGTGTGTAGCAAGGTAAGGTGAGGGAAGGGAAGGGGGAAGAGATAGAGCTTGTAGTTGGTAGATATCCCATGTAGACAGTATGAGGTATCAAGGCCAGGGAGAGAGGGTTGGTGGTCGAGGACGTACATTTCTGGATCTTTGCTCATGTCCGCAATCGCCGCAATCGGGATACCAAAGTTACTCGCCGGGCCCCAGAAATCTGTGTGTGTGTTAGCAATTACACGTCTTCTTGGTGATGCCCTTCATTTCCTTCCACTACTGCCTCCTCCGAATCGCACCATCCACGTATTCCCCAAGCTCGCGCAAACAGGATCCGGGTAAAACGTACGGGTCGAGCAGAAGTAATCGGTGTACTTGTTTGAGCGAATCTTCGCATTGAGGGCTTTTATCGCGGCGGCCATCTTGTCGGAGGTTGGCTGTGGGCGGGGCTTCGGGAGGGTGAAGCAGCAGACCGTGGCAGCGGGAGCTTGCGGTTGTGGGTTCGTCTGGTGTTGAGTTGCGGATGCCAAGGAAAATCGGGGCCGACGTTGATAATAGCCGCGATGGGAGTTTGCGACAACGGGGACTAGAGTCACGTGGGCAGATGGAACCTAATTACAAGAATGTGAATGTGTTGTCACGATTGAGGTAGTTGAAGTCTTGCATTTCGATTGGCGTGCATTCAGCAACTACAAGATTCCTGAATGCAGAAGTCTTCCACCAAGGACAGCTTCTCAAAAAAAGCTCGAGTTTAATAGCTTCCAATCTGACAAAGCTCAAGCTCCCCATGTTGGCCTCAAGCATTGGCTACTCCAACTATGCGCTTTTGAATAGAGCGATTGGTATATCGCTACATGCTCGCGAATCTCCCTTCTGCATTCGCATGTCGTGGAGCTCGACCTCTTTTGATACAGTCCGGTGTAGGGACGTTTGACGCCATTTCCTTCGGGATTTGCCTAGATATTACCAAGTACTTCCATGTTTATCTGCCACCGAAACCAGGGGGACCACCGCGGCCAGCAAAGCCAGGCGGACCGCCGAAGCCTGGGGGTCCAGCAAATCCTGGGGGTCCACCAGCGGGAGGGAAAGCAGCTATGAATAAAATGTTAGCGTGAACACTGCAATTGAGCTATAGGAGAAGCGTACGCGGTCCACCAGGGGGTCCTCCACGACCTGGGAATCCAGGTGGTCCTCCAAAGGCAGGCGCGCCAGGAAATCCTCCTCCAAAGCCTGGACCGGGACCTCCAACACCAGGCGTGGGTCCTGTCAGTCCAACCGGTAGACCACGTCCAGCTGGTCGCGCGACACCAGGTCCAGCCGCCAAAACCGCAGCAGTTGTAGGTCCTCCAGACGTTGCGCCGATGCGAGAAGCAGGATCTGCGGGTGGCGGGCCATCCACTGACAGCGAGATAACGTGCGCGCCGCGAATGATGGTAAGACCGATAGCACGTCGCTCCTCCGTCTCGGTGACTTGTTGTGCAGCACCGGGCGCGGCCTTGCCCCTTCGTCGCGTCCGGCGGAACTCCTCTGTGTCGGCGAGAACGAGGTTCATGTGCTGTCAGTATGTTAGTCCAGTGCCAATAGACACTCGGTGAGAGACTGACCTTGTCGAAGGCGAGCATCTGGCCAACCATCTGTCTACCATCTTGAAGTGTTACCTTCATGCGGTAGTTGATCTACTTGTGAGTTCGACGCGGTTTTGAGCGGAGGCGGGAGCGCTTACTAGATTTTGCTACAGCATCAGTGGTCAGTCAGTGCTACGATTGTTTTCTCTCAGGCCAAGGACTCGCGCTCTAAGCAGATTTACCTACCATCTTTCCCTGTCTGTTTGCGGCACCAGACATGACTGCTTTTGCGCGTCCGAAGACGACTTGAGCTGGCGAAAAGGTTTAGTGTAGAGTGTTCAAAAAGTGTCCCCGGTGATTGGCACGTGGTGGGGTGTGTTGCGGAGCTATCGGTGGTGTTGATGCAGGAGCTTTCGTCGCAAAGTCCAAGTGCCAAGACCGGTCTCGCTAAGCGGAAAGCGCGCCCACCGACCCACCTAGGGCCAAATTCCTCGCGACAACTTCATCTCCAGCAGCCGACACACACCACCTGCCCACTAACATCAGCAGCACTCACAATGGTAAGCACACAATATGGGAGGAGTAGTCCGATGCGAAATGCTAATGCCTGCGACAGTCCGACTCAAAGGCCTCCAACCCCATGCGGGAGCTTCGCATCCAGAAGCTCGTCCTCAACATCTCCGTCGGCGAGTCTGGTGATCGTCTCACCCGTGCGGCCAAGGTGCTCGAACAGCTCAGCGGTCAAACCCCCGTCTACTCCAAGGCCCGCTACACTGTCCGTACTTTCGGTATCAGGAGGAACGAGAAGATTGCCGTCCACGTTACTGTCCGTGGCCCCAAGGCCGAGGAGATCCTCGAGCGTGGCCTCAAGGTGAAGGAGTACGAGCTCCGCAAGCGCAACTTCAGCGAGTCCGGCAACTTCGGTTTCGGTATCAGCGAGCACATCGACTTGGGCATCAAGTACGACCCTAGCATTGGGTATGTGGAACCACGGGATTAGCTACGAAGCATACACTGACTGGCGCAGTATCTACGGCATGGACTTCTACGTCTGCATGACCCGCCCCGGCGAGCGTGTTGCCAAGCGCAGGCGGTGCAAGAGCAAGATCGGCGCCTCCCACCGCGTCAACCAGGCCGAGACCGTCAAGTGGTACAAGAACCGATTCGAGGGCATCGTCCGATAAGCGCATTAGGTTTGGGTGAAGAGGGAACGAAGAAAAGATTCTGCACGATTACCAGCATTTCCGGTCTCGGTGGGTATGGTCCTACGGAGTCCCGGGTGTACTTAACAAAAGAGCAAGCATTCAGAACTTGCGGCCTATCAATGGAGCTGATCCGACTCTAACGAGCGGGTCTCTGATCACAACTATCAATGGAGGCTTCACTTGGGTGAACGTGCCGATTCAACCATTGTGTGATCAAGTTCTGCCACTTGATGTCTGGTTGTGATGTGCCTGCGTTGTGATTCATGCTAACGATAGCTCATGCTTTGTTCCTTTCCATGGCTCTGTCAACCACACCGCTCAGGTACCCCAGCTGCCACGTCTGTGTGCCTTTAGAACATGAGGGCTCTGTCGCTTGTGAAATGGCTGCAGCATGAGAGACTTCACTGCCTCAGACGATCAAAGCAGCTCCTGCTGATGCGACCCACATGGTTCATCCATCTCGTATGGCATTGACTCGTAGATCCATAGATTTTGGTCGAGACATTGGTGTAATCTAGTATCATGAAACCCTTTGGTGCTAGTATCATAGACGAGCTTACAGAGTGTATGCCATAGACTTTCAATGCAAGCCGTCGTCAATGGCAGACAACATAGCCATGATCGAAATCTCAAAAGCGTCGACCACTCAAGACTGAACTAATTCTTAACATCCCTCTCAATGAGCCTACTCAACTAGGCAAAAGAAGGACAATGTCCCATCTCCTCACGCTTCCATCACACTCCACTCACAGAAAGCGGTGAGCTTGTACAACCACACCCCTCCCATCCTCAATCCATCCCCCCAAGCACCCAGCACGTACGTCGCACCACATCTATCTCCCAACCCCATTCCCACCCAGCATCCATTCCATCACGTTACACAATTCCTCTTCTCTCTCCCCCCTTACCCAGCCCCATCCAGCAACCCGCATCCCAACCGCCCCACCGTCCCAGCTTCGACCTCTACTCCGACCCGAAACCCGCTATTTACGTAGTTGACCTCCCTTGCGTTCCCATCCAGCCACCAGGTCGCCAAAGCGGTCCCGCACGTTCACGCGCCCGTGGCGAAAGGGGCGCCATGGTCCCGGGCGGCTAGGGAGAGCAGGCGGTTCGAGCGCGGGGTGGGGCGCGGACGATGACGGAAGGGACAGGAAGGGCGTTTGAGGAGTATTGGGCGTGTTTGGCGAGACGCTGGGAAGGAGGTGGCGTGGGTATTGCGCGGCGGGGAAAAGGGATTGGAAATTTGGGAAGTGTACGTAATTGAGAATTGCTTGACGGGTTGGAGCCAGAAGACAGAAAAGTCAACATCACAGAGAAAGGTTGGGAAATCGAGGGATTATTGTAAAACGGTAGTCTTTTGAATTCTGATTCCGACTTCAGTCTCTCACATCTCCATACGCCGCAATCTCCGCTCATCAACAAAACATCGACGTTACGTTGCGGTGTGTGACTTTCAACAACAGGATAGGTATCGTAAGGAAAAAAAAGGTCCCAGTTCCCCGCAAACACCGGTTTAGATGGAAGCCCCAAGAAATTACTCAGCGATCGAACAAGCGGCCAAAGCCAGCTCCAATATAGTCCCAGGCCAAAAATGTACAGATTTCCGGCATCTAAAGATCGCCAGCTAGTGATCTCAGATCCCAAGAGAGAAGAAAAAATGCGCCGTGTAAAAAACGATTGATTTAGCGACGGGACACGTTGGGACCAAAGTCAAACCCTTGCGCTTGTTGCGGCGGTGGGTATGACGGCGATGCCAATGGTGTGTAAGCCCCCGGAATGGGTACCGAGGCGTATTGTTGCTCGCCTGGTGCGGCGTTTACATGCGCATTGTGTCGTTCTTGGAAGCCTGGGGAGGCGGGTGGGAGTGGTGGCGATGCGGTGCCAGCTCGTGCTGGCGCATCGAAGCCGTTTTGCTCCGTCTTTGGTGTTGCGCCTGTGATCTTGATGGGTGGTGCTCCGAGGGTGAAGGGCTGCGGCTGGACAATCTCACGAACGGAGGCGTACTGGACCTTGTCGCTCTCACCAGCTTCGGCAGCGGAGTGCGGGTCCACATACATTGGGTGGCCTGGTGGTGGGCGCCAGCCGCCGGAGCGTGGGGAAAGGGGACCAAATCCGGGGGTGTTGGGTGCGGATTGTGAGCGGAGTTGGGCGAGGTAGAGATCGGAGCGGGCGCGGTCACGGATGGCCATGGACTTCCTGAGCTTGCGCTTGGACCAGAAGCGGTAGAAGACGATGCCGTAGATGATCACGCAAAGGACTTCGATAACGACCTCGATGATGCAGCAGACGAGTGCCCAGTTCTACATGATCGTTAGTGCTGATGCTGAGAGATGTGGAGGAGTAAGCTTACTTGAAGACGGCAGACAAGCGCATAAGCGACGTCGTCCTCGAACAAATGACGCCGCTTGTTGTCGACGCAAGACCAGCCCCACATGTCCTTATTGTTGTTCTGGGCTTTACTTTGGTTGAACGCTGCTGCGCCGATGGCCCACATGACAATGCTGAAGATGAAGAATCCAACGGCAAAGACAGTGTAGTAAGCGGCGACTTTCTCGGCTCGATTATGACCTCCTCTGAAGTAGGCGATCATGACGACGATAGACATGACTAGCGAGATACAGGCGATGGAGAGGAGCAGAACTTGAGGCCAGATCTTGGTGTTCTCGGCCCATGCTGGGAGGTTGTTTCGAGGTGCGAGGGTCTTGGTGGCGTTGAAGATGGCGAAAGCGGTTGCAATCATGGAAAGAACAATCAGAGAGCAGGCGAAGTTAATGCCTCGAAGGAAGATCTTGGCTATCCGTACTCGGACCTTGATTTTCTGCGTGGTGTTAGAGTTACAACTCATGCCAGGGTGTACAAGAGCAACATACCAGATCCTTTGCTTGCTCCTTCTCGGTTGACGCTTCATGCTTCTCGAGTTTCTGCTCCTCCTTGAAGGTGGGACTCAAGATGCTCATAGCTCCTGGCGTCCGTGGAGGGGCGCCAGGCGACTTCATAGCGCTCTTGAGGCCGGCAGTCCTTGGTGTTGGGGGAGGAAGGTATCTTCGGTCGGTTTCCTCCATCTCGACTGCTGATACGTAGGATAGGCCTACGTCTGAAACCTGGGGTTGCGGTTTGTAGTGGTTGGTGGGGTAGTCGAACCGTTGTCCGTCGACTGGCGAGTATACTGATGTTGCTTCCGCGAAGCGTGCTGTGCGGGGAGTCTTGTTGGTGTCTGAGTCGTCGGTGTTCCGTCTTTCGATCGTAACTGTGAGATTCTTCTTATTGTTGGTGGCCATTCTACAACTTTCCAAGAGTCACGCAAAGACAAAAAGCTCTCATCAAGTGACGACGGTGGAGGCGGGACGGAATGAGAATGTATGGAGAGACAGCGAGTATGATCCAGGCCAGCTTAGACCAGTCGTCGAAGGTGCGGATAAGAGAGACTGAAGGCAAAAGACGCACGAAGTATTACAATAAGAGACCTGCTGGAGAGAAGAAGGGAGCAGAGGCAATGGGCGAAGCGCCTGCCTTTTGTCTCGGGGCGCTTCGAGGGCGGCGAGGTCGAGGATTGGATAGAGCAGAGCACGGTCGAGGATGGGGAGAGATCGGATGGGAAGCGGGCGGGTACTTACAACGACTAAATGTATGGCGCCAAAGGCAGCCTGCTTGCACCACTGCAGGTCCCCGTCTGATAGGCTGCGTGCGAGACGAGCAGGTCAAATGGGGCGCCGGTGGAGGAGGGGGACTGAGCGGCCAGAAATAGACGCCCGGATGAAGTCAATAAACGATTTGCAAACGATGCGCATCCAGACCAGAACACTGCAGCGCGAAGAGCTTGGTTATGTGCAATTTGACGAAGTGCTTATCCTGCCCGTCAGCGTGTCGGTCGAACGATGCACGTCTGCGCAATATGGGCAAAACTCACGGTCGTACGCAGGCTCACATGCGCCTCGAGTACTGAGGGACTGCCAGAGGATAGGAAACCAAAGGACAGGTCCATGTCTGCTCCGCGTGCCCCTCGGCGGCGACGCTTGCCCAGACTGCGGGCGCTCTGCGGCCAGGATAGAGGATCGTCGACACCCAATTGCTGGGAGCTGTTTGACGCCTGCAAAAGACGACATGGCGGCTGCGGGAGGTGAGTGGTTGGGCGCTGCAGGGACTGTGCATGACACCAAAGGTGGCGCTAGTCGATTTAAGCTACGGGAAGCGCCCACGATGGACGCACCCCACCAATCGCAGCGGGAAGGTGCCGTGAGACGCTGAGGAAGGCGCCGCCCGGCCCACTATTGCTCGCAGTCTAGCACCACCTCGAGTCCAAGACAGCCAGCGTGGAATGCGTCTTCGAGTCGGCTGTCTCAGAGCCGCAACGTCGCGTCTCCCTCGCAGAAACCTTAAGAGCATCCGGCTGCCCGCAAATCTGCGCCCCCATCAGCAGCGCAGTATGCGTTAATCTACAGGTCTTGTCTGTGGTCAGCTTTCGTCAATGCCGCAATGTGACGGCTGGCGCATGTCAGAGTGCGGGCTGCGAATCAGCGATCAGCACGCGCGAATCTGCGCAGCCGTGGCACATGCCCTGTTAATTTGCCACACTTGTTCTCGCTTGGTACGATGTTCCGTCAGATGGGGACAATTAACCTGGAATATCATCGGGCGAGCTAGCCGTCCTGGGCCTGATCCGTTTCGTTTCTATGCACGGTTATTTTTGGTGCCTTTTACGCATCATGGCGTGGTACAGACACAGGGACCACGATTCCCTGCGCCAACGGCGACATGGGTGTAGTGCGTTGGCACAAGCTCTGCACCAGTGGCACCTTCTACGAACGTCCACGTTGTTTCTGAACGGTAGGATGAGCTCGTGAGTGATGCCACAGAGCAATGAGAACGACCGCAAAGTGCCTCCACCCAGCGCCATATGCACACTCAACACCATACGAGATGGGCCGGCCCTTCGGCAGAGGCCGCTGATGAGGTTGAAGTAAGCCATGTATGTACGCAGACACAGCCCAGTGTTCGCCTCACAGTGAGACAAAGAATACGTATCGTCTGAAGCATGTGCGGGAGGCTGGCAAATGCTGCGTTGTGTATTGCCTTGGCCATACCGGCTCAAGGGTATCCAATCCGCTTCGGTTCCCACGCATAAACATCGCAAATTCTCTTTGCACTTGCCACTTCTATCCCCTTCGACTCTGCTCTGATATAGCCCGTGCAACCCTCCAACACCGTCCCATAATATACCCCAGCCTGCTGTACCATCTCGACCCAACATCCGTTCTTTACTTGCACCAGGACCAGGCGTTCGCTGCCTACGCGAGGCGCATCACCCGGAGTCGCGGCCGTGCGACGAAACGTCGAAACATTTTAACCTTCATTTAGCCTCGCTTCCTTCACATCGGGTCCTTTTGTTTCCTTTCCCTGGTCGCTTTATATTGCTCTGCATGCGATGTCACTCTTTCTTGTATAATTTGCGTCATTAGGGCTGATGGAAGCGGGATCAACGGGTTGACGAGTCTGCCTGGGCCTATTGATAGTACTTTGGATATTGGCTGCAAGGAATATGTATGTTGATGTTACTCGTCACAATGCTGGGCGCGGAGAACATGAAAGAGGGATGTCGCTAATGGGCAAGAATGCAGGTACTGAACAAGAATAGAACAGGGCAAAACAAGAGCAGGAGTAGCAATATTTGCCTGTTCCAATGCAGGAACAGAATGAGACGACGAAATGAATTGACAAACAGAAACATACGTGCATAGAGCGATCTTCGCTCACGACTCAGCCCGCTTCCACTCGTTTCCCTGAGCTATCTCAATCATCCCCGCAAACCTATTTCGGTCAGTCCTGGTATTCGTCGAGTACATCGACGTAAGGCTCATAGAACTTTGTATCTCGAGCACTCTGTCTACCGCCGCGAACACCTGAGAATAGCGCCTGAGGAAGCATACTTTCGTCTTCCCTATTTACATCATGCTGGAACTGCGTCGATGGCCCCGGATCACTCACGTACGCCTGGTGAGTTTGTGGCACTCCTTGGCAAGCGAAGCTGGCGTCAGAGTCCTTTCTGTTTCTCCCTTTCTGCTTTGTTGACTTGCGCGTCGAGCCACCAGGACTGATCAACTTGTCTCGCCAGTGCCTCGGAACTGAAACACCTGCAATGTGCTCGTGGCTTACCTTCTGCTTACCTTTCTGACCGTTTTGCATACGTTCTTGTGGCGGCCGCCTCGACTGAGTCAGATCTATCTGATCTGGGTACACAATGGGTTTCAGCGGAGCATGGGAACCACTGGTGGAGTGTGGAGCAGCCGCCCCTGGCCCACCTACACCGCCGCATTCCGGTGCTACATTCACTGTTCGGCCTTCCTCTAATGCTGTGAAAGGCCGCGGACGAGAGATCTTAGTCTTGAGAATGTCTGCGTTTGCTTTGCGATGCGGTGGACGTGGTGCATGCTCATCCGGTATCAGATCTACAAGCTGTTTGTACCATGGCTCAGCCTTGCTAACCTTGGGCTTGCCATGACTGTTGTGACCTGAAAGGTCGTTC
>TARA_R110002003_G_scaffold9_24_pt1 | contig 18560 bp, 19 predicted proteins | sample TARA_R110002003 | Tara Oceans TARA_R110002003 (sample SAMEA4396441) | marine metagenome | biome: Westerlies Biome; feature: [SRF] surface water layer (ENVO:00010504); material: water (ENVO:00002006), including particulate matter (ENVO:01000060) such as... | depth 5 m
TAGGAATGGTTCTCATAAGCAACCGAACAGATTTGTAGGGACAGACGACAATCGGCCCAAATAGTACTGATCATGAGGTGATCCTATCTAGGTCTGGTTCAATTACAAATTATCGGCCCTTTCTACCACCTAGGATTCCTCGTAGACCATGCTCAAGAGTCCTCTGCCGAGTTGTCGTACATTAAGGCAATTCTGGTGGTCTCGCTGCACAATCTGGATATGGGCCTCGACCTCCAGGAAGTTTCAGCAACTCAGGAACGAGAAAGGAATATTTGTGTTTAGCTTTCGGAGCGAGAAAGGCAAGGAGCTCACTCGATCAGACTGGACCTCGAGGCTAATGAGCATCAATTCAGACTACGCAGAACCGTGCAGGACTGGAGACCCTAGAATCGCAGTCCTCATGTGCTACCTTGCAGATGCTGGATTGTGTGGTGCACTCGACGTGCCCGATCTGGAGCTCGAGAAGCCCAGTTCTTCCTTGTTAGGTCGTGCCGGTTGACCGACTGCAAGACAATCGCGGGCATGACGTAAGATGCGGCTCCATTTGAGGCGAGCCATCGTACGCAGTTAGTTTGTACCTAGTAAGGCTCAGTATAGTGTGGTCGAAAATGTGCTGCAAAGAGCTGTCATTACGGACACGAAATGTGGACAGTGTTGTGCTAAAGCCTTTTATTCCGGCAGCCTGCCAACATTATATCACCGTGGTACGTATGGTTCTTCTTTGTTACTTTTAAATTGGTCTTAGGTCACTAACGATGTGCAGGTATGTCAGGACTAAAAGCCCAACTGACGCAATGTTCAACAATGTGAAAAAGGTCTAGAGTGCAACTTCCTACAGCGGACGATCATGTTCAAAAACCCCCCATGCGCGCTACGGTCTCCGCAAACCCGTCTCGCGCCCGCCCAAGTTTCACCGTAATCGCCAACTGGTGGTCAATCAGCGGTACAAGATACTTTTTTAGCTCAGCCGATGTCAAGCGCTCACGAGGATTGGCCTCAAACAGTGCCTTGTACCAGATATTCAGCGGCCTGCTGTAAGGACGGTGATGCGGTAGAGCTTCCCCGACGTCCCACTTGCGCGACAGTGCTGCTGCTGTTGCATCGAGTGGGCGATACACGACTGGGACGATATCACGCCAGTCAGACATTCTCCACTCTTCATCATTGCGTGGCCAGTTAAGACCCTGCTGAATTCGGTCTGCGACGAACGCAGCGCGACTCTGACGTGGTTTGATCTGGAGTGCGATGTTTTGAATTGTTGCGCCGAGGGCCCACATGTCGACTGCAGGGGAGAACAACTTTCTGCTGCGTTCAGCGACGGGTGGCGCAAAGAGATAGGTGCCTGGCCAGGAAGCTAAGGACTTACCTGGACTCAATGGGTAGGTGGTCAAGCGTGCGAAATCAGTGATTTTGAAGTGTGGCAGCGTTGGGATATCGTTGCCTATGTGGTGTGGCGGAGTGAGGACAAGTATGTTCTGTGGCTTGAGGTCAATGTGAACGTAGCGGGTTGGAAGACCGTTGTGAAGATAGTCAAGCCCGAGACCAATGTCGCGCAGCAGCTTCAAGATCGTGCCTTCAGCAATACGCCCTGGCCTCCCCCGTTCCTGCTCACGACAACACCACTTGAAGGCGTAGTCGTCCAGGTCGCCGAGGTCGCAGAGTTGAAAGAAGATTGCTGGTCCAACGTCATCCGTCAAGCGCTCAACGAAGGTGAGCATTCCGGAGATATGGTCATGTTGGCCCAAAACCTTCAAACTACGAATCTCTCGCATGATCTTCCCTTCTTGGCCATCAATACTGAGGTCATCTCCGTATAGTGGCGACTTGACGGCAATGACCTCTGCGGTGTGGCGGTGGATGTAAGCTGTTACGATGCCATCGCTGCCTCTGCCGACTTCATCACCTTCTTCGAACAATGTGAGAAACGTATCCTCGTCTTCCAGGTCTTCAATTGTCCAGGACATTTTGTGTTGTAGTACTGCGAAAAGAGTACCTTGAGTTGCGGTTGGTTTCCCTTATGTCTTCAGGTGGTTGTTGTTCCTCGAAGACGAAGCGGTAGCAGTAGATATAAGCAACGTAGACATGCTATAGTCCGTACACATTGCATATTACATAAATGTTGTTGAAAAACAATGTCATTACTGCAGAAGCACTGTATAGTGCTTGACACTGGGCGAGAAGCTCATCGACCTGTCCTGCCCACACAATGAATATTTGCTATGACCTCAGCGAAGCGAGAATAACTCTCAGCACCAGTATACCATCACTCCGCCTGCCCCTTTATCCTCTGATTGTTCTCAATAAAAACCTTCCTGAACCTGAAGTGCATCAAATCCGTCGTGACTTCCCACGCACTCTTCGCATTCTCTCGGACCAGCTGCCTCGTCGGCTTTTGGAACAGCTGATCAATTTCTTCTAGCGTTTTGTTCTTCGTCTCTGGCATGAAGAAGATCTGGTAGAACCAACCGATTACTGCAATTCCTCCGTAAAAGCCCAGCGACAATCCAGTGCGGGTCATCGCATTCTGCATTCCAGTGAAGTTGTACGTAACAATGAATGACGACAGAAACAGCCATCCAGTTGAAGTCGTCATACCATAGGATCGCAGGTACGTGGGATAGACTTCGGAGGGAATGACCCATGTGAGCGCGGCGTACGATCCGAAGAACAGCTCATAAAGGATGAGACCAGTAAGGTAGACGCCGAGTTGTGCACTAAGGGTGTTGAGTTGATAGCTGATACCGACCAGAACGAGTCCAATAAAGAAGCCGGGAAGCATAGCAATGGCCCAGAAGCGACGTCCGCATGTCTCCATGAGGAAGATTGCAGGAATGGTGCCGAGGAGGAGAGAACCGCCACCTACGAGAGACATGTAGGTCGCATCGTAGGTGTCAAAGCCGACCTGAGACATCAAGACCGACATATAATACATGATTGCGTTAATTCCAGTAAATTGTCCCAAAAATATCATGGTGTTGGCATAGATGACCGCACGGCGTGCACGAGGTTTGGTGAAGAAATCCATCCATGGGAAAGCATTCGTTCGTCCAGCAGCGACTTCAGCCTCCTCTTCCTCAGTGCTGATCTTCATGACGAAAAACTCCTCTCGAGCCGCGTGAGTGGCGACACCACGAATGCGACGCCACACCTTATACGCCTCAAGCGGCTTGCCCTTGTGCATAAGGTATCTTGGACTTTCCGGCATGAACAAGATGCCGACTCCCATGATCGTGGAGAACACGAGCGAGCTGCCCAGAATGTATCTCCAGTTCCCGGGGACAGTGATGAACATCGCCGCAACAGCGTAACCGAGGACTTCTCCAAGGGCGATATTAAATTGATAAAGTGAGACCAGATTACCACGGAGTCTGGATTCAACCGTTTCAGCGACGTAGACGGGGACTGTGCCTCCCTCGAGCCCAACGCCGGCGCCAAGAATAACGCGTGCAGTAACGATCATGCCGTAGTTCATACTGCCGGCTTCGAGCGCGCCACCGATGGTGTACATAATGCAAGATATGAGGATTGCCCAGCGACGGCCGAAGTATTCGTTGCAGGGCGATATCAAGAACGCACCAGCGACGGCTGTCACACAGTCAGTTCCAAGTTGTAAAGTATTGTTGTAGATACGCACCACCAAGCGGCATGCCCGAGTTTACCAGCGAGTTTTGCTGATCCGTAAGCCGAAGATCGCGCGGCAAGGTCAAATTGGCACCGGAGATCAGCGACTGGTCAAGCCCCGAGAGCAGACCGCCCATCGAAGCGAACGCGACAAGCATCCATGTGAAATGCCTCGGATCCTTGAACTCGAGATCAAAGAAGCCCTTCTTGTATCCAGACTGCTGCAGCTCCTTGTCCAATTCCTGGATCAAGTTCTCCGACTCCCAGCCTCGTGCATCTTCGAGCTGCTCCGTCTTGGCTTTAGGCGCAGAGTAGTCTGATGGAGGTGCAATTTGGATCTCTGAATGTTTCGGTGGCGAGATGCTCTCGACGTGTTGCGTCGGGTCTGGCATGGTGATATTGGTGTCCTTCTCGTCCATGGTGGCTAATCACTTCACGAAAGCCTTGCGAAAGGAGTAACGAAGCAGAATTTCAGAACGATGAAACCTTATCTCACAGCTCCCTCTCCGCTTTTATACTCCCCAGCTAACCCACCCACGCCCATGGAGAATCTCCCCACGGCCCTCCCCTCCATCGCATGACGTATGGTCCATGGGGTCTCCATGGCTCGGTAAGCGGCACATGCAGTGGAAAACTTCGTCTCGTTGGACCCAAAGTTGGTCCTTGCGCAATGAAGACATAAAAGCCGCATGACCGGACGTTGCAAGTCTGTCGATGAGATACCTGGGATGGTCAAGGTCGGTGGAGCACCAAGCTTCGGTCCGATGGCTTGGTGGAGCTTGGTGCAAAGAAGCGTTCTAGCGGGCCCACTTGCGGCTCTGCAGTGAGATTATCGGTGTTCCGATATTTGTACCGAAGCAAGAACAGCAAATGAGCACATTTTGTGGTATGTGTCGCGAAATGGTCGATTTGATCAATCGCAACGTCAACTTGTGGCGTGAGTGAAATGCCAAGAGAGCTGTGGTACAAGCTTCAGTAGCAGATTGGGAGTGGCGTGCGCGACATTCACGACCACGGTGGTGGCAGCAAACAAGCCATCGATAGTTGCCGGTGAACTGCCGGACTGCATACCAATTGAACTTGCTAAGCCCATATTGACCTCAAGACTCGGTACGAGGTTGACATGGTTGTTCGATTAATCCACGCAGCGTCGGAGTTTGACCAGTCGGACCATGGATAATACGTATCGTTGCATCTTCTTGCGTTCTCGGCAAATTACCTTTGTCTTTAACTTAAGCTTGAAGGCATAGTCCTAGTTCTGCCGCGGTAGTCTCCAGATCAATTGGGATATAAACGGTATCCAAGCAACTCACTGAATTTTGATCGATAGTAAGACATTGATTGGGTACTCCATACGTTGGATTTGTGAGTAAACTGCCTCTTGTTAGCTACGAGCGAAGTTTAAATGGGCGTTGAAGATGTGAGTATACATCGTCTACTGCCAATGGGACCTGCGGGCAGCAGCTGTGCAGCGCACCCTTGTGGATCGGTCACTTCTCGCAATCCTTGTCATTGTTGCTCATAGCTGACAAGAGTCAGAGTAGACCCATCGTCAACCCATACCTGGTGTAAGCTCCACAGTAGATGTGTCACCACCTCAGGCAAGCCATCCGTAACTCTGATTCTATCTTATTCCAAGAGGTGTCGAGCGGCTTGCTAGAATAACTGGTTTCATTCCTAAGCGCCTGGCGAAAACTCGTAGATGCTGCCAAACTTGGAGAGCAGAGCCCGGTCAGATCTCAGTATGCCACATAGTAAAGTATACGGTCGATAGCATTTGCCGCAGCAACACATTTCAGTACAAATGCCATTTTGGTTGATTGGTTTTCACTCAAAGCAAAGGTGAAAGGGAGTCATCTAAGCTAAGTCTGCTTACGTCTCGAATCGGGATGGCGCACTCTGCTAGCAAGCCAGACATGGACAACCAGTAATCCGGGTATGAAAACGAAAGTTCTACAATGGCAGAAACCTCTCAAGAGCACAAGCGTAGCAGCATAGATTCCTAGCCCGAAGACCGTTACGAGACTAGATGGTGTACTGGAGAGTGCGCCCGGGACTGACATGGGTACGCACCATGGAAAGGTCGTCTGTTAGAAAGGCTATCTCCAGCGCATGTCAGAATATGTTTTCGTTTGATCTGTGATTACGAGATCCAAGTGCAGACCGGATATGAACAAGTGAGGTGTGATCGTCAATAGTGCTCTCAAGAATCAGTCATTGCTTGGTATCCAACGTTTGAACTCATTGCTGACATAATTAAAAGTCGGCCGGAGGTGCCGGCAGACTTCATGACTGCTGTACAACGCAAGCGTCGTGCCTCATCCGCATTCCATGCTGAAAAGAGCGCTCCGGGAATAAACTTCTAATGCTGAGCGAGGATTGCTGGCCTCATTGGACCGGGAAGGAAAACCGGGCACTAGGAAATCGACTCAGCTCGGCTATATCTAATCCGGCCCTGACATGAAAGTGGTAGCTGGCACGTGGCTGGATACTAGCACTGGAAAGCTGCCAAAGTGTAGCAAAGAGGTGCTGTCCGGGGTTGGAACAATCGATCCAACAGAGGCAAGTGCACAGGCAGCTAAAGCTGGCGGGACTACGCCGGTGTCTACTACGTTTCTCAAAGCGGCAGAAAGAACGACAACTATGAGGCCGTTTTATGGTAGCCGTGGCGTCATCGCGCATTGCGCCAAACGGATGCAGTGATTGCTTTCTTCCAAGATCGACCGATGGTTGGCGGTGTGAACTTCGATGGTGGGCGGCTTCGTAACGAGGCGTGGGGTCCCAAAGCGCTCGCGGAACCGAGCCAGACACAACACCACTGAGTCGACGTCCATACACTTGGTGTGTGGTTCAAATATGCAGATGCATGTGGAATTACCGGATAATTCACAGACGGAAGACAGCGGTTTGCATCGGACCAAGAAACGCGAAGGATCGGTGAATGGTACGCTCCTGCAGGCTAGCAGATAAGATAGGGCCGAGTTGACGTCGAAGCATAACGAAACACTAAATCGGCCGTTTTGAGAGTAAAGCACCCGCTTGTGGATGCATGCCAAGCGAGGATTGAAAATGGTCAGGCGTTGAAGCTCTCGGGCCGTGATTTGGTGCGGTGCAGTTGAGGGAAGCCGTGCGACGTCAGTATGCTAGACCAATAGGTCGCGGCGCCATACTTCTGCCATCCATAACGCGTTGCGCAACACTCGTTCAGACTCGTCTCAATTGCGCCCGCTGCTCGTTGGGAGACAGTGTGAGGACTCCCACGCGCCTTTGTGACAAGCTCGTTGATATTTGGACCACGTATCTTGTCTCATGCCTCCAATGCAATGTGCCTGGTAGTATTGCGGGACATGGCCGTCTTATGTTCTTCACTTCGGCTCCGACTCCGCCTGTTGCTTTGCTCGACGCCGCTCATGGAATGTCGCGATCTTCCTCTCCATCTCGGTCTTCTTCACGACGAGGTCGCGGCGTGCGACTTCGAGCTGTTCGATTCGTTCCTCAGGCGTGGCTTGAAGGACGCGTTTCTTCTCCTGTGGCAGGTAGTGTCAGCAATGTAGCTGTAGACAGTAATGACGATGGACCCCATATATGTTCTGCTTCCCCGGTCCAATTGCCCTATGGCAAGATGCAGGTGTGCACGGCTCTGGTGACGTACCTTCTTGACATCCTGCTCACTCTTGAGAGTTGCACCGTATATGGTACCAGTGATGGTGACTGCCGCGACAGCGCCGGTCATGATCCATCGTCGGACGGCTTGTTGTGTCGTCATGATATGGTATAATCTCCTGCCGGCTGTAGTGGGATAAATCAAAGGTCAGTCATGTTGCGAGGCGATGTTTTCGTGCCGAAGAAAAAGTCTCAAACCCGAATGGGACACCCGCTGCCAAGATCGCTCGCCGCGGGAGTGCCTGACGCGCTCCCCACCTTTGCGCGACTTCACCACAACAAACAATACTTGCGCAGACCCCAGGAACTCGCGTGCCGAATGCCAGCCGGCTCAATATTCCCATTCAATCCTACACCCAGGGCGTTACACAATGTCGAATCTGCCACGATCCCAACCCTCGAACTCGCGACTAAGCACGGTGCCCTCGCAAAAGCCGCGGCAGCTTTCGCATCTCCAAGCACAACTTGCGCAGTTGACGGCGAATATGGCGGACCTAGAGAGCCTGATGAGGATGACAGCGGGGCAGGCACAGGATATGCGCGGACTGGGTGGTTACGCGGGCGCAATGTGAGCATCCAGTGTGGAGGGCTCAGTTGTGCAGATATACGGGCTGAGGCCAGCACGTAAGAGCCAGAGTAGGATGCTGACGGACGAGCACAGGTTTATGGCAGCCTCCAAGGTCCTGGGCGAGGAGACAGTCAAGGGTGGAGATGACAAAGGAGCGAAAGAGGAAGGACGCGAGGGCGAGAAGTGAAGCTTCCTAGCATGCAAGCTTTACGAGCTCTGAACTCAACCATTATGTGACGAGTCCCACGCGAGGTCAACGAGATAACGCGTTGATATCAACGGATTGCACGTGAGCCACGACGTGGTGCAGACAGATGCTGCACGGTGTGACCCTGGCCGCTTGGAGCAGGTGTATTGGTTCAACGAAAGGTCTCAGGGTGTTGGCGATAGTGAAGAACCATGAGCGATATCGAGCTGCTATGGAGTAAACTAAGAGTGGATGTACGAGAAGTGATCATCTCCACGGCAGCTGGACATTGGGCTTCATGGCTTGGTTGAGGCCGAGCGTTCGAATGAACATCTGTGGCTCAGTGGGGGTTTCTTACTACAATACTCGAATGGAAGTATGCATCGTCCAAAAACTGGACAACTCTATGGTCTCACAGCTGGCCGACGGCGATGGTGCACAGATGTTAATCTTGCGAAGCACAGATGCTCGAGCATTTCAACGAGCACTCGTCGGCTGCGGACAGGCTTCCGCGAGCCCTTATCAGCTGAGATGATTCGCCAGCCCTGCGTTGTTATCCAGTGCCCAGCAGAACGCAAGTCATTGCAACCTTACAGCCGCATACTTAGATAAGATATGGTTGGTTTCAGTGTCCACGATAGGAAGCTGACGGCTGGCACGGCCACAGATATGGCACGGAACACCTGTTATTGGACATCAGGGTTCCAGATGTGGTTTTTGCAAAGGGTAGTGAGCACGGTGAGCGGTGCGAGGACCACTAAGAATGTCGTTATCAATCGCGCGACCATGTCGCAATGATAAGCGACGATGGTGCTCACCTCCCCTTGCTGGCATGATGTCTGAGCACCTGTGTATAAAGCGAACACCTCCTCCGCGCTTGGGAAACGATGAGAAACCGAAATTCCGACTTCCCGTTCCGCTGTTCGTGACTTCCACTCCGCTATCGTGCTGTCACAATGGACGCCAAGATCTGCCTTGATCATCACCCCTTTCTGGTGACGAGTCCATGAAGCGAAGTGATAATGATAGGGGCGCCGTTAGGAGGTGATACACAACTGTACACGCTCATCTCGCCTGGCATCGCAATATCATCGCAGCCGCCCTGAGTTGATAAGGAGTACTCGCAATGTACATCGTTATTCGAGGATCCGGCGTCAGCTCCTGCATACTTCGATGCTCGCAAAACGCCATGGTCTCCGAAATTCTCCCGGGATCATTGACCAGCACAACCTTGGCCAGCCGTGTCCACCGCACAGTATTGAGGCAGGCAGCTGAGCTGACCAAGGCTGACCGATACCTTGGATGGATTTGGAATTGGGGCACGCGAGCCTCCACGTCAGCGAGAGACCCTCTGTTGGGGCTGTTGTCCACGACCGGCCCGCTAGGTTATGCTCTCCACTTTACCAACACGGTGATCGCGAAGAGCGGTGTCGATTCCAAGGATGTCGAGGACGCCTCATCGAATATCCCCAAACAACGCCTAAATGAATCACGTATTCACCCCCACGACCTCCCACGCAGGCCAGGGATCATGTCCCGTGCGTGTTTCGACTTGGCTGAAAGGGGCTGGGGTGTGTATGCGACGGTGATACGAGGCTAAGGCCTGTGGTTCCAGCAGGTTTGTGTCTCCGGGCGAGGTTGTGAGCGTTCCTGGGAGTTGCACCCTGATGTTCGGATATTTCGCGCTGCACGACGCTTTTCCGCAGCTCCTAGGAAGTACCAAGTATGCGACTTCGGACGCAACGCTGGAAAATACAGGTTCTCAGAGGCGCAAAAGCGCAAAAATGGCAGCACATGCAAGGTGTTGAATAACCTATGCATCTATAGCGTGCGAAAGTCAGCGACTTCGCGGCAGGTCCTCCGTTGGTAAGGTTAGAGCGGCGGATTTCATCGGTCTAGCCTTTGGACCCCTGTCGCTGAATGCACGTAAGATGCAAGTGGCTTTGTGGCTTGCAGCGACACTTTGGCACCCCTTGCCCGCGAATGCCCAAACAAGAAGTCGCGTGGGATGCTCCTGCCCTCAATATCCACAAACCTTGCATCTGCAGTGGTAAGGTCTCTAGTCAACGGCCGCAACATTGACTCCTTCATTGTCGAGGAAGAGAACGAGCTCGCATTCGGTTGCGTCACGCTGTGATCAGTCGACTTTATGGTCTTTGTTCACTTGTCGGCCCTTTTACGTGTCCTTGCATGTGAAAGTACCGGTGCCGGTAAGCAAGGATGTAAGCGATCGTCCAGATTGGTGGTGCACGACGTCGATACGACAGCGGTTGGGGTTGGCACTGAATCGCACCATGAACCACCCCATTTCTTTGCACCCGGCTTTATTGGAGTTCACATAAATTGAATCTTTGCGCATGCGCACAGCTTGACCATAGCAAACTGTGTGATCCAGCATGCATGTATATATAATGTCGACCGATCCAATACAAGGTAGTTGTCCACCGTCAAGGCTGTCTTTTGAATGGATGTGCAAGCTGCTGACGTACTGGAGATCTCGACTTCACACTCCGTGTCGTAGCTTTACATAGTACATGCTAGTCAGGTCCATGGTCAGGTCCATGGTCAGGTCCATGATCAGGTCCAGAAGTACATCGGCATTTGAACGCCGCCAATGAAAATGAATCTCGCAGTGCTGCCGCGATCTCAGCCTCCGATGTGCGATGTGAATGGCTACAGAAGCAACGATACTGTATGTAGGTGGAGCCTCCGCAGGCATCACTAACATATTCCGTATGACCTGAGGCTTTGTGGCTGATAGGAACTAGCGTAGAAGATGCATTCGAATGCCTGAAGAAGGGTTGAGCCGCGTGCTCGGTGGAGTCGCATGCGGCTCTGTGGTGCTTCCTGGACCGTAAGAAGGAGATGCTGTACTTCAGTCTGTAGTCCGCGTCATCTTTAGATCTGGAACACCAGAGTCCGATCTAAGTCCAGGGCAGGCCATGCAGTAATTCAGCTAGTCAGCGGCAGCTCGCATGTGCGATAGAGAAATTTGACTTCTAGTCCATACCACCGCTCAGAATGCAGAAACTGTGCCTCGCGGAACGACCTCTCCGGTGCGACCAAGATCTAAGGCTATTGCTCGTAGACACTTCGGCACTCAGAGAAGTGGCGCTGTTGAATTAGACTAGGCGCTCAGGCCGCCACGGCCCACGTGCTGTACAACGGGATGGTGGGTTTGTTGCACACACTAGTAGTGGAGCCTCGTGAAGGACCCTGAAATCGTTGGAGTTGTCGGGAATAGTAGGAAGGCAAGTCCCGTGCACGATGGCTCTTGCGGCAGCGATCGGGAAGGCGACTCGAGCTTCGGGTCAACGCTGGAGATATCTTGGGACAAGCCGGTCCGTGGAATATGAGTTTCTCGGCGCCGGGCAGGAAAATGTTACCACAGACGCCATACACTTCTGCTGCTGATGCGCGTTTAGTGAGCAAACAATGAGCGCCCCCCCTCCGCGCATGGAATCGCCGGTAGAAATATGGTGATGATGCGCGCCGAGATGTACTCGAAGCGGATTGCTTGATGCGGCGCGCTAGGCGATGATATACAAGAAGGACCGAGCGCTCCTGGCCAATGGCATAATAGGTCGGCTGCTTTACCTACCGCAGTCAAAGCCGGCTATTGCATGGAGACCTAGTTCGTGCATCATAAGAATCGTCCAAAGGGTGACGTCCAGGGATCGACAGTGGATACGCGAGGCGGAACAGCCATGTCAGATCTGGTTCTGCCGCGCAGCACCTCAACAGCACCTGTAGTGCTGGGCCTTCAGCTTGCTTTGACCGTCGCTGCTGCAGAATAGCACGCGACCGAGAAACCTCCCACACGCCCACGGCTCGACGACGTCCATCCAGGGCTTCCAAATTGTCTGGCTGCACGGTTCATGCGGTCTTCAGTCTCTAAATGAACAGGGGCCTGCAGGTGCATGTTAAGCGGGCAGGCAAGCATTCTTCCGTTCAGCCCCAGGCGGTCGATGACGGACCTCAACCGCATCCATCGGTTGCGGCCCACCACGGCCCCGGGCTGCGCAACAGCGCAACAGCGCGTGAGCGGGTGTCGTGTGCTCGTCCAAGTTGCTTTTTCGACTCGCGCGTTTGACGAGACTGTGGAGAGCAGAGGCTGCCATTCGAGCGTGTTGCGCGCCCAAAACTGCGCTCGGGTGGCCGACCAGCATGTTCCCAGGGTGGCATGTTAACTGCAGCCGTGATTGGCCAAGAGTGAATTGAATGTGGGGGTCTACGTGGGCCGAACCTGTCTCGCGCCTCTCGCTCTCCCCAAAGAACCCAGCGTCAAGCTACTCACGACCCACCAAGCGCCACCGGCAGCCGTCGCACGCTGCAGCCCGGTACGCTCGAATTGAATTGTTGCGCCGCTCACTGGTGGTCCGGGAACAGCTGCGTTCGACGGTTCCCCGTGGAGGTGAGGCACGCAGAAGCAATCCCAATATCCAATATCCAATATCCAAACGTGCAGCTGTCGTGCTGGCTGCTGTCCTCCGCGCACTCACAAGGCCGCCGTGCTGACTGCTACCGTGTGTGCCCGCCGACAGACGCTGCAGCACTCTGGCCTACATCGGCTGTAGTTGCAGCAGGTAAGAAGCGCTGCAGCGTGGGGTGCGCCCATCCGACTCGAGAGCGCGCGCGACCCAGCTACGACATCATCGCCTGCCCTGAGGCACGCCCAAAACTTCCTCCACCGGCCAAATTCCTCGCGGCCGTCTATGGACTATCTTGCGCCCGAGGGCAGCATGGAGCTCTCGCCGATCGAGGACGCTGCCCGCCACGGCATGCTCGAGGACGCCATATTCCCCCAGTTTGGCAACGATGCGGGCAGCCCCAGCGTGGAGTCGCCCGAGCAGATGCAGAAGAACGACCCGCTGGGCACGCAGATCTGGAAGCTGTATTCAAGGGCAAAGACGCAACTGCCCAACGCAGAGCGCATGGAGAACCTGACCTGGCGAATGATGGCCATGAATATGAGGCGAGCCGAGCTCGATCGCAATAAAGGGTACGAATGCCGCCATGTCCTCTTGCTTACCGCAGCCTCCGCTCCGTGCGACTCTCTGTACCCAAGCTAACGAGGCGTTTCTCTTGCGCAGGATGGCCCAAGGCAGCCCAAGCCAGAGCAGCGAAATGATGCCGCCGCCAACCGCGAGCGTGAGGCCTGCGCCCACGTCTGCTCCCAGCGGCATCGCGCAGCAGTTGCGGAAGTCGTCGGAGCAGGCGCAGGTACCAGCGCCACAGGCACAGCACGACACTATGAATCTAGACGACTTTATATTTCCGTCGTCGGTCGGCAGCCCTGCAGGCCTGTCGCCAGACCCGTCGAATGAGACGCCAGGGCCGTTTAATGCAACAGCCCCAGCGATACCGATAAGAAAGCCTAATCAGGCCAACGACCATAATCTCGCCCTCGCCCGCGCATCTGCACCCTCAGTTCCTCCCCTCGTGAACAGAGAGAATGAGTTTGGCTACGTCCCTCGACACGTTCGCAAGACCAGCATTGACGAGCGCAGAGTGAGTTCCTTATCTCCGTCCTTCACGGCGCCCTGCACTCCCGCTAACTGCTTATCAGCCACCCAAGCGGCGCGCTGAGGCCTCTCCCCAAGTGCCTCCCGTCAACAGCATTATGATACCCACCGACGCCCAAGCCGAGGCCGACCTGAACCAGTACTCGCTCGACCAGACCATGCACCCGCCCAACTACCCGGCCTCGCAGGCGCAGGTCCCCTTCTCCATAGACACATTCCAGATGCACGAGGATCCTATCATTAATTCTGCTGGTCCCTTCCAGCAGAACTTCGGCTTCTCCCCCGTCGGCTCGCCCATGATGAACCACAATGCATCCTACAACATGTTCAACCCCAACTCCATGGCGTCCTCCCTTAACTCCACCGACTACTATTCTCCGCCAAGCTCCGCCTTCCCCTCGGCTGTATCGACGCCGCAGCCTCTACCTGACGACAATCAAATGTACTTTGACCGTACAGGCATGGACATTCGTGGCCCCCACGGCGGCTCGTCGTACGGTCCCCACCGGCCGTCGAATCTCTCCACCTCGATGCAGCCCCAATTCATTTTTAATCCCGGTGGTGGTGGGCCTGACTCTGTCTTCAGTCCGGTGACGAGCTCCAGTTCATCGTTGCCCTTCTCGGCACCCTCCTTTGGTCACTCCAATCATGTCGATCCGTCCCAGGTGCTGCACAACAACCTGCCCCTGCGACAGCAACACGAGCTGCAAATGCAAAGGCAGGAAAACATGTTCACCTTCGGCGCCGACTCAGACAACGAGGACGAGGAAGGCGGCGCTTTCGCAGACCGCACAATGCCCAACTCGGACTATTCACCAATGGACGAGAACAGCATGGACTTCACCGCCGGCTTTCAGTGGGAAACGAACCTCTCAAACCAGTTCAACCCCATGCAAGCGCGATACCCGGCAGGGCCGCCTCGCAAGACGGTCACGATTGGGTCCACCGAGATGGTGCACTCACCGCAAGATCACTGGAGTCCAGGGGGTAGCCTTGGCCGGACGCATGGCTCAGCAGCCTCTGTTAGCGACATTCGTAATCGTGGAAACGACCCCCGCCGCCAGAAAATACCCCGCACTAGCTCGACACCGAATGCAGCGGGAATGGTGCACGGAATGCACGGCCGGCCGCAATCATCGCCGAACTCACCCCCGGAGTCAGGTTTCAACTCGGCAGCACCGTCGCGGCCTCAAAGTCCCGGTGGTACCAAGCAGGGCGAAAGCAGTGCACCCACGACATGCACCAATTGCTTTACGCAGACGACGCCTTTGTGGCGCCGCAATCCCGAAGGCCACCCATTGTGCAATGCGTGCGGTTTATTCTTGAAGCTGCACGGCGTGGTGCGTCCGCTCTCCTTGAAGACCGATGTCATTAAGAAGCGTAATCGAGGTAGCGGCAACGCGCCCGTTGGCTCAGCATCAACACGATCATCGAAGAAGTCCTCCCGCAAGAATTCGATTGCACAGACGCCCGTGACGACGCCAACATCGCACAAAGCAGCGGACTCAGAGTCACCGCAATCGACAGGTTCCGCAGGTGAGAGGCCACTTTCTGCAGTATCTGCGGCAACTACTATTCCCAATTCAAAAAGCGGCGGCGTGGTCCCAATCGCTCCTGGGCCTCCGAAGCCAAATAACTCAACCAATGCCCCGCAACTCCGTGGAGGCAATACAACGCCACGCAGGCCTCGTGGGCAAAGCAAGAGCGGATCGCAAGAGTTGGAAATGGCTGATGCAGACGATACCAACGGGCGAGCACCACCTCTGCGCAGGAAGGACACTGCTATCGCCACGTCGAGTGCATTTCCCAACCAGAATCTCGGTGCTCTTCCTATGGGCGCAATGGGCCAGGGTCTGCAATCATCCGGACCCGCAGAATGGGTAAGAAAGCTTATAGGTGCTTTATAGACTACCGACTAACAATTGTTCTAGGAATGGCTGACAATGAGTTTGTAATGACTTTCCGTCCAGCGATCTGGGAGTCACACGGCGCTTCTCGAGATGTCGCGAGCGGTCACACATACTCGACTTGCCTCATCTGGGCGATACTTCGCATTATTCCTACTTGGTTTTCGGCGTCTAGGATTTCTCACAGCATGGAGTAAAACCGTCGTAATCCGGCTCGACTTGGCTTATGTTATTGCGCTTCTTGATCGGCTTTTGATACCTCGACTTCCTGCAACGCGCGCAAGCAACACGATAGAATGGTCCGGCTTTTGTTTCACATACCCGTTTCAACTGATTTGGCGGCCCAATGGAGGAGGCAGGCGCCCCGTCAAGCTGCACACCGCATTAATTTATCGTTCGAAGGGGATGAAAGTGGGGTTGAGAACTCGACTTTGATTGATCTCCCCTTCCTGTCATTTTCTTTTGATTGATTCTATTACTGCATGAGCTTATGAGAGATATCCCAAGACGCATAGAAAGGGGCTGCGCGTTTGTTGCTGTCGGCATGTTTACTTGCTTGTTTGGGAGCGCCAGATGCGCGGCGTTCACTAATATGGTTACGATCTGGGAGTGGACCAATGTATTCGAGACCTACACGCATGTATATAGAGGGTTGCGTGGGTGACTTTGTGATATCCTGACGATTTCAAGTGATCCATGGTGGATACAACGAGCAAATGCCAGTCTTCAACTTTACTTCCATCAGCATCTCCAGCCTTGCACATATTTCAATGTCCGCTATTTCTCCATGTTCTAAGAAAAGCATTGTTCCTGCCTTGTTACGGGTGCTCAAGCTTGACAGACCCTGGCCCCTTCCTTTCCCCACAACGCTCTGACCAACTGACGTCATAGGTCAGCACCTGGGTAGCAGCAGCACGCAATATGGACTATCATAATTTCACAATGTGGCAGCAGTCATTTCATTCCATAGAACCCAACCGTACGTTTTTGCGATATAAACTAAACGCCTCAATCAATTTCCCTAAAGCCTTGCTTGCGAAAGGAAACAATGCCAAAGGCTCTGATCTTGGTTGCGGATGGATCCGAGGAGATCGAGTTCGTCACGCCTTACGATGGTGAGTGGTCTTCCTGAGGATCCGGGACAGTTCCTACCGTGTCGTCTCAACGTTTGGACAATGGCATTGACGCGTCCAAGTCTTGACCCGAGCGGGCTATGAAGTCAAATGCGCAGGCGTCAAGCTCAAGAACGAAGGATATGCACAGTCAGTCTTGTCCTCACCGCCTTCCCAATGACACAAAACTGAAGCTACTTACCCTAGCATGACACGCAACATTCGCATCGTTCCCGAAGAGTATGACATTCTCATACTTCCCGGCGGAGGCCCGGGCGCAAAGACCTTCAGCACCACCGACATGGTTCTCGAGCTGATTGCCAATTTCCGCAACGCTGGGAAGTGGGTCGCTGCGATTTGTGCTGGGACTACCGCGTTGGTTGCTTCTGCTGGCAAGCATGGGAGTGAATCGCGGAAGGTCACCAGTCATCCTAGTGTCGCTGAGGGGATCAAGGCAGAAAAGTGGGAGTACAGCGAGGAAAGGGTGGTGGTTGATGGGAAAGTGATCACGAGTAGAGGGTGAGTGCGGTCGGAGGGCTCCACAGAACCATATACTAACCTCTTGCGCAGCCCTGGAACTGCGCTATTGTTCGCGCTCACGATTGTGGAATGCATCTCTGGAAAGGAGAAGAGAGATGAGGTTGCGGGACCTATGATTGTTGCTGCGACTTTGTGAGCGGTGATGGCATTGGAGGTATGAAGGTATGACGACTATAGAGAGTGATTCGTGCCTGCCGCCCGCTGGCTTTGGCGCGACTTCCATATGATTGAATACTTATTATGTACAAGCAGATCCAACGTACGGGGGGCGTGCCAAGGTTACGAGGGAACCATACAATGTGAGACCGTTGGACGAGACTCAATGTACCCACCGCGTGTTCCACATTGAAAGATCAGTAGTCTTTTGCAGCCTTAAAGTGACCTCTTTTGATTTCATTAGCAAGTCGCATTCTCTCCAAGTGGTCCCATAGTGGCTTCACCTGCCTCTGCAACAATCCGAAGGTCCAGATGCCCATGTCACGCGCCCTGTGGTTCCGACTCGGTACGTCTAGAGTAACCTTACACCGATGTCGAGCTGGAACCACTTATTGCCAGGCCACAACATGCATCCCTCAATAGCGAGATCAATTTCATCCGTGGGCGGCAGTGGAGCCGTATCGCATCTACAAGCTCGAACTCGAGCACAATGCGTTTCATGGAACTAGCAGAGAATATTAGTAGCATAACACTGCTTTCTATTACTGTAAAAATATTGTGCGTGATAGTCCTAAATAGTCTGTTAATGTTGACGATGCAGACGGCGGGTTGGCGAATGGCGACCCGATCGGGAAGGCGGGAAGGGCGTCAGCCTAAGCAGGGTCTGGGGAATTTTCCGAGCCACAGCGTCCACTCTGACACCACACCATTCGACCTGCAATGCGAATACATACTCGCTCTCGGTTTCGCACAAAGGAAGCGTAGTTCCCCATAGTGATGATCTTGCGCAGCACGCACTCAATATCGGTCCGTTGGACGATCTCGGACCATAGAAGCTCACCGTCCGAGATTACAGTATCCCTGGCATGAGGGGACAATCTCTATTAAACACGTCGCATTGGCGAGCGACCTCATCTACGGTCTTGCCAAAGCCTCCCTTGACGGGAATGGCGCCGTGATCGACGGGCACCATACCCATCGGCTACTTGCAGTGAAGTAACGGATCCTTCGCTAGCGCCACATTGCTTGTTTCCCAAGACCGTACAGACCGTATGCACACCGTATGCGCCGTATGATGTACATTACACAAGACAGGGTCCCTGGCGATCTCCCAGGGCTTCATATTGTGAGGGACGAGGGTAAAGCGGAGGGACGACGGGGGATTGTGTAACCCAGCCTACTTCAATGCTCGGCCTTTCCCACATCTGCTTCAGCGCATCGTACTCAAACACATTTCTCCTCTTCTCTTTCATAGCCTGCGAAACACCCCCTTGAGTAGCA
>TARA_R110002003_G_scaffold105_3_pt1 | contig 18552 bp, 24 predicted proteins | sample TARA_R110002003 | Tara Oceans TARA_R110002003 (sample SAMEA4396441) | marine metagenome | biome: Westerlies Biome; feature: [SRF] surface water layer (ENVO:00010504); material: water (ENVO:00002006), including particulate matter (ENVO:01000060) such as... | depth 5 m
CTCGACAAGACCTGGCTGCAATTTCGAGGTTTTTTGGCCCTACTCTTGGCCTCAGACCCTCAGAGTTACCGCCCCTTGAACCGCGCTGCCTAAATATACACCTATATCATCAAATATGCCGCGTGACTGATTGTATGCATCCTGGGTTTGATTGCAGCGCGCATTTGCTGCTCTCGACGCAGACCTAGGGCTCTGTATGCATCTCGGACGAAAGGTTTATAGTCCAGGGTGATAAAGGGGCACGTGGCTTGCGCGTTACAGGTCCCACAAGGGTAGATGCGGAGTTTCTATTCCGATGCAATGACATCACGTGCAAGCGCTGATCGCGATTGACAACATCGCGGGGCTTGGCAAACAAGACTACACATCAGCTCCTTAGGGCATAACATTAATGCACAGCCAAACTCATGGGTCAACCTGACGCAATTGAACACATCTTGCTCAAGCCTTTTCTACGTCCTCCTCACATTACTACAAGCGGTAACCATCCCCCATTACAGCCGACGCGAATAGAATTCCACGACATGGGTGATCCGCCAATGGGAGTGGAGGTACCAGCTAATATGAACCTTCCAATGTGCCCTACACCTTCTGGTATGTATTCGGTCCGCCCCTGGGGCACCATCATGCTACGTGGTTTAGCTAAGCAACGCGACGCAGAATCATCTCTGCTGTACCACAACATGTCAAGCGACGAGAATCATACGCCCTCAAGGTTCTACGATGCTCCATACTATCGACGACCATCTCCCCATCACAATGCGCTCGATGGCGAGCCGTATCCTTCCAGCATGAACTCAACGAACATCCATTCCAGCTACGCAGTCGTTACGCCTTATGATATCGGCGCAAATCAACACGCAAGCAGTGCTGTCGCAAACGGGTTTGAGAATTTTGATACACCATATCCGTTCCTCACATTGGCCAAATTGCGTGCGGACTTGCAGTGGGAGATACCGACCACGGAGAAAGAATTGCATGAACTCGTCACTCAAGTCTGCGATTCTAGCGATGAGCTATGGCACATTCCCACCAACGTCCACGAGTTTCGCTCTGGTCTGCGTTATTATATTGCAGATGACTGCACTGGAAAGGTTGAACTGGCGAATGAGTGGGAGCGCATCTTTGCCCTCCACCCGGAGTATCTTCAGTCTGCGCCTCCCGAAGTTCAACAACATTTCAATAGCGCACAGAGGATCGCGCGCAGGAAGAAGCATCCCAGCACATCAAATTCACTCACTGAATGGGTGCTGAAGCGCAATGAAGAGGATGCACAGCTTTGGGATGCCTCCATTGCAGAGCGCAATGCTCGTTGTGGATGGGACCCAAAGACGGATCTATCCCCAGCTGGCCTCGCGAAGTTGGCTGCACAACCTCTATCAGTGGATGTGCTCTCGTCTTTGCCATCCCCACTACCGGTCGCGAGCGGTGAAGACAGCGGCGTCAGTAAACTGAAGAGGAAGTCCGACGCCGAAGTCGATACTGCTCGTCCCCGAAAACCTATGAGGCTTCCTCAACAAGTCTTAACACAATCCACCCGGTCACCCATTCAAGCTCCGCAGCCTATTATTCACGGCCTGCGACTGGGTCTGCGTCCCACCCAAGGCGCTAGCGCTTGGCTGTATTACGAGTGGTCAACTGGACGCAAGCGTGTGTGGCTGGAACTCACTCATCGTGGAGAGCCGCTTCCAATGGATGCTGTTGGCGACTACTGGAACAACCTCACTAGCCACTGTACGAGCGAGCATGTGGACATTCGGCTTCTTGGAGATCTACACTTGACTGCCGTGGAGCTGATCGTGGTAAGTCATCTGCTTGCTATACGTTCGCCACAGTGTAGAGTGACTAACAGTAGGGCAGTTCTTCCCTGAGCATATTAAATGGCGCGCAATTCACCAGCGTCTGCGCAACGCTGATTGGTCACCTGGCTCGATCCGTCAGTTCATTGTAAGCCCACCTATGGCTGCAATACCCAATGGGCAAAGATCACTGATTTTTATAGTTCTGGAGCCGTCAACTTCCTTTGAGTGCTCACCGAGCACTTGGTAGGTCAGCCATGGGACATCAATCTGCGAATGCACAGAGGTGGGTTAACATGGTCGTGGGTGGAAATCGGGTCAACGCAGCCGCCGATTGGTCGATGGGTGGCATCTCTGCAGACCGCGGTACAAGCGGTTCAGGACAGTACAACAATCTCACTGACTACTTCCTGGTCGATCTGGCCGAAGGTGTAGTCCACTTTCCGCAGGGTATAGATCGCGGCCTTTTGACAGTCGCTGTCCAGCATGCCTTACAGAACAACCACAACGACGTCAAGTTGTCCGATTTCGCGAGCTACGTCGCCAGAGAGAGTCTCATTCAGTTGACGGGTGTGTCTGGCACTCGCATTGGCTCCGTCACCACTGCTGACGCTGCTTCAAAGCTGCGCTACTTTACGGCGAAGGGACAGCCGGATAGTATTATTCAGACTTGGTGGAAAATGATGGGTCACACCCATGAAGAGACTTATAGCTAGGCAGGAAACGTCGGGGCAGATATGTGAGCATTTTTGCGCTCTCCTCGAAGTCATGTTCGATATTGCGACAGCAGCAGACACTCGATCTGAAGTAGGAAGTGCGCGCCATTCCGAAAGACGGCGGACATTCCTCGTAGGTCGGGTAGCATTCGCAAGACATGCGTGATCTTACAAGCAATCATAAAAGCTTTGCAATTTCACACTCATGTTATTGCAGACTAATGGATGGGTTGTCCACCCATACAGGAGCAAACATGTGACAAATAGTCTTCGTTCGCAAGAGAACAGCGTGTAAGCCTGGCGCTTTTCCATCACACAAACTCCCACCCAGACTCTGCACAATGTTCTTGACAGTTACATACCGCTCATCTGTCAACCTGTTTCTTCCCTACATTTCCCCACAGTATAGCATAGTATATGATCCTGTTCCTCCACCGATACATGGCGCGCGCTCGATCTTCGACCGAAAAGGAACTGTCTGCATGAGGTTCTGAGCGAAGCAGCCGTGGTCGCGTCGCCAACGTGAAACCTTTTCTATGCAAGCCAGTCTAGTCACGTCCAGATGTCGCAGAGCAAAAGAGTTTAATCAAATAATTTGATTGTATCCATTAGGGTGCGATGGGTATTGTCGCGAGTTGGAGCACGACGTACCTAGCCCGTTGGCGCACTTTCGTCTCTCATACTGCGCCTTGCTGCACCTTCTGCCGCCGCAGAGCGCCCTCGGCTTCACACCATTGCCGACAATGCCACCCATCCTATGCCATAGTGAGCGTAGGAAAACGCACTTTGACACCCACAATGTGTGCCCCCAGCTATGCGATAGATCAACACTCAGGGGTGCAAGCGTTCCTCTCCCAAAACTGTACCCAGACCGTTCGGGGATCCTAATCCCAAGGATTCCACCGGCCCGTCACCGCTTGCACAACTGAGAGTTCACGTGTCCCGTAAGGGAACTGTGCGCATTGACCATGAACCCTGCATGATGACGTTGGGGTCAAGCTTTGTTGTTTCCCCACTAGATTTGGCTCGCTGTGAGTGCACAAACAACGCTTCAACACTGCGACATCGCGACAGACGCATGGCATCGCCACCTCCTCGCAATAATGAATTGAAGTCGAATACAAGCAGTCTCTGAAAGATAACGACTCAGACAGGTCATTGCGTCCACACAATACCAGCGACCACCAAAGCGCCGACATGGACGATGTTCATCCAGAAGTTTCATTGGGGTGCGGCTTAGATATCTTATGCTGGCGTCAACATAGTTGAAGCCACCAAAGTATCTCCGCTAGCCGGGGTCGAGTTGGCATGAGGATGCCGCTGTTCGTCTCTCTGCGATGGCCTCAAGGCCGCCATGCACGGTACTGACCCCTTTATTGGAGACCTATAGGTGCCCAAGGGTATCTCATTGTCTCTTTATCCTACATCAATAAGGCTAATCAGAACTCGAGTGCGATACCGTTCATTTGAAGTGCGGTAATTGCCTCAGTTCTTCATGGCGCATAGCAAGTACAGCCTACGCCCCCACACCTATGGCTATGTCGTAAGACGCTCCTCATCGACCCTTTTACGCTGTTTAGCTTCAGCGCGCTTGCAACCAGCTTTGCTGAGATCAACTCGACCGCAAGTTCGTCATCATCGCAGACGCGCTGGCCCCACTACAGGCAACGTGGGCGGTCCGGACTCCTGAGACGGCATTCACAGGTACTAACATTGAGTTGTGCTCACCAGCTAGGAAATTCCGCCAGGATATCCCGGCGAATACCAAACCACTTGTACGCTTCCGTTCACATGCATTAGCTCGACAACGCACACAATCTTAGGTTCATTGAATGACACCTTCTCCGCCGTCGCCGCCGCCATGCAAGCCTTACGCAACGGCTGGCTTGGGCTCCAAGTCAATCAACTCTCAGATATGATCTCAATGCCATCGACTGAGGAGGCACTAATTCTTCAATACTGCCGGCTTCTCGGGGACAGCTTCTCGTCGTCATGCCTCATGCATCAGAGTGCGCACTGCGCAGCTCTTAGACGCTGCCTGTACCAGACAGTATCTTGGGCCAATTTTAGCGCCTTCGAGAGTAACGGCATTGCTCGTCTCAGTTCGATAGCGCTAGTTATCGACGCGCAACGTCCTTCGACAGTCGAGCACTCGGAACCTTCTTAGATCACAGTCAAGTTGCCCGCGGTAAACCGATCCACACCCGCAACGACACCACGCGACGACTAGTCATACGTAACAAGGCGAGCTTCGCGAAGTCAGATGTCCTGACCTTTCAAGGGCGTCGACGGGGTGTCCGTAGGTTCATAGCACCAGATCCATGAAATCTATCGAATGTATGCGCTTGCTGACCACTAGTAGGCTTGGAATCGACAGAGCGCACACCACTCCCATCTTGTCCAAGCCCATGCTTGAGAATACATGCGATCTATTCATGTTCGAGCTTTTCGAGGATATTGCAGTAGCTCACCAGCTACTTCGCAACAATTACTACGCACGTCCAAGACGTCTGTAGAATCCTTCAGGGCTCATCTCGCGGCCACTTACTGTAGCCCCCACTCGCTCTCTCTCTAACGAGGAGATCTACATGGCTCCGAGGACAAGCTTATGCATCGAAGGCAAGAACATATGGTACTTGCCCATCTGCATCGCGATGCAAGCTCACAATGGTCACAGACCTGAAGGATCCATTCAAAGAGCTGTAGCAGACCAGACGAACTTACAAGCCATAGTGCAACGCCAGTGCATCTGAGGCTCGTCGAAGTTGAACGTATGTAGGAATTTCCAATCTCCGACGATTGCCATTGAATATTGAGAACAAGCCTACGAAAACGTCACTCGTCTGGAGCAGCTCGTGCTCTTTGACAGTCTCTTGTACGGGACATTGTGCCTTGTGGCTTGAGGTACGGATTCCAACAAGGATGGCATCAGACCACCGATCGTTGATACAACGAACGCGAAAAGAAGAACGCTTGAAGCTCAAGGTGATGCCAACCAGGTTGGAAATTTGCAAGTCAAGATCAAGTCTCTAGGTGTGCTTGAGGTACAAGCAAGGAACTCCAGACTCATGGCATCGACACTAGACATATCTAGCAATCCCGTCAACGAAGTCGTATATATGTTTGAAGACAAGAAAACTGACCAAATGGCGCCGATCTCTTGGCGAGCTCAGTCTATGCGGCAAGCTATCAAAATTGGTCGACGCCAGGGAGATGAAAATATGCGTTCAAAGTACGTTATCATTTCTGGTGTATGTCAATTGCATGATTCTGTTGTATCCACTCTGTCTTTATCAGCCCAAACTCATTGATGTAAAGCTATTAGCCGCCAGCCCGTTCCAGCCGGGATTTCTTCTTCTGCTCTCGTCGCCAGTAAGAAAACAGCGTTCGCGTAAAGTGTGACGTGGTTTTTATCATTGCTAACAGCGTCAAAGCACATCTCGCGACAGCCAGTTATAATACTCCTGAATGCGATAACTGTTGGCAGTTTGCAAGAGCTGGAGCAAGGTTAACTCTGTGGTTTATGTAAGTTGACATCGGCCCTTCCTGAGTAATACTGACTTACCAGTTACTCTATGTATGGTGTCGATCTCACCATTTTCAGAGCACTTAGGATTGATCTCCGCTGCCGTGATCCGGATCATACCATCATTCCCCTTTCGCCTCAAGAGATGGCTTCGCTAAAAGCCTCGATCTCCCACCCAAAATCTCCTCTGACACCGTTGGCTATAAGGTATAGATCATCATCTAGTGCCGGTAAATAGGAAAGGAGTTTATTGGGTAGAATGTGGACGTACATTTCGGCGGCGACCAAGACGCCCATTCTTTGGCCGGCTGGTAATCGCAGCGTTCTAGGCTCACCTTCTCTCTCGTGTCGCCTTCGACAGGTGGCTCCAGCAGATAGAAGAGGTTGTCGGGCGTCTCAAAGCCAACTCTCCACATTGGCTCTTACTCAGACTCGGCGTTATCACGAACAAGCCGGACCTTTCCAGAACTTGGCCGAACTTAAGCCACTGCTGTGGGATACTGAGTTGAGGAGCAATTCAATCAAAGCAGAGCTCTTGTCGGGGCGAGTTCGAACCATTGTGTGTCTAGCAGGGGCAATCGAGCTAATCTCGGCTGACAGGGCAGTGGTGTTGGAAGTCGACCTCGTCACCAGTAATTAGCCCTTGCGAGTCAGGGTAAATTCGAGCTGACCTGGGTCCCACCACCACGGTCCAATATCGAGGTAGGAGAGATGACGATGCCTCTCGCTCGAGTCGGCCATGCCGGTGCGATCCATACGCACTTGTACTGTCCGTATCTGGTCGAAATACAGCGTGGCGAGGGGAAGAACTCTGCCGGCCAGATGGAGTACAGTAGCATTCCGGGATATCATCCTGTCTACCGAGAGATGGACAACAGGTCAGTAGGGCAGCTGCTCGATTCAGGGAACAATGTGTGAGGCACCAGCTATCGCTCTCTACACAAGGCAGTCCGGCTACCTCCGTGTTGGTAAGCAGACCACTCGCGCCGACGCAAAGCCAAGAGACCATCTTGACACAGACGATTTATCCACGGGTATCTTCCAGCACCTGCTCACTGGACATTCTTCCTTTTGTCTTCGGGTACCCCTCAGGTCCACTCAGACATGAGTATTACCGCGAACGGCGGCAGGTGTGATGGGAGAAGAGTGGTATCGGCGAATTGGACTCGGAAAGTTCTTTGGGCGAGACCAAGGACTGTACCGAATGCCCTCGAAAAGCGACGAGTTCTTGAGGGGTTCAGTTTCAATCGCGTGCCCGGATCCGCAAATCGGTGAGAAGCGTTGACTCAGGAAGGGACGGAGTGGGCGTCGGGAGGCGTCGCCTCAGTCTCTCCATTTGATGGTGGCTAGGTGCGTATCAACAGTAGACTTGATGGAGGCTCTGGCTCCAAGTTTGCTGTGGGAGAGGTGGGAGGCCGAGTCAAAATTGTTTTGTGCGAGACTCGAGGATGATCATGGGGAACGGTTAACAATGGCTGACCCGAATAGCGATATGGTATTCACGATACGCTTACGCTGGTACGAAGAGGCAGAGCAAAGGAAACCAGGGGTTCTACGTCCCGATTTTGCAGATTTTTCTTCTCATTCATTCAGGGGTAAGAGCCTAGTAATGGTGAAAGATTCCGTCACTGAAGGGGGCTGTTTTGCTCAGTGGATTGTCTTTAGGCCTACGAACAATGACAAGAATGATCTGAACGCGAGCAACGGCATGTAATAGGAAAATACAGCCGGATAATACTTAGACTAGATCTGTATTACGCAGGTCGAACTTTAGATGGAGTTGGAAGACATGAGAGATGGTATGCATGTGGATAATACAGCTCGATTCGTCATCAGGGTAACCAGCTATGACTGATTAGCTGTAGGACGGTCAAACAAAGTGAGTAATACTGTCTCATCCCGCTCACTATTGCAGGCTCTGTCCGGAGACGAAACAATCCGTGCGCGCTCGCCTCGGCCCTACGTCGAGAGCACTGACTGCAGTTGTCCTAGGACAGGGGACAGAATATCCTCAGCATATTTCGCTACTGTAACTCTATATAGACAAAGCATCTGAGCATACACAGGACTCTGGAAGTGGACAAGGTGAAGCAGAGGTCTCGGTCTGAACTGTCAACTTCAGAATGCTTCCTTGAAGATTTTGGACAGTGTCCAAAGTGATGATCTCGCGCTCGACAGGCCATCCATCATGTGGGATAGCATGTAGTCTCTCCTCTCGAGGTCCCCTTGATGTTCGAGTTCAATCACGCACTCTCGAGGTCCATTGAAAAGCCCTTCCCATCCCCAATTCGTCCGTTTACTCCGACGGCTCAAATACGCTCCCTACTGTTCTCTTCCACACCCATCTTTCGCGTGACCAGCCCCACCAAGCACTCCAAGCGAATACCGGGTAAAGAGTTGCAGTTCGCTAAGTGTCCAAAAGTCACAAGGCCTGGCAAGCTAATTTGGTAGGTGTGACCGTGAGCGTTTGCCCTGTCATACTCCACCAACGCCCACCCAGCAAAAGCCCACTCTTAGCAACACACGAAGATCACCGTAGAGGACGCAACACACGATCAACGCGTTCAGCGCGCCTCATAGGGGATTGGCGACCTGACTACACGCATAGCGAGACACCAGCGATACTCAGTCGCTCATGGCCAGGCACTGAGCCAGCGCCGCAGGCCTGGGGGCCGGATTCGTGTGGCGAGCTACCAATATCAACCATAACGAGGACGACGCGCTCGAGCCGTTATTTCCCCTCGAAGACGAGGCTGCCGAGCCAACGGCCGAGGACAAAGAAGAGGCAATAGCGTAGGGCGCAGTCGAAGATAAAGAAGTGTAAAAAGACAGCGACGAGACGCGCTTTAAAGGGATTGAAGCTGTGTCGAGCCAGAACAATATGCGACTGGGCTATCCAGCCATGATTTGCGCTTGGCTAGAACCTGCTCGTCCGGAGTGGGCAAAAGTGTATTGGTATGAGTTGCGTGAAGAAAATAGTGCGGATACTGTTATGAGACGCGTGATTGTGAGGATTAAAGGCGTGCTTGTGAGGACTTAGAGGTATCACTGCGGTCCAACACTCAGTCATAATCTATATTCCCTAGTGCTAGGTTCTACAAATCGCGAGAAGGCAGCGAGAAGCAGCCAACATCAAGCATCGCGATGTGTTTCGTGCTCTTCCAGCTCTCTCCTCTTGCGCGCATGTTCGCCATGTATGCCCCAGAAGCAAGCGAAAATGCCCAGAACGCTCGACACCAGGGTGACATAGTAGGCGGTGCGGTAGCACCTGAGTCCAAGCTCGCATGCGCGCTGACCATCAGGCTCGACGATCGAGTTGGAGTCGTATGCTGCGCCGTAGAAGAGGTTGTAGATGTTGCCGCTGACGACAGGCGCGAGCGTCATGAAACCCCAGTTGACAGCGAAGCCGTCCGGACCGAAGGCGTCGACGACGAGAGCGGGGAAGACGCCGAACAGAACACCATATGCCAGGCCTGTTAGTCCAGAGACGGCCCAAAGGAAATTGGGGTTTTCGATGCGGATGGCACAGATCTGGGCGAAGGAGAAGATGGTGGCGGAGATGGCAGTGCACCAGAAGCGGGAGTGGTGGAGACGCTTGACGATGAGATCCGAGCCGACGCCAGACGAAAGACGTCCGAGGAAGGAGCAAATGGAAAGGATCGAGACATGCCAGAGTTGGCGATGTGCGACAAAGTCATTGCTAACAGACTTGTCCCAGTGGCTCCAAAGCGCTTGAACATCATGGCCAATGTTACTAAACATATCAGTATCTAGCAGCAAGTAACACAGGTAATAGCACTCACTTGATGGTCATCAGTCCGACACCAGTCAGCAAACCCATGAGCACCCACAGCTGCCAGAAGTCCGGCTTGTAGAGCAATGCTAGTCCTGTGACATCTATACAATGTGAGTGAGACGACTTCTTACTTGCTGCATCGTCATCGTCGACGATGTCACCAGGAGCTGATAGAAGTGAGGATGTCTCGGTAGAGGGACCACTTGGGTCGTCTTCGTCTGCTGGGCACAGTTGGCAGCTGAAAGGGGAATGATGCGATCAAAAAGACGGTACTTACTGATTTCGATCTGCGGTAATGTGGATGCTGTATATTTGGCTTTGCCTCCGCTTCCATCCGATCTTGTGCGATGGAGCAAGTTCGAGTCTCGTCGCCCGCGCTCAGTCGTTGGGAGTACTGCGTAGCTGGTGCCTTTCCGGTGATCTACGACGATCAGGAAGGGAATCGACACCATGACAAGAAGCGACGTCGCAAGTGACAGTAGCATGAGTAGGCCGGAGGTATCGCCAGGGAATGCAAGGCCGGCTATCAACGTGTAGAAGAAGGCACTTAGGCCGAACGCGGCCAGTGGGCAAGCTGTTGCGGAGCCACGGTGAGTCGGCCAATTGAGAGTCGCTGATGGGATCAGTCAATGGTTCCAGCAAGATCGGGGGAAGTTACCAGTCTTCAATGCGGCCTGGAAAGCAGCACAGCTGCCAACGCCGCTCAGGAACGAACAAAATGATATCAATGCCACGCTCATGCCTCCAGGACCACGATCATACGCTGCCCACAGTCAGCCATGTGCGTGCACTAGATCACACACGTCATACCAAGCTTGATGGGATAGTACCCGGCCAGCAAGGCGAACATTCCGATGATGGCTGCCAGCCGTGGACTTTTCCTATCTGTTATGATGCCCATGGGTATACCCGAGGCATACATGCCCAGGTTCGCAGCGGTGCCCTAGTCGATGTGAGATGGCATCTGCTGTGGAGGCAGCGGCAGGCATACGATGACATTGCTCTGGGTGGCAGAGAGCTGGAGCTTATCGGCGAACTGCGGTGCCCATGCCGAGTAGGCATACTAGCTTGGATGAGCCTCGACAAGATGCTAAATGGCCGGTTGACCTACATTGGTACCACATGCAAGCGAGATGGCTGTGGCAGCGACGACCGAGATGATGCGAGTCTTCTTGTGGGGGGCGGCTTCCTCCTGGGCGACCATGTTGGTCTATGGAGCGCGATACTACTGCAATTGCACAAGCATCTAATGACACGGGGACACGACTCGCTATCGCAACGTGGATTACGTGGAGGAGGGAAGCTCCTGATGCAAGGTAGTCGCCGCCGAAGCCCGCGGGTGAGAGTGAAGGACAGTCTACAGAGTGAAGGTGAAGTGCGCAAACATGGCAACAGCAATGGCACAAGACGAGGTTGGTGACATGTCGAGTGTCACTGTCACAAGTGAGTCCGGGTGATGCGCCCGCCTGGCGGAGATAAGACGGCGCGGGTGACGGGCTTGGCGGAAGGAGCCGCCGACGCGCAGGGCGAACGTCATGCGTCGTCCACCTCGTGCCTCTGCGTCTCTCCACAAACACACCCACGACATCGCAACCATGGGCGCCTTACTGTCGCTTCCGTTCATGGCCCTGCCCGCCATGGGCACCGTACGCTCGCCCCCTCTACGCGACCGCGCGCGGCTAACAGGACCAGGTATGGAGCATTGCCGCCTCCTGCTGCGGAGCTGCCACCTGCAGCGCTGTGCTGGGCTCTTGCGGAGGGAAATGCGGTAACAGGTGTGTATAGCAGGAATATGACTGCGCGCATACTGACAGAAGCAGCATCGCCACGCGTATCGCCTATGCGCTCATCCTCCTCATCAACTCGATCGTTTCGTGGATCATGCTCACCGACTGGGCCATGAAGAAGCTGTCGCACCTCACCCTTGACTACGTGGACATCAAGTGCCACGGAGAGCAGTGCTACGGCTATGTCGCAGTGCAACGGATCAACTTCGCCCTCGCCTTCTTCCACGTCCTGATGGCGCTGATGCTGATTGGCGTGCGGTCTTCGAAGGACGGGCGCGCGCCGATACAGAACGGCTTCTGGGCGCCCAAGATCCTCGGCTGGATTGGCATGATTGTCCTGACCTTCTTCATCCCGAACTCGTTCTTCATCGTGTGGGGCAACTACTTTGCCATGATTGGCGCGTGCTTGTTCTTGCTCATCGGACTCATCCTCCTGGTGGACCTGGCGCACAACTGGGCCGAGTACTGCCAGGAGAAGATTGAGGTCACCGAGTCGCGAGTATGGACTGGATTGTTGGTCGGTAGTGCCATGACCATGTATCTGGCTTCATTCGCCATGACCATCGTCATGTACATCTACTTCGCCAGGAGCGGATGCGGCATGAACCAGGCAGCCATAACTGTAAGCGATATCAAAGGCATCGAAGGAACATGCTAATATCTTTAGATCAACCTAATTCTGCTCCTCATCTCATCGATAGTCTCGATCCACCCCGCCGTCCAGAACGTCAACCCCCGCGCCGGCATCGCCCAGTCCGCCATCGTAGCCGTCTACTGCACATACCTCACCCTCTCCGCCGTGGGCATGGAGCCTGACGACCACCAATGCAACCCGCTCATCCGCGCCCGTGGCACCCGCAAAGCCACAATCATCATCGGCGCCATCGTCACGTTCGTCACCGTCGCCTACACCACGACTCGCGCTGCCACATACGGTCTCGCACTCGGCGCTCAGGGCAACTCGTATGGCAACGGCTACACCGCGGTCGGCACCGATGACTACGAGCACGGTCTCGTCACTCAACAGCCCGAGTCCCGCCGCGACATGCGCCAAGCCGCCCTCCGCGCCGCCGTCGAGTCCGGCTCGCTTCCCGCTTCTGCGCTCGACGATTCAGACAGCGAAGACGAAGACGACGATTCCCCGAAAAAGAACCCACGTGATGACGAGCGCAACGCCACGCAGTACAACTACACCCTCTTCCACATCATCTTCTTCCTCAGCACAACATGGGTGGCCACGCTGCTCACCACCAATTTCGACGAGAAGGACGTCCAGGACAGCTTTGTGCCCGTCGGCCGCACGTACTGGGCTTCCTGGGCCAAGATCATTAGCGCATGGGTGTGCTATGGAATATATACATGGAGTCTGGTGGCGCCGCTGGTGTTGCCGGATCGGTTTGATTATTAGGCACTAAGACGACTCAGAGCTCTGGGTAAGCAGGGGAGTGTGGAGAGTGCGGACATTTCGCCGCAGGATCGGATGCAACCATGTTTTGAGAGAGTCTGTTAGCGAGTGTATTATTAAAATATTCTTGTTGCATTGCGAGGTAACGCTGGGTGTCCAGAAATTGGCAGACATCGCACTAGTACTAAATTCCCTTCTATTGTTCGAAGCTCTGGCGTTTTGTCAACGAGAGCCGTTCTTCCACGTAACCCTCCATTCTCAGTGCGTGCCAGCGTACCACGCTCCTCTCTGACTGCGTCTACTCCATGCTCATGGACCTGTGACGATATTGATGCCTTATCGCCGAGAACATCGAGCGTGACGCTGTGGGGCCGTGGCGTGAGACCACTGGATTTATTCAATGGTTGAGACGACGATTCGTGGTCAGTCGTGTTTGTATAGGTATCTTGTAATCAATCGGTGGTTTCAGCCACTATCACCAGGAAGCTCAGGCTTGTTCTTGGACCCCTTCGGCCGACCAAGTTTGGGTTTATTCTTCGAGCCCTTGGGCCGGCCGAGTTTCTTCACTTCCACAACCTGCGGCTCCGGTTCCTGTTCCTGTTCCTGCACTTCCGGCAGCGTCGAAAGCATGCGCATTGATGCTCTGGGTCTGCCGATTTTGCCCGTGACCAGGCCGCCGCGGGGTACAGGGGCGTGGTGTATCGTCCTCTTGCGGCCGCGGGGGTTCTTGGTGGGTTTGGCTGCTGGTGATGGTATGTTGGCGGGGTTCGCGGTGGCAGGCTTGACGAGACGGAGGAGATTGAGGGTTTCCTGGTCGAGTTCGTTGCGGTGGGTGGAGATGGGTGTGCCCATCCATGTCAACTGGATGTCCTTCTTCGTTCCGGCGTTTTGGAATCTGGTTTGGCTTTTCTTGATGGGTTTTCCAGCTGTTGCGTGCTCTTTCCCTAACTCTGATTCATGTAGAAGTGCCCGCGGCGTGTGCCGTACAGTCACTCCCACGCCCTCTAGTCCGCGATCCGACGCCGCGCGGTTCCACAACAGTTGCTGCACCGTCCCCTCTCTTGACACCATGATGAACCCCATTGGGTAGCGACTCTGGCCCAGTGCCTCGACAGTGCCCTTGGTAGCCTTGTTTGTCGTCACCAGCAGTCCCAGCACATCCTTGTTCTTCCAGTCAGGCGGTGTGCCTCGAAACGACCCTTCCAGCTCCCGCATCGTGTGTGGAAATATCGAACCTTGGCGCGCCTTGCACTGAATGATGACGCGCAATGGCTCGCGGAGAGGGGCCAACGCCCAGTGGCCAATGAGGTCAATGCCGGCGTCACACTTCTTGCCTGTGCGGAGCAGCGAGAAGCCGAGGCGCATCAACGCTAGGGCGACGCTGTATTCATAGTGCGTGCCGATGTAGACGGTTCGGTTCGACGCCAGTTTTGCGCGCTTCGCATACTCGAGGAAGGTAGGCAGTGAGTTGTGATGTGCTGATCCAGGTGAAAGGATCAGCTTCGGGATATCAAACGGGGCAGCGTTGGCAGCAGAAGTGGTTGCGATGCGACGTGGGATGCTCTGTGGAGCTCGGGGGTGCCACCGGAGGAGCTGGGTCGGGAAGTGCCATGGAGGGCAGAGGGAGAGTCGCATCACGGTATCATTCGAAGGACCTGGCTTATCCGCAACATGTTTAGAACAACAAGCCGATGGTATCAGTTGGTGGTGAGTGAAGGTCGTGTGTGGGAAGGGACGATGGGTGAGGTCGCGTAACTTTTGGCAGTGACGCGCTAGACTAGCTCAGCGCTCCGAAGCGCTCCTGCACCTCTCCGCATTCCACTTCATTCACACCAACTCTTTTGCATACAATACGCTATTCTCGCCTTGACCAAGAGCCAGCTACACAGTCTCCCGGTGTCACCAAACTCGGCGCTTCAGACGTCATCTAGTATAGCGGGGCGGTTGACCACAACAATGAGCGACATCCTCACCCAAATCCAAGATGAGATCGACTTTGTATGCAGCCATCTCGCCCTCCTGCTCGCTCCAAGTGCTTACATAACACAGCTCCTCAATATGATGCAAAGCCAGCTCTCCTACATCAAACGCAACGCCCCGCCCAGCGTCCCGCCCGGCCAACAGCGCGTCGACACCTTTGCCGAAGTCCAAGCCAAGACGTCCACCGAGAACACGCAGACGTCTACGAATCCTTCACAGCCCACACAACCCACCCAACCCGCACATCCGGAGCCGGTGTCACCAGAACAGTTTCAGGACGACATCAAGGAGTTTGCAAGGGACGTGGTCCTCAAGCAGCAGCAGGTGGAGGCATTGATCGCGAATCTGCCGGGCTTGAATGTGAGCGAGGAACAGCAGATTGAGCGGATGAAGCAGCTTGAGAGGGAGCTGGAAGAGCTGGAAACAGAAAGGGCGCAGGCAGTGAAGGAGAAAGAGGTGTTGCTGCGGAAGGTCGAGGACAAGATCATGGGCGTGGGGAGGGTGCGATGAGCCCTGTCGTAGACTGGGCTCTAGTCGAACGTACGAAACTGTTCACCATTGTATGAGGAATCCGGAAATGACACTCGCGGGCTGTTGGGCGGAGCTGGAAAATCAGGCAAAGAGGAAGATCACGGCGCAAATCCTCTCACCTTAAGACCGCCAGCTTTCGCAATCTCGACTCGGCAACAACCCTTCGTATATCTACCCCCTATCCTGGACGCCATGCTAATCCATGGTCGCAACCACTTTCATCCATTCCGCTCACGCAGTCTTGTTATCCAACAATGCAAAACATCTCCGCCACCCTGGCCTGCTCAGTCATGCTTCTGGATGCTGCTCTTCGGCACGATATGACAACCGCCGTTATCGTCTGACTTCACCCGCACCATGCCGCACTCCCTCAGCCAAGGCGAGTCAACCGGATCGATGTCCTCCGCCGTGTACACCGGGTCGGGCGTCACGGGCCTTGGGACCACTACATATTCTGTCGTCAGTCTTATGCGCCCTCTGACGGTATCTTTCTCCTCATCTCCGCTTGCTCCGTTGTCAAGCTTTGATGAACCGGAATCATGACTCGAATGCTTCCCTCCATGGAGAACCTTCCCGAACCAGGATGCTGGCCACGACGGTATCGACCGCCCTCTGATTTCTCGTCTGGCAGCTTTGGCTTCTTTGCGGTGCTGGCGTCCTGCGCGACGATGTTCGCGGCGAATGACCGTTTCTAGGCACTCGCGTTCGTGGCGCTCTGAGCGCTCGGCGGCTGCGTTGTTCTCATCGACGTCGTCAAAGAGGCCCAAGGCGCCGGCGTGAGTTACACCATGTTGATCGGTTGGCATGATTGATGAAGAGATCGATGTTGGTCGTAGATGTGAACAAGAGCTTGGGTATATTGGATGTTGTTTGGAAAGGTTGTACGGAATGCAGAGGCCGTAGAGCATTCTCGCTTCGCAGAGACACCTCATGATGCCTGGCTTGCTGTCACTGTTGCTAGCAGCAAACGGCGTACGGATCGTGATGCGGTGCCGCTGCAACATTCAATCATCACGCCAAACAACGAAGTCACCACAATGTACCTGACGTGAATGAAGCGAACTTCAATCATGCGGCCCCTTGCGGTGCTTGTCCGACAAGGATGCCCCTATCCAGCAAGCCACAATACTCGCGACACCACCACTTCGGCCATGTCAGGTCTAAGAGCATATACACGTCATATCCAGAGCTGTTCTGACCCAATCTATCATCACAACGACATCAGAAGCGAAACAAAGAATTCGTTCAAGCTATCCAACCACAACACAACCCGCTGATGGGATATCGACATAAGCCTAATCCCCTTGCCAACGCTTCAACAACCATCCACCTTCCACCATACGCCCCAAAAGCCCACACTCCTTCTATCCATCAAATGTCCAACCCCCCATCATCCAAAATACACCTTCGCCTCCCTCGCACTCCCACCTAGCCCATATCCCTTCCACTCACCATCAATCGCCCGCAACACCTTCCTCAACTCACTCAGTCGTCGCTGTGCACGATCGTACTCCCCCTTCCCCTGCGCCGTCTTTGCCTGCTCGTACAGCTCGTCGCACCTGCGGCGCAGGCGGGGTAGCTCGTCGGCCCACGTGTCCAGGCTCACGAGGTCCTTCTTGACCGCCTTGGCGTAGTGCTCAAACGTCGGGTCGGCGAGGCGGCTGGCGTCGTGACGGCTGTTGTAGTATGCGGGTTGGAGCCAGGATGGCGTGGCGGGCGTGGACCATGAGTGGAAGTAGGAGTGGTGCGTGTAGGGCATGCCTGTTTTGTTGTGAGGCGTACACTTGGGTTTTCGTTGATATGTTGGAGGTGTGGATTTCGTGTTAATGTGTTGAGGAGTGAACAGAGTGGTTGGGCAGAGCGGCAGCTTGTGATGGCTTATATGAGCTGGGCGGCGATTTGTGGGCAGGAGGCAAACGTGTTTGTGGGGTGCTGGATGGTTCTGGGGCGGGGGAGTTTGGAGGTGGGTGGAAGAAAGCGGCATGAGGACGACGTAAAGAGCATAAAGGTTTCTGGGCAAGCTTGCCGTGCAAAGATGCACATCAACGAGGGGACATTTGCACATGATAACGATATATTTAAAACTGTATTGTGTTTCCTCCTTCTATCCTACGACCATACCGTCCACTACACAGCCCCTGTCATCATCTTCCTCACCATGGACTGGGCTGGCTATATTGCTACTGACGATGACATGATCAGAGAGTTGTGGCACATGCGTCACCGGACCACAACATCGCTCAACGTCGCGCACTTGCGTGGCTCGAAGTACATATTCCCTTCACATCTCCCACTTCGCATTCATTCATTTCCATCTCTGTCCAACGACCCAAGCTCACCATGTCCAATCCTCCCACCTCAAGTTTCTTCGCGTCACTTTCGCCCGAAGAAATCACAAGTCTATTCGAAGTATATGTAGACCTCACGCAGCGCGCGAAGGACTTCCTTGCCGAACTAATCAAGCAGAGCCGCGTATGGTATGATGAGTTCAACACTGTGTATGAACCCATGGAAGAGGATGAGAAGTATCTATTGATGGAGGCCGTGGGGGAATCTTACGATATCGTAGGTTTGTACTTCATGTGGGAGGAAAATATGATCGATGGCGAGGAACTTGTTGCGATATTGCATAGGGAAATTGCGAGACTTAGGGAGCTGTTGGTCTTTGCACCCCATACGGGAGAGACAGCTTGATCGCTCTTGCCTCACCTGTCATCTACAATGCCTAAAGGCCGAAATATAGATCAATTCCGAGAATCTCCCGCTCTCCGCACGAGACGTGCTGGGCCTTGCAAATGTGGAGTGACCAGTGGCGTGACCACGCACCCAATCACACCTGCGGGCAACCCCGGATATGCACATCTCGCGATCTCCCCATGTGAACCCCACCCCACCAAAACGACCGTATATATACTCACCCAGCCATTTCCTGTCCCCTTGCACACATATCGCTCTTCATGACATACCACAACTACGGCACAATGTCTACCACACACATCCAAACACACACAC
>TARA_R110002003_G_scaffold1005_2_pt1 | contig 18548 bp, 14 predicted proteins | sample TARA_R110002003 | Tara Oceans TARA_R110002003 (sample SAMEA4396441) | marine metagenome | biome: Westerlies Biome; feature: [SRF] surface water layer (ENVO:00010504); material: water (ENVO:00002006), including particulate matter (ENVO:01000060) such as... | depth 5 m
TCCACACCTGGATACGCCCACAGATGCGGGCGCTCGGGATACCACCAACATTTCGCGTAGCTGTAGTATAGATCGTCCACGTTCTTCTTCACATTTTCGTCGGTGATGGGACTCTCGTCCACTTCCAACTCGACCTTCTTTCCCGTCTCGTTGCCCTCCTCATTTGTGACCTTCTTTTCCGCAGCCCGCCTTCTTCCATCTTGGATAGACTTTCTGACACGATCTAGTTCGCCGTGGGGCCAGTTGTCTATTTGGTCCCAGAGCACGTGGAGAGGTCGGACAATACCATCCCGACGGTGATACCAGTCGTGCTTATTGACTTTACCGATGAGACTCGATGCAGTATCAGTGTAGCCCAGAATGGCGAATTGAATAGCGAGATCTGTTATTTTCCCATACAAGGTTTCGTTTGATGATCGTAAAACATCGGTGCGGGAGAAGAGTGGTTTGTCAGGCTGTGACTCGTCTGCTGATTTGTTGGTATTTCCGGACATTGTTCAGGTAGAGTGAGATAGACGTGGAATCAAATGACTGAATGCAGAAAAACGTTGAATGCTTACTGAGAAGATACCTTGGTACGCTCGAGAGCACTTTATCAAGTGGGTACGGTTGCCTGATGTTCTCTGTTCCTGGTAATAACATGACGTAATTACGCATATGTAGTGAGACTGTGCCACACACCCGAAGGATGAGATGACGGCGTCAGGCTTCCTATCCTAGCGCTTGCTCGGGGCAAACAAATCTACCCGAGTGACTGCAAAGACACACATCACAAGATATAACACCAATCATGCCAGTAGGCTCATCATTTCTGGCAATGCGCATTTCAATGTTACAATAAGGGGAAATCATTTGGTATCGGGTGATGTAGGTCCACCGACATTCAGTCATTCTACCATCATTGTCTTCTTTCAACGACCATTCAGATTGCTGTTTCTGTCTGAGCTCATGGGTGAGGAGAGAAAGAGAGCGTTGTCAACCACCGTGATTGCTGCAGCACGCGTTCGGTCCGCAGACACCATGTCATCACTCCGTCGTACCTAAACCCCCAGCATTCTAATCCCCACACTGTGCGCGTTCAGCACCCCTTAGGCAGCTTGGTACCACGAGTGCGGCGCCAGTGTGCCTTCTCGCGTGCAGTGAACTTGCGCTTATCGACCGACAACTTGAGCTTCGCCTGGACCGACTTCTCGTCTTCGGCCGCTTCTGCCTTCTTCTGGTCCCAAAACATCTTATCCATAACTGCACGTTTCTCCTCAAGCTTCCGCGCCTGCACCTTTGCCCGCTCTTCCTGAATTTTAGTTCGCTCGTTGCGTTTGAGGGCTTCGTCTTTGTCCTTACGCTCTTTCTCAAGTCGGACGCGGTTGGCAAGGTACTCCTCGTGCTTGGCGATGGCATACTGAATCTCATTCTTCAGAGTGTGGTTGTGCGATAGGTAGTAGACGAAGTCGGCGATGTCTGGGATAGTGTTCCCGCACACTCGAGGCGCAAGGTTCTCCGAAGCGAGCAGACGGAGTAGGCGAGGGTGCTTGTTAGCGAAGAATGTGACTGCGTCCAGTTCCTCGTACGTGGGCAAGTGGCGTCGAAGGTATGCCTCACACTTCCGGTAGATGTGGTCTGTGTACTTCCTCATGCCTAGTACATTGGCAGCGGCTGTGACGCTCAACATATCGTATATGCTCATCTTGTTCGACATGCGCAGGTGTTCGATGGTTTCCTTGGGCTCAAAGATCATCTCGATCAAGTAATCAACCAAGAGCGACACGCCATGGGCATCGACATCCATCGGCAGCTTGACAAGACCGCCTGCCAGCAAGTCGGCGTTCGTGGAGGTAGCAGTGAAAAGCGGACGAGGAATCTCGGCGATGGGACGCTCGCCCATGCAGATGAAAATGCGCTGACCCGTAGCCAACATCTGGCGGTCGATTAAGGAGCACTCACGGATATCGATGTCCTTCGCTGACATGGTCGACGTCGCGGCTGATGGCAAGGGAGTTGCTGGCTCGAAAGCAAACGCGAGCTTGCTCCCCTGAGGGATGAACACCGACGATTCAGTTCGAAGCTGACTTGAAGCCATTTCTGCGCTTGCTGAAATAGTAAGTGATATGAAAGGAGACCAAAGGGTTGATTGATGGCTATCGTAATGAGTTGAGTGGTTGCGGTCGTGCAAGACGATTCAAGTGTGCTGTTGAGAAAGAGCGGGCGGAAGAGGTTATTTTTGAGAAGGGCAAAACAAACGGCTGTCGCATAAGGCACGAGCTTTCCCACTATGATTGTAGTGAAAGATAGCTCGAGGTCGTTTGCGGGAGGTGCCGCAAGCCCGCTCCGTTGTCAAGGCTATTCACTTTTCTCCAACATTGTGTCACCACGAAGAATACTGCTGACACCGTTGCTCTCATCTGTTGCCACTGACTATAAAGCTCCCTGACCCCCAGCCTCTGACCTCCTTGCCCTCACACACCCGCTCTTCAACCTGCCACCTCAACTACGCTCGCGACCACAGACATCGACACCCAACACAAGATACCCCTGAGACCTGAAAAGCTTGTTCGAGACCCACGCCGAAGGTCCTGCTTCCTTGAACACTCCGAACACCCGAAAGCCCACCAAGTAAGTGGTTGTACAACAGCGCAAGAAACCGACCGCTAAAGTTTTCCAGCCACAAGAATGTCTTCACACTCCGATAACGACAACCCCAAGCCACATGTCCCCACCATTGACGAACTCAATCTAGCTCACGTCGACACGGGCCTCACCAAGCGGGCTACCGCGAAGAACGTTGCCATGGCCGATATCAAGGACATCGACATCCGCAACTGGTGCGTCCAGTGGCGCTCTTCGCTGATCAAGGGCGAGCGCATCCCGGTTGTGATTGATAACGTCAAGGTCGCTGAGATCACGAAGCCGATGCTGAAAGTCACGTCGTCAAAGATCGAGGATCTCTATAAGGGCGGACAAGTCGAGCTGCCCAAGGACACAGAGAAGGACGGAGTGGTTCGCCTGCTCGAATACCTTCAGTACGTCGCGCGCACCACGAAGAAGCCAGTGATCATGAACCGGGGTATGACCACGTTCGAGGCACTAAGCGTCTGCGCTGCTGCGGCTCTCCTGGGCATGGACAAGTATGTCAACCACATCTACAAGATGTGCGAGTACAAGCTGCGCGCCGATCCTCCCACATACGAGGACATTGACGCGATCACTGCCTTCGCTAAGTCGCACGCCCGCCTCTTCAAGATCGTGGTCAACTACCTTGCCACCCTGGTGTGGGATGACGAGATTCCAGATCCCGAAGTGTTCAAGGCCTACCTTGCCGAGAATCCGACGCTCGACAAGGCCATCATCCAGGCGAACAACGCTTACACCGCTAAGCTTCGCATGGAGAAGGATCGCGCGCACCAGAAGGAAGTAGAGCAGAACCAGGCAGCCCTCGCTAAGGAGAAGGAACAACAAGAGAAGGCACGCTGGGCCGAGAAGAACGCTAAGCGTGCTCGCCTGGAGAAGTCTTGTAGGGAGAAGCTGCAGGGCCCGCTCGAGAAGCGGCAGAAGTTCACTCCTGAGGAGCGGTCCCACTGGATCACGACTCGTCGCGTCCAGCCACCGAACGGCTGCTAACTTCTTCGGCGGACTTCCACGGGAAGTATACAAAGCTGTAGAACAGCGAGCATGGCCGAGGGATATCATAGCTGAGATGATGATCTCGAAGGTTATATGAGATGTAGAAAAGATAATATACGGTAACTGCCAATGACATCGAGAATGGATCATTCTTTTAATACCATATTGTTTGCTTCAAGTGATTGTTATAGTGCTAGGCCGAATAACTCTTTGCTATAGCAATCAGTGAACATGACACTTGTGGCTCGAGGAGAATGATCATTTACCAGTCGTTGCTGTTTTCCCTTGTTTGTACCTCTGAAAACTCAGAAAAAGCATGGTGTTCCCTAGACAGCAACATTCAGACAAGCGACTAGGGAGGAATACGGACAATATGTGCACAGGTCTTGTGGCTAAGTGTAAGCTTTCGAAGCCCTACAGTCATACCGATGGCTTTGGCAAGAAGAGGAATAGAAAACGACAATGCCGTGACAACGTGTCAAAGACAGGGATACAAGAGCTGCGTTGGTTCGCAGTCGTTCATGCTCAGAGGAGAATTACACCCTGATGGTGTTGTCGCATGACTTAGTAATGTGTCGCTCTCAGTTTGTGATCCCTGTATCACATTCCTACTTCGAAGCTGATTGCAAAGCCCACAAATCCTTGAACTTCTTATCCAGTGCGCCCTCATGTGGCGGGATCGGCTTCGGCCCCTCCACGTAGTCGAAGAAACCCATGTTGTTCAAGAAACGATTATCCTCAGGTCCCGTCATGGCCGCATTCGTCGGGCTCAAGAACGAGTGTGGGAAGCCCATGTCAAAACCATACGCGTTATCGATTTCGCGTATCTCCTCAGGTGTCAGACTTAGACCGAGAGCCTCGATATTAGACTTCAAGTGCTGGATCTTCCGCCCTCCGACAATAGGGAAGACATATGGAGTTTTGTGCATCACATATGCAAGTGCGACTGACGTGATCGGCGTTTCGGGCGATTTCGAGCTCGCAATCTTCTCGAGGACATCCGAGACCTTGACCTCATTACCAATGACGGTCATCTTCATGTTGCGTCCACCTTCGTTCGCCTCTCTTTGTGTCTTTGTCTTGAAGCTTCCACCGCCAATGGCACCCCAGGGCGCCAGGGCCATGCCTTCATCTAGCGCCATGGGGATGATCTCGCGCTCAAAGGAACGGTCAGCAGCTGACCATCGACCCTGGTAGACCGAGAACTGTCGCAGGCCGTGTTGGCGGGCATAACAATTGGCCTTTACCACGATCCAGGCGGGAGTATCGCTGACGCCGAGATACAAGACCTTGCGTGAGGTGCACAAGTCGTTGAGAGTGTGCATTAGCTCAGGTATGGAGACGGTCGAGTCCCAAAGATGCAAGTAATACTGCAATGAGATGTCAGCGAGTCTATGTTTCTTTCAAGTTCAAGACTAACAATATCGATATAGCTCGTCCGGAGCTGTCTCAGGGAACGCTCGACAGAGATGTGTATGTTCTTGGCGCTATTGCCGGCGTAGTTGGACTTGATAGCGGCGCCTCCCTCCTTCTCCTTTTCCGTGATTTGCATCCCCGTAAACTTGGTTGCAAGCACGATCTCATCTCGTACACCTCGGACTTCCATCCATTCTCCAATCCACTGCTCGCTCTCGCCAAATTGGTAGTTCACAGCGGTGTCGATCCAGTTACCGCCTTGCTCGTAGAAGTAGTCCAGGATGGCGAAAGATGTCTCCTTCGAACACTCTCCAAGCGATTCATTCCACGCAGTACCGAAGTTCATGCCACCCAGTGCGAGTGGCGAGACGCGAACGGCCGCCGTTGGGCTCAGCAGGCGGTGTCTGCCAAGTAGGGAAACTGGCTTAGCAGGCGTAATGAAAGACATCTTGTATGTTTGGAGTGCCAGCCACAATAATTAACAACTGCGAGAACTTTGCAAAGTGAGAACGAGAGAACGTAGTGCATCATACGACCTTGTATCCATTACTTATACCTGCGCCGACTCCTTTCAGCTCTAATCCATAGCTGAGCGACAGCTTTGGTGGCACGCCTGAATACGCTGCAGATGGAAGGGCACACCGCATATTGAATGGGCTGATAATACAACCCGAAATGCTTCCACATCAGGCCGAGCAATCGGATATACGATGGTCGAGTTGTTCTAAAACGTCGTCGATCTCCCACAAAACCTTGGTTGCCTTCCTTACCTCCGTAAACGCCGTGGCGAAAGGCATAGCGCGGTACTTCATGGCACATTCTCTGCTCACGGAGATGTGAGCTAACGCCGGCAACGGTCGCAGGAAGGCATGGCAATAAGCTCGAGATGGAAAAGGATGTTGGACGTCGAGAAGCTGAAGGAGACGCGCCCAGCCTAGGTCTAAAACGGACTCGTCGCTTCGCACGTGCCTCCGCCCGATCTTGACATCATCAGCTCCACCGCATCGTTGCACACATCGCCCACTCTTGCAGGCATCGAATTGCGTACCTGCATGTCCGGGTCATCGAGATTGTCTTAAAAACTTGTGCGTAATGCATCGGATTTTGCTCAAATACCATGTCCTGCCGATTCACATCCCAATCCGCCCTTTCAGTTCAGCTTCAACAACATCCTTGATTTATTATCAGCTTGACTTGCAATAGTTACATCATTCCCACCCACGATCTGCGAATTAATTAAAATTTCGCACTGAAGCTTCACGATGTCTTTCTTGCTTCGTACCTCCCCAGCTCGCCTTGCGTTTCGTCATGGCGCCCGCGCATTTGCGACCTCTCGAGTTCTAGCCGTCAAGGTCGACTCAAACTTTATCTCACAAATCACGGCGGCCGAGAAGACCTTGACCAACAGCGATGAACCCACTAAGGGTGGCCCAACAGCAGCCGCGCAATCACACGTCGGCGACGAACTGACCTCCGCCGTCGTGCACGACATCACGATGGGTGAGCGCAGTATCACCGGAAAAGAGGGACCAGTCAAAGGCGGACCCACAAGTATTGCGCAATCAATCTTGTCCGGAAGCAATGCGTCAAACACCCCATCTTCAACTTCATCGTCTACTACTGGATCATCAAACGAGCAGCATAGTGGCCGCCTCGACACTGAAACCATGCGCAAGATCACCGAGAAGGAAAAGGAAATCACGGGCCAGTAGAGACCTGTAAAGAAGGGCCCAACAGCCAGGGCGCAACAGCATGCCGGCGAGCCGATCACAAGTGAGGTGCTTAGCGACATCACGGCAGGCGAAAAGAAAATTACTGGAGGAGAGCGGGTGAAGGGCGGACCAACAAGTGCAGCGCAGGTATGTCTAGTCTCCTGAATCTACTATTGTAACAACGCTGATCTTAGCCATAGAGCGAGCTTGGGAAGAGCCGCTCGTAGTCAGGTATGCGACAGTTGTTCATGTTTCTGATGGGTATCCCAGATGTAAGATCATATGTATAACTTCCTCAACTGCTTGAACGACCACAGGATGAAGAAAATGCTGTCAGCCGTATTTGTACCATAATCCACTAGCGCCCGTATGTAGAGCCGTGACAAGCGCACCCGCAACCTTACGGTTCGGCTTTCGCTAATCTTGGTTGCCCTCCCAGTGAATCTGCTCAATTCTGGTAACTAGACTACCTAACAAAGATACTGTAGTCAGTGCAGATCTGGAACCCGGCAGTGGCGCAGGACGAGTTTACGGTTTAGCGACGGGCAAGCCTCGTGACGCTACCGGTAGTTCTTCGAGCATCAGCCGCGCCTGCGTTGACATTATCTTCGGCCTTTTACTCAACCACCCTCTACTAACATTATAGATCTTGTCGACTTCTTTTAACTTTGTTAACGTTCCTGCCGCTTAAATACGCAGTCACACCTGCTCCATACGTCTGTTGCAGCTCCAAGATGCTAATACCTCAGCCTCGTCGAAATTTTGGGCAGGAACGTCCCACACCAGGCTATATTGTCACATAATTGGGGCCCCAGTAACGACGAGGTCACGTATCAAGATCTAATCAGGTCTGAGCAACTTTTCGAGGTGCCAAGCCGGTGTGGGTTAAGCACCAGAGGCCATGGAACAGTGCAAGCAGAGCGGCCATGTTCGGTCTGGTGACTTATTATCACTCTGATCATGGGTCACTTTATCACTGCTCGAGAGGGCATTGCTCAATGATCCTTCTTTGGACAGGGGTTTTTGCTGACACCCGTGGACGCTAGCCAACTCACCCCATTATTCGGTCCTGGGGGTAAGTGGCGCAACGAGGCCGAGCCCAGAACCCTTTTTGCCCTTCACCTCATCCAATCACGAAATCCATGACTCTAAGCGATATCCAGCTGAAAATGTGCAAGGCACACATTCGCTACTTTCCGTCCTGCGCCGCCAGAGCTCGCTCCTAGTGGATGGAGATTGCACCCGGGAACGTTTCATCCGGGTTGCAATAGTGCACGTTAGACGAATACGATTCAGCTGTGTCGAATGTGGCCGCATCTTGCTAACTTCCACCCTCGCAACATCCAAAGTAGTGCCCAAATCAGTCCAGGTAACCAGGTCCCGGAGCGTCAAGCTTTCGCACAGGATGATAGCATTTATACAAGCAAGATGCTGTCACCGTGGAGGGATCGAGAGGTTGCGTAACAACATCTTTCAAAGTGCACGACTAGCCTCAGTACACGACATCACTGAGCTATACGGATTACCTGTTTGATTTCAAGTTCGACCTTGCATCCATCGCGTGCGATGCACCCTTGTTATTGGGCTTCTGTGCTGGGCATCGCCCTTCTCCAAGATCGCCAAGTCGACGCATTTAAGATTGAAACACCAGTACCTGGTGAGGTCATTGATGTCGATAAAATCTACAACCTCACATGGACTGTGGATGGTCTAAGCCCCAAAGACCAGGTTACGACAATTGAAGTCGAGTCTCAAGATAACGGGCTGTTGACCAGCGAGTCGCGTTACTACTACCTTCAAGGCTTTGGAAGCGATGGTGAATTCAACATTTCTGCAGCTTCAGGAACCTATGGGTTGAACCTGACCAAGTGGTGGTCACCGATTTACAACGAGCTTCCCACGGAAACGTGGAATATCAGCCTCACTATCTCTAGCGAGCAGAGCGCTTCCACCCGACTCAATGATACCGTCCAGATCCACCTCGCATCATCTGGAGCATATCAGAGACCAGTTCTGCCTCCAATACAAAGTTTCAAATCTACAGCATTACAAGCGGCGCTAAATCAATCAAAATCTTCCTCGGGTATCTGGCAAGTGGTGCTCAGCATTGTCATTCCATTCATGCTCATTGGCGCAATTGGTTGGCTGTGCCGACACCGCAAGACCTACCATAAATACGAATCTATATCTCGGGTTAATGTCGAAGCATTCGAGATGCCGCGAAAAACCCCATTATCTACGTCTTCAGCTCTATGTTCTTCTGAGAATGAGAATGAGGATGAGGATGCTTCGCCAGTGTCAAGTACGCCCAAACAGCGTAGGATTCCATATCTATTTGTCCTAAGTGCATTAGTTACACTGGTCCCGCTTATTGCGCTTTTGATAGCTCTCTTCTCATTGTTGTTTCTGTACAAAGTAGAGCCCGCTAGACAGTCACGACCCGATTTCGCATCCAACCAAAGCATATACAATCCAGCTGTCTTCTACATCGAGTACGATGCGACCCGCTACACGACTGTGGCCTCTTGGACAAGTAGTATCGCTCTGCTGTTACCGGGCTTCTTGACAACATTGATCTGGTACTACCAGAGTCAACGACTAGAGCAAGACACGAAAGAGGCTGAGTTGAATAGCCTCTTGACCCCATATCAGCTCTCGTTGCTTCTCAATTTGAAGAGCGGAACTCTCGGCTCGCTATGGGACTACCTGCAATATATCTGCTCACGACGTCGCGAGAAACAAGCCCGATTCTTATTCGACGCTGGCTTTGTGGTACTCATATCAACTTTGCTCGGGTAAGCTTTACCTGGTCACTCACAACTGGACAAATTGCTAACTGACAATAGGCTTGGCATTTGGGTAGCAGACACCTGGCTTCATGTAGCGACCTCAACTGTCCCATTCTCTCGTGTTGTTGCGGCTACTCCGACGTCCTCGTGGTCGTATGGTCGACAACTCTGGCAAAACTGCAGCTCTGATCCCTCAGCCACTTCCCAAGCTTACTGGAGCTGCGCCCTCGTATCTTCTGGCCTCTCAGATGTACCACCCGTGCTCGCGGATGGATTCGCTTATGCGTCCATAATATCCGGTCGTGATGATGTTACAGCAATAAAGTTCGTGACCTTGGGGTCTGATCGCATGGCTTACGTCGCTCCAGCTGATATTTACGGTCGCACGGACTACAGAGCAAACACCGTTGCGGTGCGCTCTGTCTGCGATAATATCGACAAATGGTGCATTGTTTCTCAGCAAAATGGTTCTTCCTCTGACGCCGCTGCTGCCCGATGTGGCAAATTCGTCGGCCTCAACTACACGTCAACAGATGACATCTACTATGGTACAACTATGAACCGCGGTGTAGTTGGCGCTGTCACTTCCTATTTCACCGATCAAAATTGGACAAACATTCTCACTGTTGGCAATGCAAGCAACTCTTTCTTCACCGTCACAAGGCTGGATTCCACAGTCAAACCGACTTTCTACGGACTACCGGCGTATGGGGCAATGTCTGCAGCCACAGGAACCCAATTCTCAAGCTTTTTGGGATGCCACACTGAGTTCGTCAACTTCACGTATACCTTTGCCAATGAAGCTATCGTCGCGGCTGATATGGCACCCTTACAGAATACTGCCGTCGCGAATGCGGTCTTGCAGCCCGCCATGATGGCCTGGAACCCTTTCTTGAACAGCGGAGCCGCTACAACTATGACTGCTAGAAGCGTGGAAACTGCACTGGAAAGCTGGATCGACACTCTACATCTTCATCATCTTCCATTTGCGGCGATTGTCATGGATGAGGTTGATAACATCGCCGACCAAACACGATATCCGACTCTCGTCGCTCGCATACCCAAGGCGCCACTGTTCACACTGGCTACGCTGCTTGTGTTGTCAATCGTGTTCAACAGCTTCATACTGATCGCGTCATTATGGAACACAAAACTTGCGCAGACTCATAGGAAGCAGCTGGTGGTTACTGTCGCTGGCTTGGCGGCCAGCAAATTCGAGGATACAGACGCTGTCAGAGTCGAAACAGTCGATTCTGCCTGGCAACTATTCACGGAGTCGCATTCGGACGTCGCAAGTAAAAGAATAGGTCTCAGTGATGGCACGGAGGAGAACACTCAATTTGTTAGTTTTGTAAGCAAATCCGCTGGGACTTAGTTCTCGAATTAGGACACTGCACTTGTCGCGATAAATAACGGCACAACAGTAAGATCTGAGCGCATAATGCCTGTAAATCCAGGGCCATTAGTAAAAATGTGCCGAACACGTTATAATGGAAGGACCTCATAGCAAATCCATTGCCCAACCACCGGAAAGTCCCTGTCGTTACTTACATAGATAACTTATATGCGTTCCTGTTCATGAAAAGAGCGCAATTTGTCGAAAGATAGCAGCCTTACAAAGCCACACTGATACGTTCAGACGCTTCACGAGGGGATGATACGAAGCGTGCTCAGTACTCTGCAAGGACATCATTCGAAAAAACTTACCCTACGCTAACTCCGCGCTCACGTCGTAGGAATATACTAACATCGTAGCTTAGTCTCAAGAATGAAAATGTCAAACTTCACACAATCCACAATTCTCCCGCCTCTATTACACCTGCGCCGTTGCGTTCGCGGCCAACCACGCCGAGAAAGCCTGAGCATTCCTGGTCTGCATGAAAACAGTTCCCGGACCCGTGAACTTGCACACCAAGCCTTCGCCGGCCGTCATGTTCGAAAGGATACCGCCCGAGGCCACGCGCTCGAGCACATACTTGCAGTTCCACGCAACAAGATGGCCGTTATCAATGATGTACTTCTCGTCTTTTTGCAGCTGTGAAAGTAGTCAGTGACCATGATGCCACAGCAGAGGATTTCTCAAGGTCGGCGCAGAACTTACATCTTTCCTGATGATGGCGCCGAAGCTCGTGCACCACAAAATACCCTGTCCAGAGATCTTGTATACAAACAGCCCTTCACCACTGAACATGGCCTTTCCGAGTCCCTGGCTCTTGTACTCGGTGACAATGCCCTGAGTGCAAGCCAGGAAGGCGTCTTTGCCGACACTCCACTGCTCGTGGCCGCCGAGCTTGATGATGGTGATGTCGCCGATGGAAGCGGGCGCGAGCAGCAGTTCGCCGGGGCCGGTGTAGGTCGACTTGGACATGTCGCCGCCGACGAGGGCTTTCTTGAGGGAGAATTTCATGGAGCCTTTGAGGGTTATGGTGGGGGACATTGCGACCATGGCGCCTGCATGGGGTTAGCTTCGCGGTCAAATGACGGGAGCTCTTCACCACAACTCTTCATCCATGCCCAGAAAATAGGATGGAGGTTTCGAGAATTTGAGAACTTACCAGGCTTCGCCGTCAAAGGACATCCAATCGCCAATTGTACGGTCAGAATAGTGTTCGTGTCCCTGTGGCTCACACGGTAACTTCCTCCATTGAACGTGCCCACATCGTCCGCGGTCGTGCTCGGCAATCCACCACCTGCACCTGCGAACTGTGGCTGCTGAGCACCCTGGAACTGTGGTTGCCCAGCACCCTGAAATTGTGCCTGTTGTGGAATCGACTGCTGGCTCGGCTGCTGTGGAGGCATGCCTGCGTGAACAGAAGCGCGTGGGTCTGCACCACTGGGGTGTGGGCTGTGGCTAGGCGCGCCATATGGATTCTGAGGTTTCTGCTGCTGCGGAGGTTGTGCGCTGCCTGGTGGGGAGAAGTGTTGTTGTTGTTGAGAGTGGTCAGGAGGAGGCGCGTATTGGGTCTGTTGTCCTCCCGGCGGGGGCGGATAGTGTTGATGTTGCGGTTGCTGCGCAGGAGGAGAAATCGGTGGTGGTGGGTAGGATTGGCCGCCCGGAGGCGCGAAGTATTGTTGCTGACTTTGTGGTGGATGGTCTGGCAAGCGTTAGTTGCGAAGCTTGAGGCGCATAACGAGCTGTCAGGAGTTGGCGTACCATATCCGCCTTTCTCAGGCGGCGCTGCTCGCAATCAGCTCACTCCACACATTGTTCCTCCACGCGACTCACGAGGATAGAAGTTGCCGCCTGGCGGTGGTGGGCTTCCTTGGTATCCCGACATTTCGGCTTCGTCTCGATATTCTTCAGATGGCTACAAGATCAAGCTACAGTGCGCGTCGCGTCTTCACACTCTCAGTAACAACAGTGCGGAAAGAGAAGAAAGTAGGTCAGATTAGTCTAGGGAAGAACAGAAGACTCCAGCTTGCATATAACCGCCCTCTCGGTCGCTGGCGGTTCCCATCAAGCTGCTCAGCCTCACTGGGTAGAGCTGCTGGCTAGCGGGGTATCTCGAGCCGCCGAATCAGCGCCCCGCATCCGAATGTCCAAGACACTCGAAATCATGCGCCAACCTGGCACGACATGTCAGCACGAACGGTTTGATGCATGTTGTTCTTATTTGGGATGATTTGCATATTGCTGAACCACTCTGAAATGGATCATGAGTGTGAGGATATGCTTCTCGAGTCTTTCAGGAGCTGCGAGTACCAAGATGCAGGGTCCATGCGCTTGGAGGCGGGAAGCAAGCGCCCACGGCGGACTTGTCCTCTGCAAACCGATTCTGATTTGCTGGCGCCAGCACATATCTTACATTCTAGCAACACTTGTGCTCTCTGCCTCCTGGGTATTCTTTGAAGGCTTGTCATGCTCAGAGTTATGCTTGACGGTCTGCTGACACCCGCTGCGAGCAATCTTCAGTCTGATGTCAGCACAGGGCAACATCAATCAGTTAGACACAATTGTGTGCCTTCGGAAGACTACCTTTGTAATTGCTTGATGTACGATAGAGCCTGGAGTGTTCTTTCGATATATGTCGATGGTTCACTGCCTCTTGTCAATGCCTATTCACCCTGGGCATCCTCACTGATCAGGCAAGATCCTTGCGCAATGTTTTTCCCATAACCACCCCACGGTCCTCTCAGGATCGTCCTCGCTCCGTGCAAGCCAAAGCTCTCCCTTGGTGGCGAACACGTCGAATATCTTTACACATGTAAGCTGAGTCTCAGATGAAAACGGATTTGGGGAATCCTTACCTCCCCCGGAACGTATGTCAGGTATGGGAATCCTCCCTCCTTCTTGTCGCTTTTTATACTGAACTCGAAGAGCGTGGCAGCGAGGAAGAAGACCTCCGCGTTGTCGTACGTGGTATCTCGATTCGCTGGAACGGTTGTCGGCATCACACGAGTCACAGGGTCAGATTTGGCTCTATCCCTTCGCTTTTGGGGTCCAGCGTTCAAAACCTCCAGACTTGCAGTGATCGGAATATCAGACTCCGCAGTCGTCGAAAGTGTGGAATCTTGTTTCACTTTTGCCATCTCCTCATCAACGTCAGCGATCATACTATCCAGTCGTGCCTTTCTCGCACTCTCTTCCTCTTCCTGATCTGAATCGTCCACTTTTGCGCCTCCAGTATAGAACTTCTTCGTCCAAAATAGATCAATCGCCTCTTCTTGCTCTCCAGGATCCGACTCCACGATTTCATCTGGGTCCGGGAAGTCGATATCGGGATACGTGTTTCTCAATTCCTCGAGAGTGAGAGTCAAGCCACTCCGTCCGAAACGATAATGTCCGGCATTGGAGAGGTCGGTGCTCCAAATCGGCAGACAGAAGACGGATATTACAGACACATTGCCTAGTGTCAAGTCGGAGAAAGCAGATAGAGCCAAGGAAGCGCGTCGAGAACTGTCGATGGAGTAGATGGTATCACGTGGCCTTGTTCTTTGGTATACACGCGATCCGTTGAGGTCGTTCTCGAAAGGATGTGATTGCGAGACATAATCATCCTGAGTTATGCTGAGCCGTGACGTGGAATCGGCGGCGAGTGCATCAATACGAGTCCGCAGGTCAACATTGCTAGCCATTAGTCCCTCAACAAGGCTGACCAATTTATCCATTGAGTTCTCTGCTTCCTGCATAGACTCGCTGTGGTTGTTAGAAGGGGGAAATCTGCTGTGAATAGCACAATACGTACCATTGCAGAACCTGCAACATCAAAGTCAGAGACGACTTGTGCCCTTGCACCCGTTGAGTAAGCTCATTTATATCCGCCTCATTGATGAGCCATTTAATTCTTTTAACTTGCCTCGTCTGGTCATCAAGGCACTTGAACACCATAATTTCCAGATCTGAATATGTCTTGACACACGCAGTGAGCGTCGCAACAATGTTTCGCAAGCTCAACAACGTGCGTCTCGCGACGTTAGTTCTCTCCGCGCCCATCAGATAAATCTGCAGTTGTTCCAAAGCCGCAGTGACGCTATTGAGCTCGTCCAGCATATACGAGGCTGACTTCGGCGCATCCTTAATGTGCGCTGTAAAATGGTACAAAAGAGGTGCTATGCGAGACGCGGCGGCAATGAGGCCAACTACTGCAGACCCTATTGACAGAGGATCCATCGTGAACGGTTTTTGTGTGATGTTGGAGAGGTGTCATCCCGAAGTTGTGCTTGCGAGGAAGGCTGAAGTTCGCAACAAAAGTGGCGTTGGGGCTGAGCGCTGCTGCAGGCTGTGGAGGTGTTCAGCCATGCTGTAATGGCTGTAATTCTTGTTGAGGCTTTCGGGGTATCCTAATGATTCAGATGAAATGATACTGAGCGAAGGCGCTAGACGATGACAAACGTGTGACAAGGGTGGAACGCCACGTGAATGTAAGGTGCTGTCCGGCGACACGTGCGTATCGTGAACGATTTCTCACACCGACAAGTGCAAGTAAATTAATATCGTAGGCGACCAAGTGAGTGTAGGAAGTCAAGGCATTGGGACAAGCTAGTGGTGAGAGTGTATCGTAGAGCGGTGAACGAGAATTGTGTGGTGGGCGACGTAGGAATCAAAGCGTGCAAAGTGTAGGGCTTTAGTGAGTGAAGTATGTCAAGCTGAATGAGCAAACAGTAAAGAGCAAGACAGAATGTCAAGGAGTTAGGAAGTGCTGTGTTGGGCACGACTTGAGTTGGAAGGGGTTGGAAGGAGCGACTTCCTTCTGACCCTCCGCTCTTGCCCACGCCGACACATCAGGATGGACAATCACAACATCACCGCACGACCGCATTGTTATCAGTATCTTGTCCATACAAGCTACATGCATGCTCTGCGACTATGCAGTGGCATTGAAGACCTACGACATCCTTTACACTGTTGCGCATACTGAAGCATCGGACTCGTTGGCCATTTTGAGGCAATCCTGCAGAGGAGAAAGGCTTTCCAACCATAAACACGTCCCATAAAACCGTCATACAAATCATGACAAGCGTAAAGTCGTAGCTTAACCGACCTGCCTTCTCCGCTTGCCAATCTGCGCAGAGAAACCAGTCTTGATGGCTTGGACGGAACGTCGCGAACCGCAGCTGTTGCAGGTGACGAAGTTGAGACGATTCTCTCCCTTAGACAAACTACATGTAGTGTCAGTATACTTGACAGAATCACTTTTGCGGAGAACTTACTCGGTGTCTGGCGAACGGCACGTCTTGCAGGTGACATACTCAACGATGTACCGCCTGAGGACGTTCTCAATCTGCTTCTGCTGGAAGCGACCCTTGATGACCAGCCTGCGGTCACCAGCCACGGAACCGCTCGTACCCAACTCAGCAAACAAAAATTGTGTGACGTGTTCCTCGGTACGCTTCATCCTCTTGCAGATCTCTGCAATGTTGGCGAAGATGGTCTTCTTGTTGCCTTCACGGAGACACTGTGGTGGAGGGATCTTGTAGCTTCGAGTGCCCGTGTTGGCGAGGTCGGGATGTTGTGAGTGAAGGAGTGTGAAGAAGCGGTTCAGGAGGAGGTTGTACGAGATGGGTGTCGTCGCGTCGTGTTGCCAGATGCCAGTGCCCTTGATCATGTCGCCCTCCTGCACCTCGGGTTCGGCCGCGGCAGCCTCTTCTTCACCCTCGGGCTTGTCGCCACCAGCGGCTGCAAGTTTAGCCTCGAAGTCGTCCTCGACCTTCTTCTTCGACGACTTCTTCTTTTTCTTAAGCGCAGCGAAGTCGTCCTCTCCGGCTTCCTCGTCGCCTTCCTCCTTCTTCTTGGAAGACTTCTTCTTCTTCTGTCTATTTGTTAGTCACCAGTCCTTATAATGGGAGGTTGCATGCGCACCTTCTTTGCGAGGTCGGCGAACATGTCGGTGACCTCATCAACCTCCTTGTCTACGCCGTCTGTAACCCCACTCGTCAGTCCGTGCCTCAAATTGTGTGCGTGGGTATTCTAACCCATCGGCGGGGTAGAAGGCTCACCTGAGTGGCTCTCAGCGGTAGACTTACCGCCGTTCATTTCTTTCGACTCGGTGACTTGACCGTCGCTGTCTACGATTGTGGCGCCTTCTGAGAATGCCACGGATTTGCGGGGCTTGCGCTCGGGCAGGTCGGCCTAACGTAGTTACGTTAGTTATTGTACCGAGATCGCGATTTTGAGACAAGCTATTTGTGTGGTTTTGAGGGTGCTTGGACGTCTCTGCAGGGAGACAATGTATTTCGATCGTGAACGTGGGGTAGGACGTGACGTACAGAGTCGGCCATGATTGCGGTTGTGTGTGTAGTCGTTGCTTGTGTTCGAGTCTTTGTGCTTCTGAACGACTGATTGGAGGTAGTGTGAGTTGTAGTGTTGTGGTGTTGTGTTGAAGTAGTCAAGCTTTCTTTTTGCCGCGAGTTGTGAGTGCAACGAACAGTCATGGAGCGCCAAGACCTCAAGCCACAGCCACAACATGCCTTGCCCCACCTTCCCTCATTGGCTGCCACCCAGCGCGGCTTCCTCATCGTTCAGTGCAAGCCGAGCCGCCGCGCATCCTCTGGGCAATACACTCTCCGCCATCTTATGCGCCTACGGTAGCACGCCGCTACGGTCGTCCTTCACGTCTTACCCGCTACCCGGACCTGCCCTGCCCCAGACATGTCCATGAGCAACAGCGAGAGCTTCATCGAGCCGCCAATGAGCTCATCCGAAGCCGATGAGATCGACTCATTGCCATCTTCCTCGACGAGCTCCTCAGTAGACGACGACGAATATGTATCTGATGCGGAAAGGGAGTGGAGAGAGTCATTACAGCAGATGGAGCTGCTGTTGACCATGGTCCTCGTGCCGTACATTGGAAAGTACTTTGGTCGGAAGTGCGCGTATTGGGGTACGTCATGGAAAATGGCTGGAAGAGCTTCCAGAATGCTAATGCACATGCAGGTTGGGCGAAATGGATGGAATGGAACTACCCAGTCGAGATCGTCGTGTCGAGTCCAAAGACATTCAAGCTGGCTGGGGCTGTGGAGGCAGCAGCATCACTTTAGGCATTGGCAGGAGCCCTTTCCCCATACACGATTCACAGCAACGGCGTTCAAGGCGTATCATTCAAAAGTCGGTCGACTCGATTCAGCAATGTCAGGATATGTGGCATGTACATATGTCGCCATACAGTTGGAGATGCAGCCATCCTACAATGTAGAACACCGCATTCGAAAAGCGAGACCACCAAGGCAATATGTGCGAGCACCATCGACCCCGACTAATGATACAATCTAGGGGACTACCTGGACAACCTAAGCAGGAACTCTCCCAGAGAAGTGTAACAGAACGCCCGCCAATACTAGTACACACCCAACCCACAAAATCTAGAGGATTCGATGAGAAAGACACCCACCCCTCAGATTTGATCAAGATTGCCCAGCAATGCGCACCGTCCCAAGCGAATCCAGATACGGCACATCGCATGGCCGACACACCACCTTCTCGCGTCGCCTCTTTGTGTCTAGACCACCCGAGATCCAATGCACTTCCTCCATCTCCAGCCTCTTGTTACTCTTGGGCTTCTTCTCCTTGATGCGC
>TARA_R110002003_G_scaffold41_9_pt1 | contig 18544 bp, 21 predicted proteins | sample TARA_R110002003 | Tara Oceans TARA_R110002003 (sample SAMEA4396441) | marine metagenome | biome: Westerlies Biome; feature: [SRF] surface water layer (ENVO:00010504); material: water (ENVO:00002006), including particulate matter (ENVO:01000060) such as... | depth 5 m
CCGAAGTTGTCTGGCTGCCGTGGTGGCGGCAGTTTCCCTAAGGGTGGCTTCTTCTTGCGAGGTCTGGCCTTGGGTACCTCGGAAGTGTCGTTGGATGCCGCATTCTGGTTGGAGATGGCGGAAGTCTTTGGCTTTCTCCTGTTGTTGAACGATGTGATGAACTCCAAAGACTGAGGACTGTCACCGAGTAAGTTCTGAAGATGATCTGCCGCTTCCTTGTTGGATAATGAATCAGTATACGATATAATCTGCTTTAGCGACTCTTCGTCCAGCGGTAGGAGGTTAGATAGTTGGGGTAGCGCCCAAGTTGAGACATCCATTCTGGCTGACGTCCGAAGGGTCATGAAGGTAGTCAGGACGTACTCTGATTCATCACTTCGAGCTAGTCGCGTGGCTGGTGAGCTGTGGCTGTGGCCTCGTTGGCCCGTGCGCCAAGCAAGTTCTAATACCATCACGGTCCTCAGTCCCCACTCCACCACCTTCACCCGACAGTATGGCTACCGACGTTGCTCTTGATACCACCATAGTAAGATCCTTTGTTTTATATTGTGGTCTAGCACTTACACCAACAGGGCACCATTGTCATTGAGCTCTACAATGACCACGCACCCAAGACATGCAAGAACTTCTCTACCCTCGCTCAACGTCACTACTTCGACGGCCTGGTCTTCCACCGCATAATACCGGGCTTCATGATCCAGGGCGGTGACCCCACGGGCACTGGCCGAGGCGGCGCATCGATTTACGGCGAGAAGTTCGAGGACGAGATATCGCCCGCACTCAAGCACACCGGCGCCGGCATTCTCAGCATGGCAAATTCAGGTCCGAATACAAATGGATCACAATTCTTCATTACCCTCGCTCCGACGCCATGGCTGGACGGTAAACACACAATCTTCGGCAGGGTGAAAAGTGGCATGCAGGTAGTGAAGAAACTGGGTCTGGTCAAAACAGACAAGGAGGATCGGCCGGTTGAGGAGGTTAAGATCAACAGAGCTTATTTACCAGAGAAGAGCAATCTTCTGGAAAACTAACGTGGGTGATCATGGTCACGCGACTGTTGCACGATCAATATCGAGTCATCTTTGAATGAGCGTCACAGAAGAGTGAGTTGCATGCTCAACGTTTTGCCATACACTGCTCATATATGCACCTAGCTCAGCGGACCATTCGGATGAATAAGAACCTTCGTATAACCCTCGATCCTCTTGTCAAACTTCTCGTAAGCGACCGGCGCATCATCGATGTTAATCTCATGCGAAACCACAAAACTCGGCTTTGCCTTTCCAGAAACAATCATGTCCCGAAGATACCTGTTATAAGACTTGACATTGCACTGGCCGGTGCCGAGAGAGAGGCCCTATCGCAGTGTCAGCACAGCCGTTTAGCAAGCTGGGAACGAGCATACCTTCTCGAATAGCTTTCCAAAGGATATCAGAATTTGGCCCTTCTTGCTTTGTTCGTCTGGTGCTCCTGGATCAGCAGGAACGTAGAGCCCTGGAATCCCCAGGCCGCCCGTAGGCCGTGTGACCATTATCAGCTGGTCTAGAACAATGTTTGGCTTCTCTTTGCTGCCTGAAGCATCGACCGCTTGGTATCCAACGGCATCGACAGCTCGATCAACCATGCTGTCATTCAGCTTGATGATCTGCTCTACTGGATCACTTTTCTTGAAATCGATCGGTATGCAACCGATTTTCTCCGCAGCCTTCAATCGCTCGGGTACCGTATCAACAACAAACACTTTGCTTGCGCCGCGGAGAATGCCACTGTATGCTGCCATCAGCCCGACAGGTCCTGCGCCGAATACTGCAACGCTCTCGCCAGACTTGAATCCTGCAAGTACCAAGCCGTGCCAGCCTGTTGGAAATATGTCCGCAAGCAATATAAAGTCTGCCTCGTGTTCGGTGCCCCGTGGCAGCTTGAGCGCATTAAAGTCGGCAAATGGGACGCGCAGGTATTGTGCCTGGCCGCCCTGGTATGGGCCCATCGCAACATAACCGTACGCCCCGCCGGCGAAGCCTGGATTTACACTGTTGATAACAGTTAGGAGCTGTATCGCCATTGCGGTATTCAACATCCTTACCCAGTACAGAACGCCGTGCGCCCCTCTTCGCAGTTGCGACAGCGACCGTCGGCTACGTTACTGTAGGATGGTGTGCGCAGTCAGTACTCGTCTCACATGTATCTCGCATACTGGTGGTACGCACAATGGCAGTACGATCCTGTCGCCTTTTTCCAACAATGTTACACCGGGACCCGTCTCGATTACCACCCCCATATTCTCATGGCCAAACACAAGTCCAGCTTCCGCAGCTGTTCTTCCCTGGTACATGTGTAGATCTGACCCGCAGATTGCTGCAGTTGTCACCTTGACAATCACGTCATCGGGGTGTTGAATCTTGGGCAATTCGACTTCCTTGACGGAAACCTTGTAGGGTCCCTCGTAATGTACAGCTTTCATCTTGTCTTCCGACATGTTCGATACTGGTTGCGCTTGCTCGGTGCCCGGATCGTTGTCAGGGTCGAGGAGAGGAATGGTATGTAGCGAGTCTCCGGGTGCGCGAGACATGACGTCTGATATGTTGGTATCGAGACAAGACCAAAGGAGCAAGAATAATGCGGAATTGCTGCAAGCAGCCGGATCCAGATGCCGTTCTTGGGCCCAATGGGTCTTATACGTCGGTTCATACTCGCTATTTGGAAGCAATCGTCATTGTTGTGAGGGGCTGTTGCGGATGCGACGATCGTTTGTGGGGTAATGGTTCCGAGTCGGAAGCGCGTGAGTACCACGAGTACTCACGAACTGTAGCTGTTGGAACCATCGTCCACCGCATCTCCCCGCCTTCGCTGAGACACTGCTGAAAGCCCTTGGGAATGTCTACGAGTGTAGGAAAAGCTTTTATAAAAGTTTGAAGGCCAAGTAGCTATTGCATCGCGTAAGCAATCGACCTTGTAAGATTATCCGCATTCCTTGACGCAGCATTCGAACAAAGGAGCGATTGGCTCGGCTATAAGGAGGACTTGTTTGTCTATGCTGGACAGCAACCTCGAAAGTGCGCACTTGCGAGACGAGTACACCATGTACTTAATCGTATTTCGGCCTTCCAATGACAGATAAGGACTAGCAGGGTTTCTCACCAATCAACTACTTTTGAGGAGGGCAAGTGCGGTACTAAGTCAGATTGTTAGGTACTGTGGCAAGTCTGACTATCTGATTAGGACTGTAACAATCCGTAACGTTCTGCATGTATGCGAGGTTTGTTGTTGGACGGCTGAAATACCTGGGGAACGACGTCTTTTCGCTTCACGAAACGTCCAATTGGGCACTGTGCCCTGCTGTTAAATTCGGAACTGCCCACGGCCCAATCATCGGGTTCCCTGCTCAGGAGCTGCAACTGCGCCCAGGATGTCGAGTGCGAAATACGAGGCTGAGCCGGGACCACCAATAATAAACGGCTCTGATGTTGGATACGATCCCGAACTCCAATCAATTCTTCCGAAAAACGCCTTTCAAGATCTTGGAAATGTGTTGGCTTGAGTGACAGCAATGTTTAAGGCTGTTCGCCCGTGTGCAACAATCTTAGAGTCCCTTCGCGGCGCAACGTCTTCAAAGATGCGACCTCCGCTTTGCTTCATTCGCCTTGCTGTCGTGCTTGGTGGAATCGCATCGAGTTCTGTGATCGAAAGCGATGGACCTTATGCTGCACGATTTCCGATCGACCAAGTCGGCTTGCCGATTCTGAACGGGAACGAGTCAGCAAATCCACATAGTCTTTCAAGCTTATTTGGACGACAAGGTGAGATTGATTTCTTAGCGGATGGCTCCCGCTAACATGATAACCAGGTACTGGGCGCTGCTTCACGTCCAGCGGAGAACGATTCGATTGCGCCAACCCAGCTATCGACAGCTGCGTCAGTCACACCTCCATGCTGGGGAACAACAGCTGATACCTTCTCAGTGTCAGGGAGCTGCCAAAGCCGGCTGCTGCGACGGAACAAAAGACTTGCAGTGCATTGTACCTGCAAACACCGAGGCATTTTGCTGCACGAATGAAGGCACTGCATGTGGTACTGAGTGCTGCGCCTATGGCTGGACGTGCTGCTCCAGTTCATCGTCTACACCTACATGCTGCTCTGACTCGTATGGGCAATGTTGCGGCGGTTCCTGTTGCGAGAAGAATCGGCAGTGCTGTGGGGGGGAATGTTGCAGCAGGGGCTTCGAGTGCAGCGCGAATGGGAACAGCTGTGTGAGGAAAACGACTCCGGTGCTGACGGTGACAAGCACAACGGTGGTCAGCTCGCAGGGGACGAACGCTGCGTTTGCCAAGAGAGTTGGTGAGGGTCTAGGAGTTGCTGGAGTGGTGATAGCGGCGGCCGGGCTTTTGTGAAATCTTCACAGACGGGCCTCATCATACGATCGGCGGGCTCTAAGATGTATGAGCACAGTAGCGTACTCCAAACAAAACGACAACGGTGAGTTTTCTCTCAATGTTCAAGAGGAAGGCATAACCGTCTTCTGAGTTCGATGTCTATTCACTGTTTACATTCGTACTACGAGCATTGCAGGAGGTTTGCCTATATCTTCCCAGGCTCTTGCCTTATTTCAGATTGTGAAGCGGAAGTTAGGATCCTCCAGCAGCACCTTCTCCCCCCGGTCGGCCTTTGCATTTTCACTTCGGAAATAGACGGTCAACACTCCCACGATCATAATCACCAAGACGTTGCATACCATGCAAGCCGCAAAGCCTGGTACATACGATGGCGCATCCGCTGTCCTGAAAATAAGCGCGCCAGCAATTCCTCCGATGCCACCAATGCCGGTCAAAGAAGCTGAGCAGAATGCTCGACGCCACTGTCCACGGATGTTGTTCGCCTGATACGCCATGACACTCGGAATGGCCGAGTTGGTGCCAGAAACTGTGATGAAGACGCCAACGTACTGGGCCCAGGGATTCTTTGCGAAGCCCATGATTGGTAGACCTACAAGAGAAACCATGCACAGAAACACCAATACAGGTCCGCGCGTCTTGTACTTGTCGCTAAACCACGCAGCGCCATACATCAAGAAGCCCGAAGCGGCGTATGGGGGCGCGCCCAGACACTGGCTCATCGCCATGCTGAACTTGAGCTTCGTTGACAGGATGATCGGCAAGAAGAACGCAAAGCCGTAAGCGATGGTCGTGACGAATAGGAGGATCATTGCGAAACCGTAAATGTACCAATCTTTGCCGGCAGCCAAGAACTTGTTCCAGGAGAACTTCTCGGCTGATGCATCGTTGCGGTCGGCATTGAGACGTTCAACGACGAGATCGAGCTCGTCCGGCTTGAGGAAGCCCCAGGATGGCTTAGCCCGCTCTTCGTCAGGAAACTTGACAATAAATATCACAGCGAAGAGTGCAACGCCACATGTTATGACACCTTCCATGATGAATATCCTGTGTCAACGTCAGTAGGCGTTGTGCAGAAGCAGTGCAATAACGGGACTGACCAGCGCCACCCACGGATGCCTCGTACACCTTCCATTTGTTGGAGGCCATATGCAAGGATGCCACTCAGGGCTGACGCGATACTGCCGATGAAGTAGAATACGCTGTAGCGCTTCGCGACCTCGACTACATTTGGTCAGCCATATATCGTACTGAAGGTTCATACAGAAACCACTCACACTTGGTGTACCAGCAACTCAGCAAGTACAGACAGCCCGGGAAATACCCGCTTTCCAACAACCCAAGCACCAGCCTTAACGGGATCAAGCTCGGCCACGTCTTGGTAAATCCAAACCCAATGATGACTGCGCCCCACGCAATGCAAATGCCTGGCAGGAAATACCTCGGTCCCACCTTGCGGCATATGATGATCATGAATGGCTGGCACAAGACGTAGGTAATGAAGAAACAGAGGTTGACGAGGTTGTACCCGTAGCCTCGTCCCATTTTCAAGTCCTTCAGCATACCGGCAATCGCAGCGTTGGACACGTTTTTCCGGTCCATGAGAGAGATGCCATACATGGCTCCGAGAGCTGGAATGAGGCGCCAGTCAACTCTGTGACGCAGCTTTGCGGCGAGCTTGGGGTCCGTCGTGTCTGATAGGGAGTCAGAGTCAAGACCCTTTTCGGCCTTCTCGATGTGCTCCATGGCTTCAGCTTTGGCGGTGGTGTGAGCCATGGTGGGCTAGACTGGAAGAGATATGAATACACGTGGGAGGTACGAGAGGGAAGGAGAAGTTTCAGACCAGCTCGGCAAGTGTCAATGAAGATCATGGACGCCTGCCTGTAATTATAACTTCATAGCATCCTACATGGCCTCGGTTACGAAGATTCGCAATGCGCATTCCGCAATCATTTACCGCCCCCATCTTTGCCATCCGGCGAGACGCTACACTGTCCCGCCCAAGACTTACGAGCCCACATATAACGCCTCTGTCATTTGCAACGTTCACAAAGACAGAAAAGACGTATGTAAGCCAAGCCCACCACCCCCAAACCACGATCCCTTAGCTCCACACCGTACATATTTCCAAGGAGCGAAATCTTTCAACCGCGGTAATGATCCTCGCCATCCGCCGCGTCAAGCACATGGCCCGGATAAGTTTGCGGGGAAGATCTTGGTATGGTCTTGGGAGTGGGCTTGGTGGACAGGTAAGTCATCGCGGGTCAGGTTTTTGCTTGTGTTAATGACAGAGGCGAAGGGCAGGAGGCGGCAATTGATGGACCAAGAGGTGAGGGTGCTTGGCCATGCACGCTTATTTCCGGCGTATAGCCTACTTGGTGGTTCGCGACCTGGCGATTGGAAAGGGCAACATGTTGGCAGAACAAAGTGGAATTGATGAGTGGAGTGTATAAAGGGAGTGTAGGGGGGAAGTGATCGGCTCTCCGATCTGGTACTGGCGCGGGTGTGAAATCTGCTAGCGGGCACAATTTAGCCACTTAAGCCAGACCAGCCTAATGGCTAGTTTTTTTGAGCACTTAAGCCCCAGAAGCATCACCACCTATCAGTCCCAAGTTCACATTTATCATCTTCAGTCTTCCCATGACCCGCTCTCGATTCTGCTTCACAGCCTCCTCCGCCTTCTGCCTCGCCTCGTCTTCCAACCTCTTCTTCTCAGCCTTCTGATCCTCCTTCTCAAATCTCTTCTTCCACATGCCCACGTAATTGACATAGCATTGTCTGATCCAGATGGGCCACCAGATCCTCTTCGCCCATGACGTCAGGTCTTCATCGGTGGCGCCGGCGTAGGTGAGTTCGGTCCATTGCATCTCGAAGTCTTTCTCGCGAGGAGCAGGAAGAAGATACGGTTTGCCATTAGAAGGATCGAATAGAGTCCAGCGAGCGAGACACAATAGCCTCTTGTCCAGCGGGAAACTGGCCGGTGGTGGCTGTGGTGTGCATCCGTGTCCAGGTGTGCGAGGTAGTGGCTCAAGATGGAGTGGTACATCCCATGGCTCCTTGAGTCGCTCTGGCAATTTCGTGCCCGCAACAGCTGGTATCGTGAAGTCAAACGGGGTCATGTTCTCGCGGAACACTTCATCAGTCGGTGTCAACGGAGGCGTGAGTTCTCCGACAACGATGGGCTTGAGTCTCGGTGTACTCGGAAGTGATTTATCATGCTTGATGACAATTTGAGGATGTGGGACGTTGTCTGTCCAGCCGTTGTCAGCAGAAGGAATGGCCGCTGTGATTAGGGCTCGGAGTCGTTGCTCTTCTAGCTCCTTCACATGAGCAGCTCGCTTGGTGTAGTATGCCGTCGCGATATGCGGGAACATTGTGAACACCTTCTCACGAAGGACCGCCCGGGTACGCTTGTACCACAGGCCTAACACTTCGATTTGGTTTTTCTGGGTCATGTTCGCTGTTTCATCGGGCGACGCATATTGCTTTCTGAACATGTAGCCTGGATAGCGCGCAGGAACCCATTCTTTGATGAAGTACGTCCAGTGCGGCGACCGATCTTCCAAGCGCTCATAGTAGTCTGGTTCAGCTAAGCGAGCGCCGAAGTGGGCGGGGTTGAAGAGCCATGAGCTGGCTAGGTACTCATACACTGAACTATGTCAGTCTCATGATTTACCAAATCAAGACCATTTCTCACCTTCATTCTTCGTCGTGAAGCCAGCATCCAGGATCCGCCGATCTAGCCCAACAACCTTCAAGACGTCTCTCGGGTCTTTGCTAATCCAGACCATACTGCCAGGCCCGTTCGTTTGCTCGATCTCCTCGACACGAATGTGCACTCCTTGAGGATCGATGGTCAGGCCCAGCGGCTTGACCATGCTTCCGATCATCTTGCTGTTGCTCGCATAGCTTGTCTCGAACGCCTGCCACTCGAACAGCTCGGGCTTGAAGCATACTTTGACATCGATCTGAATCCAGAAGTCATTCTCGTCGCCTGGCGTACGGATAGCAAAGTACATGCAATCAACGTTAAGAAACCCACGGCGGCCGTGCTCGGTGTTGAAAGCGGACATGATGGCGTCGACTGTGCCCGGCCAGTCAAAATTATCGATGTTGGTGCTCGTAGGCGAGTGACGGGGACCACAGGCGAGGAAGTCTATGTCTCCGTAATCTTCCTTCACGGGCATCTCGGTTGGGACCACGACGTGAGAGAAGATCCTTTGCAGTGCTACTGTAGCTTGCGCTTTGGCTTTGGCGTAGATGTCTGGAGAGAAGCGTGGGCAGTAGAGACGCTTGAAAGCGTGGCCGCCCATATTGCTGGAATTGAACAGAAAGCTATATGGTCAAGTAAAACTCTGTCGTGTTCTTTTCTCCTCCTGCGTGCGAGGTGTAAGAAGCTGGAGGGGTAGGACGCTTGGTATATCGAGTTGCGTGGTAGCGGTAGCAATATCACTTTTGGCCAAGGTAAAGGCAATGAGATCTGAACCGGATCGAAAGTGAATGAGCGATAAGTGCAAAATGAAGGCCTGGAGCAGGTAAGAGAGTCGCTCTGCCTCAGCTGGCTGTGTTGTTGTGGCGAGCAAGCAGACGATCTCAGATATTTCGCTTGACCGTGATGTGAACCCTCTATCCAGTACAAAGGTGACGGAGAAGCTTCTTCCCGTGGATGCTGCTTGTGGCTATGGTCACATGGTACCCCAACGAAGCAGGTTCCTTGCGTGTCCATAGCTCGCCACTAATTTTACGGTATGTGGAAGGGTCCATAGCAAAGGTGCACCTACAGGCTTGGAGTCATTGCCTTTCTGACCCATGTTGTAGACGCAGTCGCTTTACTTGGAAGATCTGATCAGGGTTCGTCACTTCCATCCAGGGAAATCAATTATGAACTCCACTCCGGACTGTCGGTTACCCGCGTCGTACGTTCAGCACCTTTTGAGTCGTTATTTTCCTGCTGATCGTTCCACTGGTTCTGGTTGCGAGTCAAAATACGAAGCCGTTCCGTACCTAGCTAGCCAGCGATTTATCAGACTTCTTCGAGTATGCCCGGAGCAAAGCCTTGCAGCCTGCCACCCTCATCCTCATCGCGTTGCATAGATTCTTGGCGCATTTAAAATGATTGGCCGTCGTCGAGCGAAACTCACGTTCACCACTCGCTGCGGCGCAGCAGGGCCACCAGCGCTTAGCCTGCCTTCTTATCAACACCCGAATAACCACGACATTGAACACGTCTGGCTTTTCAACGACTTACTTGACTACCTTGAGCATGTCCATTGCACGTCTTCAAGCCATCCTCGCATGCCTCACATGCAACCATGTCGAGGATACACCTTACCCAGACGAGAAACTCGCCTTGCTCACGGCTGAACAACCTCACCGCACCGCACGGATTGGTAATGATGTCGTCGAAACCTTACTCTTTACTGAATTGAGCGGTCCGGCGCTTCACATGCAACTCGATTCCATCGTTGGGACCTACGGCTGGAAGGAGAACATGGCCAAGTGGGTGCTCGAAAAGTTAAGTCGTGCGCTTGAAGAGGGACACGAGAAACTAGGCCCGACGATCCGTGACGCGTATCACAAGGCTGTGGAAGTGGCGATGAGCATCGAAGGGTTCGTTGTTGAGCACCCTGTGTTCTGCACGATCATTGCACTGGGCGTGCTTGCGTTGCTATCGCCTTGGGTTCTCGGGGCGTTGGGCTTTGGGGAGCTGGGACCTATTGAAGGTGTGTGAACATAACATGGTGCCTGAGGGATTTCGACACTGATCAGCTTGCTAGGTTCTTTCGCTGCGTGGTGGATGAGGACTTATGCAGGCTTTGTGCCAAAGGGCTCGTTGTTGTCGTTCTTCCAGCGACTAGGAATGACGTGGAAGTGGATCTAAAACGTTTCTTATGTCGTCAATATGTCGGACGTAGTGGAGACTTCCCAGGGTGCGATGTCTGGGATGTTATTGCACGATTGTAAGGACAGCTACTTTGTGATCGATGAGCAATACAGCGGGCGCTGAAACGCTATGCAATCGCTGCCTTCTGTTGACTTCCCTTCTCTTGATGCAAGCATACACGTAACAAAATGGACCAGCGAGAGTGTTCATAGCACCAGCAATAGTGATGTTTGGCACCCCAATGTTCCCCAGGTCGATAACATCCTCAAGCGTAGTGTTGCGACTCCGGGGGTTGTTCATGAACGTGAAAGTCCCAGCAAGAGCGTTATCTCTAGAACCGAAACCTAAGCTCTGCCACGTCCACTCGACCGACAGCGCAATGCGCAAGAGGATGAAGGCATGACAGGGTGTGGTGGTCAAGGTTAAGTGCACCGACAGTTGGGCTTGAACTGGTCGTGCTAGCGGAACCCCGTGACGGAACCAATCCGTCCGCACCATTAAGCTTCACCCGTCCCATCGTCAACATCGTCAACATCGTCAACATCCTACATGTCTTCGGAGTAACCGTAATACCTTTTGCTTTACATAATGTGCGGATTTAAGCTCTTCACATCCGTAGCAATTGCCGAGATAGGGCACCCTGATTAGAAATGAGGTCATCGACCTAACAATTCGAGCTCACATGCACCGGCCGTATCAATAGCGATGCTCTCCTAAACCCTCAGCCTTTCAAACAACTACTTTCTACTACACAATTCGAAATGATAGCCCTTACCAGCGCAACCGGCAAACTCGGCTCCGCCGTCCTCGCCGCAATTCTCGACAACAAGCTCATCGACCCGAAGGAGCTCGTAGTCTGCGTACATCTTCCACCATCTTCCTTTCCACCTTCCACAAACACTAATAGACCCTCGCCAGACCTCATCCGACCCTGCATCACCCAAACTCCAACACCTCCGCGACCAGTCCATCACCATCCGCCACGCCGACTTCGACTCGCCCTCGACCCTCCGTGCCGCCTTTACAGGCTGCACCTCGCTCTTCCTCGTATCGACGCCGCGCATCGAACTCGACTACAACGATGCGCCACTCTGGTCAGGGCGTGAAAAACATCACCGCGCCGCCATCGACGCTGCGGTGGACGCGGGCGTGAGACACCTATACTACACGAGTTTGGCGTTTGCGAATCCGAGTAAGGCGGGGGTCATGAGGGCGCACGTACGGACGGAAAAATACTTGACGGAGTTGGAAGAGCAGCGGAGAGTTAAGGTGACGGTTATTAGAGAGGGATTGTACAATGAGTCGTGGCCGTTGTATTTTGGGTACTACTTTGGGCTGAAAGAGGAGACTAGAAAGGAGGTGATTGTTGCAGGCGATGGACCGATTTCTTGGACGACGATTGCAGACATGGCCTTTGCGACGGCGAAGATTTTGAGCGCGGCGAGTGAGGAGTGGGCCGGACGGACGGTGTATTTGAGTCAAAAGCGGACGTGGAGTCTGGCGGACATTGCGGGGATTGTGGGCAAGATCAGGGGTGAGCAGGTGAGCATGAAGGTGGTGAGCAGGAAGGAGTATGAGGACTTCTATGTGAATGAGAAGGCGATGGAGAAGGCGAGCGTGGAGTGGTGGAGTAGTACGTACGACGCACTGAAGGACGGGGAGTGTGCCATCGACGACGCGACGCTGGAGGATATTCTGAAGCAAGCGGGGCGATCACCAACGCCACTTGAAGACACAATTGAGGCAATGTTGAAGTAGGTATCAAATAACTAGAGCGAGTCGTGACGGACATGCGAATCCAGCCTCACTCGAACAGCTTCGCACACAACTCCGCAGGGATCCATGGGATTATTTCCTTGCAATTCTGGCTGCTCACAACCTCCTCATCATGATACACCGACATCCCCTCCCACAACACGGCGTGTTTCTCTCATCCCACCAAATTTCCTCCTGCATTTCCCTGTCCTTGTCCTTGTCCTTCCCCTTCTCTACCTCCTTCCCCATCTCCCTCTCTCCCTCCTTCTTCGCCCCATCGCGCTCCCTACCCACCTCATTCTCTTTCCTCTGCGCCCCTGCTTTCTGCAGCGACGAAGCCTGCTCCATTGCCTCACCCACTCGTTCAAGATTCATAGCCGATGTCTGGCTCGAGCGTGAGCGCGCGAGTTGGATGCGTGCGAATGAAGACATTGCGCTTCTCGCGGGCGGAGTAATAGGTAGACTCGGTTGAGTGGTGATGAAGTGGCTGCGATGCGTCAGTGACACTTTATAAGTGTCATTTAGCATGTCAAGCGTACAATCTTCGTGGTTCGGGCCGTCTTGAATCTTATTCTGGCTGGAAATGTCTCGTATGACACTGTTCAGCAGTGCGTAGAAGTTCGGTGCAAAGTATCCACGTAGTGCAAACAGTCGGTGCAAAAAGCTGAAGGGAACGAGAAGGAAAAAAGGCGGAGGAGCAGCGAGTTAGAGCTGCACTAATGACTCCTCACTCAACAGTTTGTCCCTGACCCAAATTGCGATGGTGAGAAACATGGTTGCTAGAGACCCTGGTCGTGAACACGCGCATATTCGGTCCCATTCAATGAACTTGTGGGCGGGGTGCGAAATGGGAGCTACGCACATGCATATTTCCACGGGAAGAGTGCTTTCATGGGCTCAAGGCTCTGATACCAATATACTCGCTCATGCATTTCGTCTATGTTACAGGTGTAATATCTACATGTCAATACATGCCAGCACTCTTTCTATTCCTTGCCGGACATGCATCTTCATATTCTGACTCTCGCAGCACTCTCGTTGCGCTCGGTAAGTACACCGAAGCCGAAATCCTTCTTTCGCTTGTTACCCTTGCGGTCGCCGTACTGCTCGTCGAACTTCTTGATCGCGTTTAAACTGGACATGTCTTCTGAGATACTGGCGCTGATTTCTTGTATTGCTTTGTCGAAGTGCCGAGCATGCAGCACACGCTTTTCGGGAAAGTTGTAGGTTTGGCCGCGGACAAGGTGGAGGGCTTTCGGAGATGTATGTGAAGTTGGTGGACTCGATGACTCGATGGAGGCGGTGGGTTGTGCTGTGGAAGCTGATGTGTCTGAAGTGCTCTCACCTTCAATTAATGCGGGTTCTGTCTCCAGTGTTGCCTTTGCCGCAGCGATGGCAGCTTGCTCGTTCTCCTCTTTTACGCAAGCTAGTGCGGCAGACACGGCAATGTTTTTGAGATCGCTTCCGCTGTAAAATGGCGTGCGCTTGGCAAGGTCTTCGAGATCGACCGAGGCATCGAGCTGTTCGCCTCTGAGATGTATTCGCAATATCTCCTTGCGATCTGCTTGGGTGGGCAAGTCGACCAGCAAACGTCTTGGCAACCGACGAATAACAGCATCGTCCAAGTCGAATGGCCGATTTGTGGCCACCATAACAAAGACGGAAAGATCGTTCAGCCCGTCCCATTCTTTTAAGAACTGATTGAGGATATCCCGGTGTGATGTTCGCTCCCGCATGGCATCTCTCGACGCAAAGACAGCATCGGCTTCATCTAGAAACACGATGCAAGGCGACAACTTTCGAGCAAGGGAGAAGATAGCAGCAACATTCTTCTCACCCTCGCCAACATATTTGTCCATGATCTGGCTTCCAGAGACTTCCAGAACAGTGCTGCCACTCTCCTTCGCCACGGCTTTGGCGAGCAGCGTCTTACCGGTACCCGGAGGACCGTACAGCAAAGCGCCTGAGATCTTCTCGGTCGCAAGAATGCCATAGTTGAATGCATCGGGACGGAGAAGTGACAGTGAAGTAATCGTACGAAGTGAGTCGATCGTCTCCTTAGGGACGTGCACTTGCTCGAAGGTGGTCTTGATTTGGTCAGGATCCGCAATGCCAGGCATCAGTCGCTTCTCATGCTTTGTCGCAGACGAAGCAATCTGATGCAGCTCGCGTTGGCGCTGGAGGCTCTTCTCGTCTTGCCGTTTCTTAGCTTTAAGTTTAGCATCAGCTTCTCCGCCAAGCAAATTCAAAGTGCCCTGTGGCTTCTTGGGTAGCTCTGCTGCTCTGTCAAAGGATGCATACTTGGCAGTGTCACTCGCCCGTAACAGACCCATGGCAAGAGCAACGTGTGCCCAGCTCAACTGAGCAGCGTCACCTTGGTCAGTGGCTGGAGTCCGACTACTTATGCTCGTCACATGTAGTCCAAGGGCTGTCAACGCAATCCGATGTACTTCATCATATGTCAATACCCTCCTGAGGTAGGAGTCCGGGAAGATGGATGCCCATGTGCGGAAGAGGTTGGTACTCTGCTCCATGTCTGATATCTTGGCGGTGAAGGTGGAGTCGAGTGACCTTAGCATTTGGCGAACATGAGACAAGTTGATGCTCCTGTATTTACTCTTCTCCACTGGGGATAGGTCCGTGGGCGATGTATCGGTTCTGCTTGCCGCAAAAACTTCATCAAGAGAAGACTGACCAGGGCCTGACTCTGTCTCCACGACGATGGTCCTGAAGAGGCTGGTTTCACCCTCGCCCTGGAGACCTCGTACTCCACTGCAACACATTAGTGGGGTTTTGGAAAGTGGATAGATCTTCTCACCGGGCCGAAAGCTCAGGCGTGAGCTCGCGAGAACACGTGCTCCCAATAATCATAATGCTCTCGCCCGAGGCACGCCGCTTCCGCACCAGCTCTTCTAATTTTTGGATGATTCGGCCACCATAGTGTGTAGCATTCAGTTCTTTAAAATCCTTGACGTAAATTATCTTGGGTCTCGCGGATTCGCTCTCATTCTGCAATGAATTCCCGATATTAATAGCCATGCTAATTCCAGCATCGGCGTTAACTGGCAATGCGGAATTGAGCTCCAGATTTGTTCCGTTGGAACCAACTGAGTAGTCAAAGAACGCAGGTGCCCTGGCAGGTATTGCTGAAGGAGATGCAGTATGGCTAGCAAGTGCTGGCTCAATTCCAACCAGACCACGAGTCTTTTTCATCTGATTTGCATCAACTAATGCCTCTAGAAGGGCGGCGATCTTCAGGTCCTCGAGCTGTACTTCGCTAGAACTTTGACTTCGGCCACTGTCATCGCCGATGTCGTTGGCGCCATGGTCGAACTGCGCAACCCCAACTCCGGGAAGCTGCATGGCCTTGAAGCTTTGGCTAAGCGCCCGCAGGGCCGGTGCTACAGCTATCATCGGAAGATGAAAGGCACGGACCCTTAATGGATCTGGCTGATCCATTGATGGAGGCTGGTTGAACTCGGCTTCATCCTCGACAGCCTCTGCAAGGTCATCTGCAGCACTTTGGAGTTCAGAGCTCATGCGATACGTTTCGTAGCCGAGCGATCGAACCGAGCGCGGCGTAGGCTCGGGTCCTTCTCCTAGATAGTCTCCCGCTAATTGTGCGAGGTCCTGGGCTTTTAGTGTTATCAGATCAGAGGTCTGGTTGCTTGCAATTCTTTGTACACAAGCATCGACCAGCTTCTCGTGCTCTGCAGCTGGCGAGTGAAGTATCACATTTGTCTTCGATGAAGGGAATGCGTCACCGACACCTGTACCCAGTGCGTGCAAAGAGGCTGCAACCGTGGCTTGGATCTCTGCGAGCACCAACGGGGATATACGCCTCAACGGACTCGCACGTCGTGTCTTGGCAGCTACTCTCTTCTTGATCCATTGCTCGATTTTGAGTTCGTGGTTCCTGGCTGCCTCCAATCTCTCCTCCGGGTTCAAGCTAGGATCCACCCGTATCTCATCCAGTTTGCTCGCCAGCTTGTGGAGCTCAATCATCTCGCGGGCAAACCGGTCATGATGGCTGGCCACATCCTCGTGGACGGGATTTGACTCAGCCAAAGTAGCGTGAAATGAGCGTTCCAGCGCAGCAAAAGCTTGAGGATATGTCGCAGACGTAACCTGGTCGTCTGTGGCGGTCGACGGCTCGGGCGTCGAACGCACTGCTGAATCCGTCGTCGTCTCTGTCGCTTCTGATGGCTCCACCTTCTCTACCAGTGCTATCCGGTCCTCAAGATATTTCTCCACCTTGCGCTTCTCATGGTCGTCCAAGCGACGACCCCAAAGGCCCCGCACTAGCCGAGACAGGACCTGCGCAGCGTCCAGATCCCTCGACGCCGGTATGGAACATGTCGCGTGCTCGCCAGTCTCTGCGTGAGACACGCAAACAGAAAGCGCCGCCGATCCTGGGTGCTTCCTGGTGTGGTCGATGCGATCCTCGTTGCGTATGACTCGTTGCCTCAGAAACCAGTCTGGTATGTGTACCGGAGGCAATCCCTGTGCCTTTTTCGATCTCTGTTGCCGTCGCAAAGCGGCCGAGTATCTGCGTGAGGTCTCCCGCGAGCGCTGGAGCTTCTGCGCTAGAAGCTCCGGATCTTCTGTCGCTACCGAACCGTCTGCGTGCTCCTCGGCTGCTGCCTTGTCGCGGTCTGGTTTGCGTGCGTCATTCTCGCCAATGGGGGTCCTGTCTGGTGCCGACGGGGGATTCGCAGCCTGGGCAACTGCGCGAGAGGTGTGGAAGGGTCGCAATCGTGGTGTTGACGGGTAGCGGCGGCCGCGGATAAAGCGCGCTGGAGGTCTTCCTGTGGACGCTCGCAGTGCTGGTCGTAGCACGTACATACGGACGTCTGGAACACTCCCGGGGGGTGGGGAGGTTGAGAGCCTACAGCGAGCGGCGTAGGCGTCGTGAAAGGTGGGCGAGCGATGCGCCGTGATGCGATGGCGATATTGGGCACGTCAACTTTCTTCGTTGCCCTTCGCAAGGGTCCACAGACAGCCAAGAGCGCGCTTGTGCGGCTAAACTTGCCGCGACAATTACATTCGATAGTATGACAGTGCGTGTGCAGAGACCAAATCATGGAAGACGGAGTATGACGATCCAGGCCGATTCAACATTTGCACTTCTCGGGCCAGGAAGCCGTCTACGTGGTCTACCATTGACAGTATCAGTCGCAACAACCTTCACCGATGCGGATCAACACAATAGGCTGCAACAATGCAACTTCATGGCTGGATCAGAGCTGACGAGTGCACGCAGATGGGCGTGAGAAAACAATTGAGAATATGTCGGCTCCTTCGATAAAAATCCGGAATGCAACCGACTCCAAGCAGCTGCAGCCCGGAGTGAACCACGATACAGAGTCTGCCATGTCTGGACTTGGATTGGGAGCATTTGCCTGTGCTGCAGACTGGGCCTGCATTTGACGACAAGTGGGGGTTGACAGTCGCGCTGTGAAAAATCCTGTTGAGGAGTAAGACTGTTGTACCATGGTAAGGGTTCAAGTGGTGCGGAGGCGAAGCAATAGTACCATGCTACCAGTCCATGACCACGGTACCAAAGTCCCAGCAGACAGAATGTCGAGCACTATAACACGAACCCTTCCTTCTCAAGTTCCACCTTCTCTCCGTTTATTTGTTGGTAATATGTTCTTGACTCCGCTCGGTGCGCGCGTTGCGATAATATGACACTCCCAGGACTGGTGAAAGCCGGTAAGTCGTTTGCGCTGTCCCTCAAATTCGAATTGAACGTTTTGTCACTGCGGTCTCGACACTGTCACAATCAGTAGTGGTCATGATATAAAGCTGAGATTTCTAGATATTGAGCAACCCTTGTGTATCATGACCAAGAATATCGGAGCAACAGTGACGCGGTCACAACAGGTCAAGATCATGCTTTCCACATCGCTGGTAGCCTTCATAATCATCGGTGAGTAGCGAAGCCTAGTAGACCCTGCTGCAACACCTCGACGTCTCCCAGCAACGGGTGCGACTTACAAGGGCTCTTCCCTCCCATCCATCAGAATGAATCAGCGCTGACCGTTACAGGATTCACACAGTCTTTCGGTGTGTTCCAGGCACATTATGGAGACCAACAAGCCGTACAAGCCGGTGTGATTCATTCTGACGAGTCGACAAAACGCTGCATGATCTCAGCTATTGGATCCTTCGGCAACGGAGGCATTGTAGCTGTTTTTGCAGTGGGCTATTACCCACATCTGCCGAGCATAGGGACGCACATTAGGTCGCTTTGTTTCGCTGGTTCGGCACTGATCGTCCTCGGCCTGGCAACAGCAGCTTCGAGTCGTAGTGTGAGTTACAACCCAACGTGCCCAAGTGTTCTGCTAAATTGAAAATAGCTCTTGCATTTATTCATCTGCCAGGGTCTTCTCGTGGGTATTGGCGCGGGTGTCTTGCTTTACCTTCTCACGCCAATACTCCCGGAGTACTTCCCAGAGCGTTCTGGCCTTGCGCAAGGAACCATGTTTGCGGGTGAGTTGTTCCCTCCATG
>TARA_R110002003_G_scaffold3_17_pt1 | contig 18542 bp, 14 predicted proteins | sample TARA_R110002003 | Tara Oceans TARA_R110002003 (sample SAMEA4396441) | marine metagenome | biome: Westerlies Biome; feature: [SRF] surface water layer (ENVO:00010504); material: water (ENVO:00002006), including particulate matter (ENVO:01000060) such as... | depth 5 m
TTCATATATGATTGGTGCCAGTTCCGTCCGATTCGCGTTCACGCACAGAACGTTGATGAAAGGAGTCGCGACGCGCGCGGTCACGCTGTATGCGCCAGCATTTTGAAGATCCTGGGTTGTATTTAGCACGCATGAGAAATGCTTGTGAACCATCTTACCTTAGGCTGGATCAGATTGTTCTTGGGATCACGAGCTGCTGCAGGGACTCCTCTGTGTGGTATAGCGATCGTGATGTTGTTTACTGGCTCATATCAGTCCAAATTCTATTCCCAAAGTGTACGGGGTAGTGAGTCGTTGGTGAACGAACCAATGCGACCAGCCTTGTCTGACTCCGTTCTGGCATCGTAAGGACCCAGCCATGCGGTGATCACCGTGATGTTGCTCTCTAAAGTTGCAGAGATGGTAGGACGTATTCGAGCTGAACCATTTCCAGAGCTCGCAACGTCATTCCATAGCTCCAAGTAGTTGTTGAAATTGTAGCCGCACGAGGAAGACCACTTCAATTGCATGCACGTGGCCCCACCAAATTCGCTGTCGGTTCGGATGGGCGTACTACATGCGTGCTTGGCTGAATCCACGTTCGCAAAGCTCGTCTGAACGTTCCCAGCGAGGACTCTGCGCTCTGGGGGCGGTAGTCGCAGCTGCGGTTGGACTAATCACAATCAGACGAAGGTCAAGTTGCAGAGTGGCAGTTTCAAAACATGGCATCTTACCGAGCGCTCCAGCAGCCGTAGTATACAGTAGTGAAAGGACAGCAGCGACCAGCGAAAGCAGGCCTAAGGTGCTGAGACCTGCAACTTTGACCGTCGACCACTGCGTAAGGAGGGTGCCAGGTTGACTTCAGCCACTTAACAAGCGTTTTTGACGTGAGTATATGCGGTCAACTCACAGTATCCACGAGCGCATAGCAAGATTCGCCAGGTTGATACCTTGCTGACGCACAGCACGTCTGGATAGTATTTGACCGAGGAAGGCGAGAAATGTCATTACAAAGGTCAACTCAATAGTCTTGCCCAAGAATGCTGTCAGTAGCGCTGCAGAGGAAGGCGAAAAAGAGCCACGGCTCGAGATCGTGAAGCCATATCGCGGTTGGACGATAGCCACGACCAGAAACAGCCCTGAGAGAAGGGTTGAGTATATCGAAGCCGCGAAGAGTCCGACGGAGACGAGGTTTCGACGGCCTTTCAAAGGTCCTTTCGCAAGATGCATGCTCGAGACTTCAACTTGTGCGTCTGCGGTACACTTCAGCAAATGCGAAAATTGTTGCCCTCCCGGACGAGGCTGAGGACCAAAGAACTCGCCTTTGCCGTCTTCTTCACCGGTACGCGCATCGCCTTCCGGCTGGAGGAATCTCGTTGCCTCTCGCTCATGCGCCATGGTTCGTATGGTTCCCTGTTTCAATGCAGTGATTCTCTTCGTGCTGCTTTGCATAGGAGATTTCAAATTCGCGGAGAAAGATGACGAACGTATTAGTGTTTCGCAGAGCGTAAGGCTACCGTAGCTGCGGCTGGTGCCAAGGATGGAATCGCTGCTCTGAGTTGAGATCCTTGTTTTAGGGGTGGCGGGTGCATGAGGCACGGCACATTTGATGCAAGCCACGATATCGAATTAGGGTGTCGGGTTTCGAAGCTGATCGAGTGGAGCCAGTGTTCTGCATCTCATCTCACACGAGAGATCGCCCTGATCTGGAAGACATGGTAGATTTCGGGGACTCGACTCGTCTTCCATGATTACAATACATACAATATACTCTAACAAAGTCGAATGAGCGCCATGTCACCGTCATCCATGGTACTCGTAGTCTCCAAGCCACGATAGTATGCTTGAAAAAGCGAAAGACTCCGCGCCGTTCACCTTTTCCAAGCCTGCAATCAGAAACGAAGATCACCCGCGCCCGCTATGACCAAAGACGAAGAAAAGCTACCCAGTGGACAGCGGGCCATGCGCGTGCCTCATGAGGCTATACACGGTGGAGCCCCTGCACACTGCGTTAGCAAGCTCGAAGAAGGGGTATCAGAGGTGGTGAGGGTAGTAGATGCATGCCATCAGGTAGCTTATGACTCGCCTCCCGTCGGCGCCGGTGCACCTTCTGCGCCACCCCTGAACGATCCCCTTCCGCCCCGGCCTCCTCGTCCGCCACGCTCACCACCTCGTGCACCGCGGGGTGCGCCGCCACGGCCTCCGCGGCCGCCACGACCGCCTTCGCTGTCTGAGGCGCCTCCGCTTCGATATCCGCCACTAGCTTGAACACCGCCGCGGTTGCTAGCCTGCCAGCTTCCGGCACCGTATCGGGGACCGACGTTGGCTGGGCCACGCTCGTTGTATATCTTGACGGACGGCTTGTCTGGCCCGGCGCGCGCATTCCTCACTTCGTCCGAGACACGGCGAAGGGCAGCCTGCATGTCGGGTGTGGTAGCGAAATGGGCGACGAAGAAGTGCTTGATCTTCTCAATCTTCTCGACCTTGGCCCGATCCTCTTCAGCGAGCAGGTTCTTGGCCTCCTCCTCATCCTTGACACCAGAGATGAACAAACCCTTGCTGTCTTTGCGCTCAATGTGCTCGCGAGGTGCAGGAGAGGCTGGGCCCTTCTCAGGTGCCGAGGTACCATTGGGCTTCACTTCGCTTGGGATCGCTTTCTCGGCGGCAGCATTTGCGGGCGCGTTATTGGCCGGCTGAGGTGTGCCAGCCTTTGTAGGCTCTTTGGGTACAGCAGCAGGGGCTGGAGAAGCTCCAGTGCGTGCAGGCTGGTTTGCCTTGATTTGTTGTTGGGGAACGGGAGGAGTCGCAACCGCTGGGCGGGGCTGCTGAGGAGCGCCGCCTGGAGGGCCACCGGGACGGCCTTGTGCTGGCGAAGGAGCTGCCGGGGAAGGAGCAGTGACCGGAGGCGCAGTGCTAGTTGTAGCTTGTGCGGGTTGAGCAGCCTGACCAGGGACAGCCTTGCCACCGCGGTGAGCGAAGTTGAAACCTTGAGCCCTCATCTCTGTACCAATCCTGCCGTTGTCGATATCAAGAACAAGCCAGCCGTAAGCAGCGTCTGCCAAGTTGAAGTTCCACATGTTCTTGAAAGCGCTCTCATCAATGATCCCGCTCTGGGGTCCGGGTGCGGGGCCGCCAAAGGGGTTGCCACCATTCGCGACCGTGGGCATCTTGTTGACGATATCGAGGGCCAGGGTCAGAAGTCGTTGCTGTGACTCGCTATCGGCAACGGCGGGCTCGACCTCGGTCTTGACTGTATCCCAAACATCGTTGAAGGAGGCTTTTGATGCCGCAAGCTTGCCACGATAGTGATCGAGAGTAGGGTTGACGCTGAACTCGTTGTAAGAGCTGCCGTAGCGGAAATGGAGACCGGCGGAGACGGAGAAATCGGCCTTCAGCGTGACAGATAGCTGGTTCAGCAGTCCCTCACGTGCTGGCGATGCGTGGGTAACGAAGATGCGAGTTTCGGTTGGATCGTATACGCGGTTCGCTGTGTCGACGAGCTCGCCCATCTGCAAAAGAGTCGTCCACATGGTACCCTGGCCACCCGCAATCGTTGTCCTGCCCTCGCCATTATCGAACAGCTTGTGCATGACCACGGCACCACCAAGCCCTAGTAGACGGAGCTTGACGCCACCAACATCAAGTAGCCTGGAGTGCGCCTCGTCTATGATGTGCAGGTTGTCGACCTTGTACTCGCCAGACCGCAGCTTCTCCAGCACCTGCACGTCTTCGCATGCGCCCCATACGGTGTACACGGGCACGTTTAGTGTGTAGGTCTTGTTGAGAAAGAGCGGCAGTTCTGAGAGGGGGAGGTGCTCTCGTGCGAAGCGCTCTTTGATCGGCGGTTGCGGCGGGGCTTGGGCGATGGAACGCTTGACGTTGTCAGACAACAGAGGCGAATATTGCGCGACATGCTTCAGGGTCCTGCGCCTGTCAGTGTCTCTCATGTGCTTGCTTGTGGGCTATAGCCTACTTCTCTGCAATGCGGTCTAACGAACGATCATCGTAGAAACCAAAGTCGCCAGTGTGGATGATGTAGTTTGCGCGAGCGTCTGCGGCGAGCTGGTTGAGGGATTGCAGGTTGCCTGGGGTGGTGTTAGACGCGTTCAGTCAGAGCCATGTGAGTGTCTCTCACCTCGCACGTCGGCAATGCAAAGCACTCGGACGCTGCCCTGCTGGAGCACGCGGCCCTGGTTTGGCAGCAGCGGGACAGCTCCAGGCGCGGGACCCGAAGGAGCGCCGGGTGCACCGCCGTTGGGAAGGTAGTTGCCGGGGTAGGGGCGCGGCTGGTTGGGAGCTTGCTGTATGCAGTCAGTACCAGACTTGATGTGGGCGAGGGAGGCAAGCAGATGGAGTGCTGCACTTACTGAAGCCATGGAGTCGGAGGCGGAGAGACTGAGGACGATGCCAGGTAGTGCAGTCTGGAGACGCGGAGTGTCGGCAAAGGCGCGGTGAGGGGTATCTAAGAGTTTGGTGGTAGAAGAGAGTATATGGAGCCTCCTCGTTTGGGTGATGGCGATGGTGGTTTGTGCTGTGCGTCTGCTTGTCGCTCCTGCCTGTGTTTTTGAGCTGGGCGCACGGACGAATATGAGTTCAGTAGCGTGTTTCTAGCCTATCAGTCTGCTTCACTCCCAGACACAGTGCATCTTGGACATCTGCTATCAGTCGAACATATTCCCGCCTGATGCTCATCATCATGGAGATCTTTGCATCTCCAATGCTTCTTCAACCTTGTACTATCCCAATGGGCAAATAGACCTTGCCCCCTTCGCGGCACCATTTGCATCGACTACCCCCTGGAGACCTCATACGCCCACAGCAGAACGTGCGAAGAGACGAACATGATGGACCACTCAAAAGTCGACGGATACAATCGTTAAGTGCCAGAAGACAAGAAGCAAAACAATCACTCTCGCTTGAGCATGAAGATTTCATCCAGCCACGACGCGTCGCTTGGTCGGGCACAGCTCGCAGTGCACCACATTTGGAGCATAAACACAACGAGGACAGCTCTAGATTCTTGATGCTTCCTACGCGACTGCCGTCGGGTCGATTGAGCTGGTGCACGCATCGTTGTTCGCCTTGCTTCATCCCAGGTTGACTCCGTCGGACGCGATGATGCGTACGTAAGCTTGCAAGTCCCAGCACAGGATTTTACGAACCTTTCAAACTGTCCCAAGGCAGATACAAGTCGTCGTCGTCACCCTCATCTTTGCTGCGACAGACCTACCTTTGCAGCTTCTCGGGGTTATATCGGCTATGATTGGCTGCTGGAGCGTCGCGTCTGGTTTGCGTTAGTCCGTGCTGGACCCCGAATTTTCCCCACCTAGCTGGAAAAAAAAGTTGGTCGCCCTCCCTCACGACTGCCACATTCCTTGATCTTTCCGCTGTTCTGCGACTGATCATTGTGTGGCTTGCTTATACACACAACTCTCTGTACAAGCACAGTCATGGACGAGCAGCAGTTCGTACAGTTGCTCGAGGGCCTCTTGCAGCGTAAGCCACCCGACGCCGCCTCGCCTCCCATCGCTAACATTCTATAGCCGACACTGAGCGCGTCAAATCTGCTACTGCCACATTGAACAAGAACTACTACAGTTCTCCCGCATCACTCAATGCTCTCCTCCAGATTCTCTGCGGGCACCCCAAGCCAGAGCTGCGCCAGTTGGCCGCTGTCGAGGCAAGGAAGCTCGTCACAAGGCACTGGGCCAGCCTGCCTGCGGATCAGAAGGCCTCTCTCCGCAACCAGCTCTTCCAGTTCACTCTGAATGAAGACCACACCCTCACCCGGCACTCCGCCGCCCGCGTCATCGCCGCCATCGCATCACAAGATTTCGAGGATGGCGAGTGGGCAGATCTGCCTGGCTACCTGCACCAGGCCGCCACCAGCCAGGTTGCACGACAGAGGGAGGTGGGCACATACATCATCTGGACAACACTCGAGTCGACTGGTGATGCCTTCCCTGGCAAGTCTGCGGATCTCTACAAGCTGTTCAGCACGACCATCCAAGACCCAGAAAGCGTTGAGGTCAGGATCAACACTCTGCTTGGGCTGAGCCGCCTGGCGATGCTCCTGGAGCCCGAGGAGGACCCCAAGGCTCTAGCTTTGTTTCAGGAAGCCATCCCCGGCATGGTTGCTGTGCTCAAGTCGACTGTAGATCAGGGCGATGAAGACCGCGCGATGCAGGCATTCGAGGTTTTCCAGACCCTCCTTGGCTGCGAGTCTGCGCTTCTGCAGAAGCATTTCGGTGATCTCGTCAAGTTCATGCTGGAGCTTGCATCTTCCACAAGTGTTGAGGATGACTACCGGTCGCAAGCGCTTGCGTTTCTCATGCAATGTGTGCGCTACAGGAAGCTAAAGGTTCAGGCTCTGCGCATCGGCGAGGAGCTCACACTCAAGGCACTCCACATCGTCACTGAGCTTGGCGATCTCTCTAGTGAGGACGAGGACGTCACGCCTGCTCGCTCCGCACTTGGATTGCTTGACATCCTTGCGTCTAGCCTGCCTCCCAGCCAGGTTGTTATTCCTCTTCTCAAGAACCTCGGAAACTACTTCTCTTCTCAGAACCCCGACTACCGCCAGGCCGGTATCCTCGCTCTGGGCATGTGCGTGGAGGGTGCGCCTGACTTCATTGCCACTCAGCTGCACGAGATTCTGCCCATAGTCTTGCACCTTCTCGAGGACCCCGAGCTAAAGGTCCGAGCTGCTGCGCTGAACGGCGTAGCTCGCTTGGCCGATGACTTGGCGGAAGACGTCGGCAAAGAGCATGCTCGTCTCATCCCAGCTATGATCAAGAACTTCGATTTGGCTGCCGGGAACGTGCAGAATGGAGAGGATGAGCGTAACCTTTCTATCATTCGAGGCAGCTGCCACGCCATCGACTCTCTTATCGAGGGCCTCGAGCCAGAGGATGCCGGCAAGTATGTGCCTGAGCTCATCCCGCGCTTCAGCAAACTGTTCCATCACGACGATCTGAAGGTGAAAAGTGCCGCCATTGGTGCCGTTGGCTCCATCGCCTCGGCTGCCGAGCAGGCTTTCCTGCCCTTTTTCGAACAGATCATGGCCGAGCTCTCTCCTTACGTCAGGATAAAGGACAGCCAAGACGAGCTTGATCTGCGTGGTGTCACCTGCGACTCCATGGGCAAGATTGCCTCCGCTGTCGGAGCTCAGCCTTTCGAGCCTTATGTCCTCCCGCTCATGGAGGCATCTGAGGAAGCTCTTCACCTTGATCACCCGCGTTTGCGAGAGACAAGCTACATTCTCTGGAGCACCATGGCGAAGGTGTACGAGGAGCAGTTTACCAAGTACCTCCCCGGTGCTGTCAAGGGTCTTCAAGACTGCCTTGAACAAGACGAGACAGGTCTTGATGTCGAACTAGGCGAGGAGGCAAAGGACCTCATTGGCTCTGAGGTTGTCATTGAGGGCCGCAAAGTTAAGGTGGCTGCTGCTACCGATGATGATGATGATAGCGACCTGAACGAGGCACTCATGGCTGAAGATGACGATGATGAATGGGACGAACTCGGTGGCGTCTCTGCCGTCGCCATGGAGAAGGAAATCGCAGCCGAGGTCTTCGGCGACATCATCACCCACACACGCGCCGAATACATGCCCTACCTGGAGAACACGGTTACAAAACTGCTTGAGCTTGTGGACCACGAGTACGAGGGTATCCGTAAGGCTGCCCTTGGCACTCTATGGCGCACATTCGCCTCCCTCTTTGGCATGGCCGAGGGTGGTGGTATGCAGAAGTGGAAGCCTGGGCTACCACTCTCCGTTGAGCCACCAGCGGAGTTGAAGAAGCTTGGCAGCCTCGTCATGATGGCCACCATGTCCACTTGGCAAGACGAAATGGATCGGTATGTGTGCTCTTCCCTTCACTCCTCCGTTGCAAAGATGACACAACTTTCGTTAATCCCAGCTCACTCCGATGCCAAGTGCACTTGAGGTGAAAGCGAATCTACTTCTGAGCTTTCTTCATCCATGAACAGTTCCACGAATGTTTTGGAGAAGCGATTACTGACATGATTCAGGGGAACCGTTACCGATATCAACCGCGATCTCGCTGCAACGCTCAAGCTCTGTGGACCCGCTGTGTTGATGACCGAGAACGGTACAGTGGTACCCGACATCTGCCAGCAATTGCTCGCCGTGATTACCAAGCGTCACCCCTGTCAGCAGGACCTCGGTGATGAAGCGGACGAGGACATTCTAGAGGAATCCTCAGAGTACGATTGGTTGGTCATCGAGACTGCAATGGAAGTCGTCACATGTCTTTCTGTCGCGCTTGGTGGACAGTTTGCCGAGCTCTGGAAGATGTTTGAGAAGCCAATCATGAAGTACGCGAGCAGCCAAGAGTCGACCGAGCGAAGCGCAGCCGTTGGTACCATTGCCGAGTGCGTTGGCAACATGGGCGCAGGCTGCACACCATACACTTCTGCTCTTCTCAAGCTCCTCCTTCACCGTCTCTCCGACGAAGACCCCGAGTCCAAGTCCAACGCTGTATACGGCATGGGACTGCTGTGCGAGATGACCACCAACGATGCTGAGATCCTCAAGTCACTGCCTAACATCTTCTCCAAGCTTGAGCCTCTCCTTGACGCACAGGACCAGGCGCGTCTGCTCGACAACACGGCGGGATGTGTCAGCCGGTTCATCTCGAAGCACCCCGACAAGATCCCAATCGCCGAGGTACTCCCTCGCCTTGTTCAGCTCCTACCTCTTCGTGAGGACTATGAGGAGAACAAGCCAGTGTTTGGCATGGTTGTCAAGCTTTGTAAGTGCCGTGCTTAGTGTTGACAAGTGCTTCCACTAACATGTATATTTTAGACCAAAAGAATGATCCCACAGTTCAGCAGCTTACACCACAGCTAATGCCCATCTTTGAGAAGGTCCTCGGAGAGCCACAGGAGCAGCTAGAGGACGAGACACGGTCGCAACTGGTGGAGCTTGTTCAGTACCTGCGCAAGTAGGAGGTTTCTTGGTTTATGCGGATTGAAGGATACCCGTCGGAAGACACTACATGTAGAGGAGAGGACGATTTAGGGTCAAGTGCATATTGATACCCTGGCGACACGATAATGACAATGAATATCCCACAATTGATCAAAGTTTGTCGCTGATGATGAAGCCTGAGGTGTCTGGGTGGTGGTGGTGGTGGCAGCTCATGCCAAAGCTCAACAGGCGACCCGTGGGCCAGGCGCGTGATGACGGCCCTTCTTCCTGTTCCTGACGGCGCCAAGACGGAAGGAAGCGCTGCAGTGACGTACAAGTACCTCAACTTCAACGCCTGCCTAACGCAGCATGCTTCACGCCCTCACAACAACATAGAAGCAGCCTCAGCCTGAGCCTGGTGCGCATACCCTTGACATCGCTATAGCTGTAGCTTTAACGACAGCCATTACCTCTCGTAACGTCACCGCTCGCTGATCGCGAGAGCGCCGCGCCACCTCGGCCCAACACGCCCGTCGCGTCAACAGCTATTGCTTCTCGACGCCTACGCGCGATTCATCAAGCACACGCGGTACACGTGGACGACTGCAAACCTTATCTAGACTCCACCGAGCCCCAGCGCCTCCCTGGAGATGGCGCGACGCTGTTCTCGCGGATGGGGGACCATCACCGCTGGTCTGCTTGCCATTCTTGCGGGATCCGCTCTGGCAGGCCCCGACCTCACGTCGAAACACGAGAAGGGGCGATGCGCGATACGAGGACAATGCGGAAAGCAAGGCTTCTTCGGCTCAGAGCTACCTTGCCCAGACAACGGCCCTGCAAAGACACCCGACGATGACGTCCGGAAGAAGCTGGTGGACATCTGCGGCGACAAATGGACTGACACGGACGTGTGCTGCGAGGAAAACCAGCTCGACGCGCTGAAGACGAATCTTGACCGCGCCACGCCCATCATCAACTCGTGCCCGGCCTGCAAGGAGAACTTCTACAACCTCTTCTGCACCTTCACGTGTTCGCCCGACCAGTCGCTCTTCATAAACGTCACGGGCACCGAGCCGAAGGGAGACAAGTTCCTGGTGACGGAGCTGGACAACCTTGTGTCCAACGAATATGGGTCGACCTTCTTCGACAGCTGCAAAGACGTCAAGTTTGGTGCGACAAACAGCAAGGCCATGGACTTCATCGGTGGCGGTGCAAAGAACTTCACCCAATTCCTCAAGTTCCTCGGCGACAAAAAGTTCCTAGGGTCACCTTTTCAAATCAATTTCCCGCGCCCGGACGAGAAAGACTTCCCAGAGATGGACCCTATGAACAAGCACGCGTATCCATGCAACACGACCGATGAACTGTATCGCTGCGCCTGTCTGGACTGTGGAGGCTCGTGCAACGAGCTCCCAGAAGTCAAAGAAGTCCAGGAGTGTCGCGTCGGTCTGCTCCCCTGCCTGTCCTTCGCCGTTATCATCGTCTACTCCTTCTTCCTCGGCCTGTTGTGTGCCGTGGTCGCTGTACTTGCCGCACGCCAGAAGCATTTGAGGCATAAGAACGAACGAATGCGCCTGTTGCAAGACCTGGAGCCAAGTGACGACGAGGACGAAGGCGACATTGTACACAACGTTGGTATGCTCGACAGGCCTACAAAGCATTACTTCATCAATACCTGGTGCGACCGCATGTTCAGACGCCTCGGATACATTTGCGCGAGGTTCCCGGCCATCACTATCTTCACCAGTGTCCTTGTCGTAGTCCTTATGAGCCTCGGCTGGATGAGATTTGAGGTTGAAACCGATCCCGTGCGCTTGTGGGTCGCTCCAGACTCCGCTGCTGCGCAAGAAAAGGCCTTCTTTGACGAAAACTTTGGCCCTTTCTTCCGCGCGGAGCAAATTTTCCTCGTGAACGATACCGCGGAAGGTACAGGCCCAGTACTTAGCTACGAGACACTCGATTGGTGGTTTGGTGTTGAGAACCAGATCCAACGCCTGAAATCATTTGAAAGTGGTGTCACCCTCGACCAAGTCTGCTTCAAGCCCATCGAAGATGCCTGCGTAGTCCAATCAATCACTGGCTACTTCCAAGGTGATTTCGCCAATGTCTCGCCGAGTAGCTGGCAAGACGATCTGGCAGCATGTGTCGAAGATCCCACCTCGTGCTTGCCGACCTTCCAGCAGCCACTCGACTCTCATCTACTGTTCGGAGGTGTAGAGAAGTCCGTCCTGGATGCGAAAGCGCTCGTCGTCACCTGGGTTGTCCAAAATCATCCCGAGGGCACTCCCGAGGAACAACGTGCGATGGACTTTGAGAACGAAATGAAGAACTACCTCAAGATGGTTGCCGAGGACGCCAAGAATCGAGGACTACGACTAAGCTTCAACACCGAAGTCAGCTTGCAGCAAGAACTGAACAAGAACACCAATACCGATGCGAAGATCGTAGTCGTGAGCTACATCGTCATGTTTCTTTATGCCTCGTTGGCGCTGGGCTCAACGACACTGACTGTTCGATCTGTCCTTCGCAACCCAGCGAACGCGCTTGTGCAGTCAAAGTTCATGCTGGGCATTGTTGGTATCATTATCGTGCTTATGTCCGTGTCCGCGTCTGTTGGCCTGTTCTCAGCTGCGGGCATCAAGGTCACTCTCATCATTGCCGAAGTCATCCCCTTCCTCGTCCTGGCTGTCGGCGTTGACAATATCTTCCTCATCGTACACGAGTTTGAGCGAGTCAATCTCAGCCACCCCGAGGGCGATATTCCAGAGCGTGTGGCACGAGCTCTAGGACGAATGGGCCCGTCGATTCTGCTATCCGCACTGACCGAGACCACCGCATTCGCACTGGGATGTGCGGTCGGCATGCCTGCCGTGCGCAATTTTGCTGCATATGCCGCCGGAGCTGTCTTCATCAACGCAATCTTGCAGGTCACCATGTTCATTGCCGTTCTTGCACTCAATCAACAACGTGTTGAGAACAACCGCGCGGATTGTTTTCCGTTCGTGCGTGTCAGTAAGGCTGATCCTGGCTACATGGGCCTTGGCACTGGCGAAGAAGGAGCCCTGCAGAAATTTATTAGGAGAACGTACGCTCCTGCGCTCCTCGGCAAGAAAACTAAGGTTGGAATCATCGCTGTGTTCTTTGGCATCTTCACGCTTGGAGTGGCACTCTTCCCACAAGTCGAACTTGGCCTTGATCAACGCATCGCGCTGCCGAGTGACTCGTATCTTATTCCTTACTTCAACGATCTCTACGACTATCTGGACGTCGGGCCACCGGTATACTTCGTTACCAAGGAACTCAATGTTACCGAAAGAGCACCTCAGAAGGAGCTGTGTGGTCGATTTGCTGCGTGTGACGAGTTCAGTCTTGCCAACATCATCGAGGCGGAACGAAAGCGACCGGAAGTCTCATTTCTATCCGCGTCCGCCGCGAATTGGCTCGACGACTTCTTCCTCTGGCTCAATCCTCAGAATGAGAACTGCTGTGTGGATTCGAAGGGGAAGACGTGTTTCAAGGACCGACAGCCGGCGTGGAATATCACTCTTTGGGGCATGCCCAAAGGCGAAGAGTTCATCCACTACCTCGAACGCTGGGTTGAAGCTCCAACGACAGAGCAATGTCCGCTTGGTGGAAAAGCTGCTTACTCAGATGCGCTCGTCATCGACTCTAAGCATCTCACCATTCCTGCTTCGCATTTCCGCACGTCTCACACACCTCTTCGATCTCAGCAGGACTTCATTGCCGCATATACCGCAGCGCGCCGTATCGCTCGGGAAATCTCTGAAGATGTCGAGACCGAGGTATTCCCCTACTCGAAATTTTACATCTTCTTCGACCAGTATGTGTCAATCGTGCGATTGGCCGGCGCTCTCATTGGCTCCGCTCTTGCTGCTGTCCTTGTCATTACCACCATCCTCCTGGGCTCCCTTATCACGGCTCTCATTGTGACGCTTGTCGTTGGTATGACAGTCTCTGCTATCATCGGATCAATGGCTATCATGGGCGTATCGTTGAATGCTGTCTCGCTTGTCAACCTCATCATTTGCGTTGGCATCAGCGTCGAGTTTACCGCGCACATCGCACGAGCGTTTACCTTCCCCAGCCGCGCCACCATGGAGAGAGCGCCTAGGCATCGCTTCCGAGGGCGTGATGCGCGAGCGTGGACCGCCATGGTCAATGTCGCTAGCAGCGTTATCAGTGGTATCACGATCACGAAGGTTCTCGGTGTGGCCACTCTGGCCTTCACCAGAAGCAAGGTAAGCATCTTCCTGTCTACCTTCAGCACACTTTGTGCGTGTCGATCACCATGCACAAAATGCCTGTATTTATCTTTCGCTCACTGACACATTCACAGATTTTCGAGATCTACTACTTCCGTGTGTGGGTCGCGCTCGTCCTATGGGCGTCTACGCATGCTTTAATTCTCCTTCCGGTTCTCTTGTCTATGTTCGGCGGCAGAGGCTACGTCGACCCCGAAAGCGAAGGCGGCCTCGAGCAGGACCTCAGGAGCCGGCAATACCCCGCGCTCCTCGGCGACGACGATGACGAGTACGACAGCGACGACTAGGAAGCGCGTTCCGTCCGCAGCGTCCGGCGCGCGGTACGTCGCGAATCGTGCCAAATGCGCCGCATATGCACTGTTCTATGGATCAAGTTTTGGCTCGCCGTTGATCGTTGGCTTGATCGTCTTGATGGCACGAGGCAAACCAGGATACCCCTGGATCGAAAGGTCCCGTTCGTGCCCAACTTTGAAGAGGTGCTGAGAGGCAGGGACCTGGAAGACGATACGCCCCAGCCCAACGTACAGGGCGTTCAGCACGCTAGACTTAGACAGGAGGAAGTTTTGGATGCAATCCACGAGGAGAACGTACTCGAGGCTATTCGGGGGGAGGGCGAAAATGTGCACGGGCATGGGTTGTTTTCTGGGGGCGAGCGTTAATTTGGCAGTGTTGCGAGGATGTGGATGCTAGGGTAAAGCAGTGCAAATATAATTCGAGTGCACTTGACACTACGATTCCGTCGGCTGTGCTTTGGTGATAGTGTGTGGTGACGCGGTGGCGAGCTGTTTTACTAATGCGGACGCGCTGAGGGGGAAGATCAGGTCCATGAAGCTACGAAGCCTCAGCTGAACGTTTATTCATGACACTACCCACATCCTCATTCGGACAAGCCCTATCATCCTAACAAGTCCACAACCTGAATAACTCTATGGCCTCGAATCAATCCCACCCCCTCCGCCTGCCACCTCACACAGTTCACACCTCATCCTCGCTCTCATGCTGCCCACCACTCGGGACCCACAGCGGATGACACGGATGCGCAAGCGGGCTAAAGACGACCGTCTGACCCAGCCTAATGCGCTGCGCTATCTGAATGGCCATGAAAATGCTCAGTTCTTCCAGTTCGGATCTATCGGAGGGGAGTGGTGCATTTGCAAGCGCGTCTGGGGATGTAGCGGAGGCAAGCGCAGTGAGGTAGTGGTGTTGGAGCTCGTGGAGGGAGCCGGTGGGGTATGAGGGAACGGGAGGGAGGGAGCGGATGGATGAAAAAGAGCTGGGATTTGGAGTGGCGGTTGGTAAGGTTGGGTGGATGTGTTGGGAGGAGGAGAGTTGGAGGGAACATTGCATGAGGTTCGATAACTCAGCATCGGTGAGGTGTGCGAGGTGTGCGTCCATGGCTTTTGTGACGGATTCCTGGTTGCTGAAGTCTGTATCTGCAGATCCTGGCTTTTTGGCGACTTCGCTGGGACGGAATGTCTCGCCAGGTTCGCCAGAGAGCTTGTAGTCCTCAACGCCAGGCAAGGATTAGTAGTTGCTCGTCCAGAGAAGTGCCGGGTGGATAGTATACCCATTGACTGTTCGGGGTGCGGTTGAGGTTGGTGGAGGCGAGGAGGTCGGCCAATTGGTCCACCTCGACTGCGTCAGAGCTGGGACTGGCGGACATTGGGGGGACTGTTGACGGCATGTTGATGCTGCTATTTGGGGAGATTATGTTTGAGGTCCACGCTTGTGTTTTGGAGTATGAAAAGGTTCGTCGTGCGATCTTGTACCAAGAGGCCCGGAGAGACAAGCAGGTAGCGAGTGATATGTATATGGCGAGCATTGTGTGATTACAGTACTGGGCTAGTGACGTGATGGGTGATCAGCACTATCGTGGGGAAGGGCTGTGAAAGCGAGGACTTTGTGCGCGTGGGGACGAGCGATTTCGGGAGCCGAGTGCTTTTATTGGGTTTGTGCTGAGCCTGCGAATTGAAACTGTAGTATAGCTTCGATATGCTGCACCGAAGACTCTGAATTCAGCAGTCAGACGTGCTAAAAGCTAGCACGAATGATTTGTTGCAAAGGCCAGGAAGAATTTCATTCACTGCATTGATTGAGTAGAGATCCGGGTGCAGCCCTGCAGATTTGCATCGCTTCCATAATAAGAGACCAGGGGCTGGTCCATGTAGACGCGAGAATGACGTACAGTTCGACAGGTCTAGCACAATATTACTGATAGCACTCACCTCATTCGTATAAGGACCATAAAGTAATTTCTACGACCAAACTGACTCCTTCTAGACCCACCATGTGAACCATCTCTCATCTTCCCATCCTATCGCCACCCATCGTTTGCTCTCACGTCGCCTTGCACAGCCTGCCATCCTTTTGTTCGATCAAAGCCTCGCTGCCCACACATCTACGGCACCATAGCACATTCTTGGGATCATACTTCTTCTTTATCCCGAACAACCTCGGATAGTTCTTGCCAAAGAATGATTGCTGCCAATTCGGCTCATTCGAATCTGCTTCGTTGAAGTACGCACCAGTGTTTGGAGAAAGCTTGCGAAGTACTTCGATTTTGTTGTTTGTGATGTCATGATACACAGCATCGATGAGTGACTGCGGGATACCATCCGGCCAGGCCGACACAACGAGAAAACTGGTAAGTGTATTGCGCCATGCAGGGTTCATTGAAATGACGTCGGGGTAGTATGAGGGCGCATTGGGAGACGCGACCAAGTGGCCGAGCAGGAGGGGATTGACGACGGGTGCCTTGGTTGTGTCAGCACACAATTCAACTGAGATCGCAATCAAACAGCTTACGTTTGGTCTCGCCGCGTCCGAGCTCGGCCCAACTTCCGCGAGCACCTTCGCCGTCAGGTTCGCATTTGCTAAACTCTCTGTACTCAGCAGTCTCGACCCGTATGTTGATCCCCCTTGAGCAACGAGCTCATTGGTGGTGTATCTGTAAGCGTCAAAGTATGTATCAGCGTGCGTGATATTCTGCTCATATGCGAAAAGATGAGCTCGCGATTTCAGGTAGTCTTCAATGGGTGCCATGAGCTTTTCAACCGTGCCAATGGGCTTGTCGTACAAGTTGAACGCCCACAGGAACCCTAGTGTCGGCACAATCGGTGGGCCAGCGATGAAATAGTACCCTTGCATACCGCCTTCTTTAAGTCGGTTCATTTGAACATGCAAGAAGCCCAGGAGAGCGTAGTACTCGGCTGAAGTATTGGTGCTGAGCGATACTAGTTGAAAAGTATGCGAAGTCGTCTTGGGTGATGGAAAGGCTCGGACAACCACTTCAGTGACGACACCATACGTGCCGCCACCACCGCCACGGATGGCGAAGAAAATTTCCGCATTCTGACATGGGTTGGATACGAGTACCTTTCCGTCTGTCGTGACAATGGTAGCCTCAAGAAGGTTATCTGCGCCCATGCCGTACGTCGACGAGAGCTGGCCGTGCCCACCACCTGTGATCCATCCGACAATCCCAACATCAGGATTGGCTCCCGTGACAATGACTGCGTTGTGTTTCGCGACCTCAGCCTGAGCTTCAATGCCAGTATGACCTGCTGCGACGCGAACTGCTTTCATGGGCCCATCGACTGGACACGACGTAGGCTTGAATTTCTCGATGTAGTCGATGCCACGGAAGTGATGGGTCCAGATGCTCAGGCTCCCATAGCCGATACTGCGGCCTGTATACGAGTGTCCAGTACTCTTGACGATGACGCGAATGTTGTGCTCCCCTGCCCACTTCAACGCTGCACCAACTTGCTTCGGAGTCGTCGCCTTGACTACAAATGCCGGATATGCGCCCAGGGAGCATCCTCGGGCACCAGCACTGGGGTCACCCGTGATGCTCGTGCCATTTGGCCAGATTGGATTGCATGAGTTGTTAGTCCAAACTGGGTAATCGATGCTCACGGGATTTGTGGCATGCCAGGTCGAGTTGAACCATTGGGAGGCTACCAAGGCGCAAGCTTCTGAATTATAGTTGGATTGATTAGGGTAGCATACGGAACCTGGTGGTACGCCATGAATTAAAGCACCCCCTAGTGTAGTGTTGAGAGATGCCCATTCTGAACTCGATGGCCAGCACTTGCTTCCAGGATCCTGAACATGTCAGTATCGCCTCTGCACTGGTGACCATGGAGGCTTACACATTTACAATCTTGCGCGGCAGCCGGCGAGAGGAAGAATGATGTAGAGAGGTACGAGTAGAGAAATGAATCGAGCTTCATCTTGGTCTGACTTGCAAGCGAAGTTGGATTCAACTCCAGCTATTCCTGGAGCCTTTTGTATGTTTGTGAGTTGCTAGCAACGCCAGTCAACTCGGTTCCGCCTTGCTAAACGAAAGGACACGAAGGAAGTGCACGCCTGATGGGTAACCACTTTAACAAGAATTGGAGCCAATCGAGTTAATGCGGTGAGGCTGAAAACTGGGAATGTAAGACGGTATCGATGAGCGTGCTCACGTAACTTCGTTCTTGGCTAATCAGACAAGCCCGATCATTACCAAGCGATGTCTTGATGAATATCCAAGATGAGATTCTCGACATGGTGTAAAGAGTCGGTACGAGATGCGTTCGGATTCCTCGGAATCAGAAATGCATCTTGCCGCAGGGCTGAAAAACCTTTGATGTTCTCACCCATCGCAGATCGTGGCTGTGCTGTAAGCGAACAGGACACGAGGAGACCGCGCACTTCCTCAACGTCCTAAACGCCATAAGGCAGACTAGAACGGAGTGGAGTTCATGTTGTGAGAGTAAGGCTGTTTCTTCCGCATCACGCTGCTACACCGTGCGCGGGGTAGAAGCCCGTAAAGAATTCCATGTGAATAACGCTGCCGCGGATGCGAACAGTTGCAGGAGTGGGTTCTAGGTCTAGATGCCATCTCACCACGTCAACGTAGCCCTGGCGGTACATTATATCTATATGGTCTCGGTACGAATACACCCTGTCGTCTTCATCAACGAACAGCCCCTCGGAGCGATGTCCGCCATAATTCGTCCTGCTGTTGGGATAGGCTAAGGCAACTGTCATGCTGCGTTTTCTTTGCCAATTCCCAGGTCCTCGTTTGATGAAGCAAAATTCAGGGCAGTGTAACTGTAACGTGTCAGCAGGATATCCCAAGTTTGCAAAATATGAAAAACACCAACCTCATGCACGCGGATTGAACATTTTCAACACGGCTTACGGTGCCTTTTGCTGAGCCGCCGTCGAGCTTTTGCAGCTTTGGGTATTGATTCGAGCCGCTCATTGTCTGCTAGACTTGGTGCAAGAATGGGTCGATGGGTGCTGCCGGCTAAACTTGCCCCATCATGTAACGCAGGACCTTCTCCTGGGTGCAA